>OBVG01001199.1_pt1 | contig 10704 bp, 7 predicted proteins | sample 1501271 | NCBI WGS metagenome assembly OBVG01 (sample SAMEA2579934, study PRJEB22360) | human gut metagenome | biome: human gut; feature: human-associated habitat; material: faeces | place: Denmark | collected 2008/2010 | reverse complement strand
CGACGCAGTGCGATCCCGCCCGGAGGGCTTTTTGATTCATAGGACGTAAATTCCTATGAATCAAAAAAACACCAGTATGACGGTACTGGTGTTTTTATTATGCGGCTGGGTTAAGGCCGCATATATGTTTTTATCTATGTTTCAAAAATTAAGCTAAACCGTTAACAAGTTTTGTTAAACGGGAAACTTTTCTAGCAGAATTGTTCTTGTGGTAAATTCCTTTAGAAGAAGCGCTCTCGATAGTTGAGATAGCAACTGTTAAAGCAGCTTTTGCAGCCTCTTTATCGTTTGCAGCTACTGCAGCCTCAACTTTTTTAATAGAAGTTTTCACTTCGCTTCTGATCGCTTTGTTTCTAGCAGCTCTTGTCTCTGTTACTAAAATTCTTTTTTTTGCAGATTTAATGTTAGCCAATCCGTACACCTCCAATTTGTAATCGTTATTGTTCATGATTGTTACATTAAAGCCGGACACGGACAGTTCAATGTAAACATACTGGTATATTATAGGGCAGGTTTTTGTGGTTGTCAAGTGTAAAACAGTAAAATAATGAGAAATTATGGATAATTTTTTTTCAGACCAGAAATAATATAGGCAAAGATAACAGATGCCGGAGCAGGGCATTGGAATATGGGGGAAAATTTATGTATCAGATACGAACGGATTTGGCGCTTGAAACGCAGGAAAAAATGCAGGAAGATCATGTTGATCTGAAGGGAGTCCGTTTTTTAGAAGAGAAAGTTGACAAAAATATCACAGTCAGCACAGTGGTCATTGAGACGGAAAACGGTGCAAAGACGATGGGAAAACCCAAGGGAACCTATATAACGATCGAGGCGGGAAATATGGATGAGGAGGATGAAGACTATCACAGAGAGATATCCGTACAGCTTGCGAAGATCATCCGTCAGTTGATCCAGAAAAAAAATGAGGAGCTGTCGGTGCTGGTCGTTGGACTTGGAAACCGTGAAGTTACGCCGGATGCACTAGGCCCGCGTGTGGTGGACAATCTTTTTATCACAAGACACATTGTAAAAGAGTATGGAAAGTATGCTTTCGGAGAAAAAAATGTGAACCGGATCAGCAGTATTGTCCCGGGAGTTATGGCACAGACGGGGATGGAAAGTCTTGAGATCATTCATGGGATCATTGATGAGACAAAACCCGATCTTGTCATTGTCATTGATGCGTTGGCGGCGCGGAGCACCAAGCGGTTAAACCGGACGATCCAGGTCACGGATACCGGGATCAATCCGGGCAGCGGGGTTGGAAACCATAGACACGGACTGAATAAAAAAAGCCTTGGGATTCCCGTGATATCAATCGGGATACCGACAGTTGTGGATGCTGCAACGATCGTCAATGACACAATGTTTAACCTGATCGCTGCGATGAGCCAGAGCAAGGCATTTGATATGCTTGGGGATTCGTTAAAAGAGTTAAACGATGGAGAAAAATATGAACTGATCCGGGAACTTCTCTCACCGAATTTAAATGCGATGTTTGTGACGCCAAAAGATATTGATGAGTCGGTCAAAAGATTAAGCTACACGATCTCGGAAGGCATCAATATTGCATTTATGGGGGAAGGACTGCCGGCATAATAGACAGGCGGGATTATAGTAAAATAAGACTGCCGGGCGAAACTCATGCAGATCACGATCAAGAAGCAAAGCTTCATGGTATAATGAAAAATAGAAGTGCATACAGTGTAGTATGTATGCTTATCGTTATCGACATTTAAAAAAGAAAAAAATAAATGGTGCCGTCTGGCTGGGGGGATTGCTGCTGGCTGTCATTGGAATACTTTTACAGACAAACAGATCTTTCTTTGCAAAGCTTGGAGAAGAGGGGGCAAAAAGCTGCTGCGAAAAAGTACTTGATTTTTATCTGCCCGGTTTGTCTTACAGTGTAAAAGATGAGACGGAGTGGTCTTTTGTGGAGAAAGTGATCGATGTGCTTTTTTCCGGGGAAAACTATGAACCTGAAAGTGGATCATACCAGACGCAGATCGAGAGTGATCTCTCTTATGAGGCAATTCTGGCGCGGGAGGCTGCAGATGAAAATTATGTGGATGAAAAGACGGGGGAAGTGATACCATCGGTCGGAAGCGCAGATGGTACGAGCCTGTCAGATGAAAAAGATGCAGGAGGACAGACGGCGGATGCAGGTGCAGCAGAGAATACCGGAGGGCAGCCGGCAGAGCCAGGTGTGGCGGAGAACACCGGAGAGCAGCCGGCAGAGGCAGATGCAGCAGAAAATCAGCAGGCACAGATTGCAGAGGCAGGTGCAGCAGAAAGTCAGGCAGCTTCCGCTGTGGCAGACATCAAAGCAGTGACATTTGCAAGGGAAAAGCTGAATGATTTTGATTATCTGATCCAGAATTTTTATCAGGTGGACAATACGACGACGATCGGGAGCACACAGCTCAATGCGGATGCCCTGCTCGGAAAGGATGTACGTTTGAGCCATGATGCGTCCACACCGCAGATACTGATCTATCATACGCATTCACAGGAAGGGTATGCGGATTCCGTTCCGGGTGATGCATCCATGTCGGTCGTCGGTGTCGGTGATTATCTGACGGAGCTTCTGACACAAAAATATGGCTTTTCCGTGATCCATCACACCGGGCAGTATGATGTCGGAGACCGCGATCATGCCTATGCAAAAGCAGGCCCTGCGTTAGAACAGATCTTAGCGGAAAATAAAAGCATTGAGGTTGTGATCGATCTGCACCGTGACGGAGTCGGAAACAATACGAGACTGGTTACGGAACAAAACGGCGTGCCGATGGCGCAGATCATGTTTTTTAATGGATTGAGCCGCACGACGAAAACAGGCGATATCGAATATCTTTATAATCCTTATATTGCAGATAATCTGGCGATATCGTTCCAGATGCAGTTAAAGGCGGCAGAATATTACCCGGGATTTACCAGAAGAATTTATCTGAAGGGATACCGCTACAATATGCACTATTGCCCGAAGACACTTCTGATCGAGGTGGGGGCGCAGACAAATACACTGGCGGAGGCAAAAAATGCGATGGTACCGCTTGCCGATCTGCTCAACAAAGTATTGACGGGGCAGCAGTAGAAACATAAAATGTATGTAAAAACATAAAAAAACGGGGTAATACATAAGATGGATGTTTTATTGCAGTTAGATGGGAATATTTTATTGTGGATCCAGGAGCATGTGAGGAATGCTGTTCTGACGCCGGTCATGACATTTATTACGCATTTAGGCGATGCGGGATGGATCTGGATTGCTCTTGCAATCGTATTTTTACTTGTAAAAAAGATGCGGAGAACAGGTGTGCTCATGACGTGTTCCCTGTTGGGATCTCTGATCGTTAATAATCTCATTTTAAAAAATCTGGTCGCCAGAACAAGGCCTTATGAGGCTGTGGATGGACTGCAGCGTATCATAGAAGCGCAGAGGGATCTTTCATTTCCATCCGGGCATACCGGCAGTTCTTTTGCAGCGGCTGTTGTGATCTTTCTGACATGCCCAAGGAAGATCGGGGTGCCGGCTTTGATCCTGGCATTTCTGATCATGTTTTCAAGACTTTATGTCGGAGTGCATTATCCGACGGACGTTCTTGCCGGAATGATCACGGGGACACTGATCGCAGTGCTGGTATGCAGGGTGTATCAGAAAAACATAGAAAAGTTTTAGAATCATAATATACAAAAAACACCCCGGACAAAGTAAAAGTGCCGGAGTGTTTTTTTCTGTCACACAGAAAGATGATATTTCTCCATCCAGTAATTGAGCTGGATAAAATAGGCCAGAAGCTGTGGACCCGCCATAAGCTGCCCGAACCACGGCTTTCCGTATTCTTTTGGTGCTTCCATGAATTTTTTTGCTTTCTTTTTATCGATAAGCGGAAGGATAGAAGCATTGCTGTCTGCTAAAATATCCGTCATCCGCGCGATCAGGATCTTTTCATAACCCGGATGGTAGGTTTTCGGGTAAGGACTTTTTTTGCGGTGCAATAGTTCCGGCGGCAGAAGATCGCGGAAAGCATCACGAAGCAGAGCCTTTTCCACACCGTTCTGGTATTTCATTTTCCATGGAACATTGTATACATAGTCGATGATGCGGTGGTCTGCAAAGGGGACTCTCGCCTCAAGACCGGAATACATACTGGTGCGGTCCATGCGGTCGAGCAGTGTCTGCATAAACCATTTGATATTCAGGTAGGCGATCTCACGGCGTCTGTATTCTTCGGCGGTTTCATCCGGAAGATGCGGTGCTTTTTTCAGGGATTCTTCATACCTTGCATGGGAGTAAGAAGAGAGATCAAGGCTTTTCATAACATCATCATCAAGAAAGGCAGTACGGGCATCGATATCCGCAGACCACGGAAAACCATCCCGGTTCATCAGTTCCGGGCGGTAAAACCACGGGTATCCGCCGAAGATTTCATCGGCACATTCCCCGGTCAGTGTGACCTTGTTTTGTTTTTTGACCAGAGAACAAAAGTAAAGTAAGGAGGCATCGACGTCTGTCATGCCAGGCATATCCTTTGCGTCCACGGCAGCATAGAGCATGTCGGCGAGCGTCTCCTGGGTGCATTCCAGGTAAGTATGACTGGTTTTACAGTGCTCTAACATGCAGTTTACATAGGGAAGATCGCGTTCCGGCTGAAAGGAATTGGATTGAAAATAAATATCATTTTCCGTAAAGTCAAAGGAAAACGTATTTAAGACTTCACCGTGTTCCCTCTGGTAAGCGGCAGCAAGGGCTGTGACGATGCTTGAATCGATGCCCCCGGATAAAAAGGTACAGACCGGCACATCGGAGATCATCTGCCGTTTTACGGTATCGCGCATGAGAAAAGATACATGTGCCACGGTGTCCTCGTAGGAGTCCGTGTGGGGCAGACATTTCAGATCCCAGTAGGTGGTATCGGAGAGCCCCATGGCATCAAAACACAGGTAATGTCCGGGTAGAACTTCATAGATATCCTGAAAAACCCCACATCCGGGGGTGCGCGCCGGCCCGACTGCAAGCAGTTCTCTCAGGCTGTTTTCGGTAATAGCGGGTGAAAGATCCGGAAAGCAGAACAGTGCTTTTGGCTCTGAGGCAAAGACAAGCTCACCGTCTTTTGCGTGATAAAAAAGCGGCTTTGTCCCTACTCTGTCGCGGTAGAGAAAAAGCTGTTTTGCGGCACCGTCCCAGATGGCAAAGGAAAAGATTCCATTTAAGCGGGAGACAAAGGAAGCACCGAAATGCATGTAGGCATATAAGATCACTTCCGTGTCGGATGTTGTGAGAAAATTATATCCGGCAGCAGTAAGCTCCGGGATCAGTTCATCGGTATTATAGATCTCCCCATTGTAGACGATGGCATAATCTGCCCCGTCCCGGTGACGTATCATAGGCTGTGCACCGTGCGTGATATCACGGATAGAAAGTCTCTGATGTGACAGACCGGCATGAGGTGTCAGATAAATGCCGGAAGCATCACCGCCGCGGTGAATGAGTTTTTCGTGCATGGACACCAGTATATTTTCCCAAAAGGACTGTCTGTCCGTATAACAGCGTTTCAGGCTGCAAAATCCTGCAATTCCGCACATAAGGTCACTCCATTAAAAAACAGATTTAATCCCTGTTAGTGTATGCAAATCCATCAAAAAGATGATGGATTCCCATCAAAAAGATGATGGATGATGGAAAAAAATGGAATTGCAGGTTAAAATATGCTATAATGAACGAGAGAGAGTCAACATGCTTGTATGATTGACGAATTGTGAATTGGATCATGTGCCGATTTTGCACATGAATATAATGATTGATTTTGAAAGATTTTACATTCAATTTGGAGGAAACGGCTTTGACGCTGGATAGTTTATATATTGGAGTTCCAATCGGAGCGTTTTTCTGTTTTTTATTTATATTTTTTTCATTCCTGAATGCCGGGGATGCAAAACCGGTCAGGTATTTCAGACAGATTCTTTTATCCTGTCTGATCTGGACTGGCGGTGTAGTAATGATGCGTATGCAGATCATGCCGGGGATGCGGTTCTGGTTTCATGTGTCGGTATTCGGATTTTTGACGGTACCGATTTTTATGTATGCATTTTTATTTTATATGTTGGAGATCAAAAAGAATGGTTTCCTGACCGGATATTGCATAGCTACTGTGGTGGCAATGGGGATCAATGTTGTCACAGAAGTATTTATCCCGGAACCGGATATTATCCGGTATGCAGATGGAAGCATTGGATATGCCTATCATCTATCTTGGGGAAGTTATTTATTTGCAGCTGCGGAGGCAGGTGTGATCGTCTATACGACAGTTTTGGCGCACAGGGCAATCGGCAATAAATTTGAAAAACGAAAGAAATTATTTCCACTGCTGCTTGGAACAGTTGCAATTTTGACAGGCAATCTTTTTGTTGCACTGCCGGGTAATTTTTTCCCGTATGATATGCTGGGCGGTATTTTTATGGCATTGTGCCTGTTATATATCATGTGGCACAAGTATCTGTTTGATATCTCGAACCGTATCGTGATCGGATGTATCTACTCGGTTGCACTGGCGGTCAGTCTTCTTCCTGTGTTCAATTTTAATCACAATGCGGAGTGGTATCTTGGCAGTGTATTGCCGGAAATACAGCAAAAAGTTATAGTGCTCGTACTTGGATTTACAGGATGGTCGTTGTTTGTATTTTATCTGGCAAGAAAAATGGCAGAGGGAATCATGCAGAGGCAGAACAGAAAGCAGATCGAGGTATTACGTCGTTTTCAGAATGAGTCGGCGTCTATATTGCGGCAGGAAGATCTGTTTAAGCTGCTGGTTGGTGTGGTAAATGAGATGTTTCCGGTAAAGGACATCTTTGTTTTTATCAAAAATGGAGAAAATTTTACAGTTGTAAAAACAGCCGGTGGACAGATGCCGGATCAGGCAGAGCAGGATGAAATCACGGCTATGCTGGAAAGATCGGGGGCAGGTGAGTGCTCTGAGATTTCATTGATGAAGTATGATGATGAGATACAGGGATTTATCTATATAAAATCGGAGAAAAGAACCAGATTAAATTATTTAGAGAGAGATTATTACTGGAGAATTGGTGTGTATGCGGGTGTGTGCCTTAAGAATATCCGTACTTATCAGGAAGTATATCAGATATCGATCCATGATGAACTGACAGGACTTTATAACAGGGGATATTTTAAAAAGTTTCTGGCGGAGAACTGGAAAGAAGAGCAGAAGATAGCTCTGATGTATCTTGATCTGGATGATTTTAAGCTTTTTAATGAGCTGTACGGGGAAGAATGTGGGGATCGTATCTTAAAATGGTGCGGGCATATCATAGAGAATACTGTAGGATGCCAGGAAAATACGTTCCGGTTTGGATCGAATGAATATGTGGTGCTGATAAATTCGGATGAAAAGAAAAAGGTGGCACAGATTGCGGGAAAGATCCAGAAAAATTTTTTGAACACGGACGAGGAAAAACCGGATGTGCTCCAGCCAATTACGGCAAGTATTGGTATTGCATTTTACCCGGATACGGCTTCAGGAGCGGATGAGCTGCTCAGTCAGGCAGAGCGTGCGAATTTTTATGCAAAAAGAGATGGAAAGAACTGCATTAAAATTTATGGAGAACATACAGAAGATGAGCTTGAGGATCAGCAGGTACAAAAGCATTATGAACAGATCGCACCAACGATTTACGCACTGACGGCAGCAATCGATGCAAAGGATTCTTATACCTTTGAACATTCCTGCCATGTATCGGATTATGCGGTTCTTCTCGCAAAAAAAATAGGTCTTGAGCCGAATGACATTGAAATTGCAAAGGAGGCAGGACTGCTTCACGATATCGGAAAGATTGGTATTCCTGAGAGTATCTTAAAAAAACAGGGCAGGTTAAATGATGAGGAATATGAGATCATGAAAACACATGTCACGAATTCCATTGAGATGATTCATTTTCTGCCGAATATGAACTATGTGATACCGGCTGTATTATCGCATCATGAGAGATATGACGGAAAGGGATATCCGAGAGGCCTGAAAGGAGAAGATATTCCACTGTTAGGGCGTATTCTTGCGGTATGTGATTCGTTTGATGCGATGACAACAAAGCGTACCTACAAGGAAGCTATGTCGATCGATTATGCAATCAGTGAGTTAGAACACAATAAGGGAACACAGTTTGATCCAAAACTGGCAGAGGCATTTATTGAATTGTTAAAAGAAGGGAAAATTGAGGTCTAATTCTTAAGATTTTCTGAGGATTTTTGTTTGAGGGATGACAAAAAAACGTTAATGTGTTAAACTGCAAAAGTGTAAAATGTTTTTATCAGGAGGAGTTTAACATGTGGAACAGAAGTGAGTTAAAAAGCAATGCAAAGCTGGCATTGAAGGCGAATTACTGGAAAGCAGTGCTGGTGGGACTGATTCTGTCATTTATTTTAGGTTCAGGCTCAACAGCTGCCCAAAATTCGGCAAGGTCATCAACGGATGGATTGACGGATATAGATCCGGTAATGGTATTTACTGTGATTGGGATTATACTGGCAGCAGTATTTGTTGCCATGGTGATCAGCATCCTGCTTAGTATTTTTATCTGGAATCCGCTTGAAGTGGGATGTCAGAAATTTTTCATTAACTGTAAGTATGGTAACGCGGAATTAGGCGATATTGCATACGGATTTAAAAACGGATATGCGCACATCGGCACGATCATGTTCCTGCGGGGGCTGTTTACAGGACTCTGGATGTTATTATTTATCATTCCGGGTATCGTGAAAAGTTATGAGTATATGATGATCCCATATCTTTTAGCAGAGCATCCGGAGATGACCAGACAGGAAGCCTTTGCAGAAAGTAAACAGATGATGGATGGAAACAAATGGGATGCATTTGTGTTAGATCTTTCATTTATCGGCTGGACGCTGTTAGGTGTCTGCACATTTGGTATTCTTCTTGTTTTTTATGTAGAACCTTACATATATCTGACACGCGCAGAACTGTATCATGCATTAAAAAATAATAATAAGTCGGTAGAATTTTAAATTTACCCCAAAAGAGTCATAAAATCCCCCCAAGCTGCATTTCTAATAAGTAAGGAGTGCGTTTGCGGGGGATTTTTATGTCCAATGAGAAAATGGAAAATCTGTTAAATCTTGCACTCGATGCGACAGAGCGGGAGAGGGAAAAATCGTTAGATCTCGATACCGGGTATGACAGAGCGGAACGGACCTGGGAAGTTATCGTAAAATTCGGAGGCACGGAAGAAGCGTTGAGGGGACTGTTTGCAGAAAAATTTCCGGAGGAGTATGACCGGATCAGGATTACAAATCTGCGGAATGAATATGCGATCCTGCTTTTGCCAGAGCATATTGTGGAACTGGTGGCGGCACTGACAGAGATCGAATACATGGAGAAACCGAAACTTTTGTTTTTTGCAGTGAATAACGGCAGACGTGTATCATGCATCAATCAGCTGCAGACGGTGGGGACGGAGCAGGGAACATTGTCGTCTGGCAGAAATTTAAGTGGAACCGGCGTGATCGTGGCAGTGATCGATTCCGGCATCGATTATACACACCCGGATTTTCGGAATGCAGACGGAACCACCCGGATTTTAAATCTGTGGGATCAGACGATACCAGCAGACAGCGTGGCAGATCCGGTTCCTGCGGAGAATGGAGAAACGTCATTTTTAGGGGCACCGTCAGGGTACTTTCTTGGAACTGAATTTACGAGAGCGGTGATAGACCGCGCTTTAGAGCAGACAACGGAGAGAGAGCGGTTTGCGTTGTGCCCCAGCCGTGACATCTCCGGGCATGGCACCCATGTGACGGGGATCGCAGCCGGAAATGGCAGAGCCTCACAGGGAAGATACCGCGGAGTGGCATATGAAAGTCCGCTTCTGATCGTAAAATTGGGAACGCCGGGGGAACGGTCTTTCCCAAGAACGACGGAACTGATGCAGGCAGTAGATTACTGTATCAGAAAAGCCCAGGAATACGGGATGCCCATTGTTATAAATTTGAGCTTTGGGAATAACTATGGTTCCCACTCCGGCAACTCCTTGTTAGAGAGTTATCTTGATGATATGGCGAATTACTGGCGGACGTCGATTGTTGCCGGCAGCGGAAATGAGGGGGCGTCGGCGGTGCATGCGTCTGGAACCCTGCGGGAAAATATCACGAAAGATGTGGAAATCGCCGTGAGCAGTTATGAGCCGTCTTTAAATCTTCAAATTTGGAAAAATTATTCCGATGAGATTGCGGTCTCGCTGATTCATCCGAATGGTACGAGAGTGGGACCAGTCCGGCAGATTTTAGGTCCGCAGCGTTTTAGGCTGGGGAATACAGATATTCTGCTTTATTACGGAGAACCGAGTCCCTACAGTCCTTATCAGGAAATTTATTTTGACCTGCTTCCGGTAAACGAGTATATTGACAGCGGCGTCTGGACGATACAGCTTGTACCACAGAGAATTGCAGCCGGAAATTATGATATGTGGCTTCCGGCGGGCGGTGTTTTAAACGAAGGTACGGGCTTTTTGATGCCGTCGGAGGAGACAACACTGACGATTCCGTCGACGGCGGCGCGGGTGATCACCGTCGGAGCCTACGACGGATATTTTGACCGCGCGGCGGCATTTTCCGGGCGCGGGTATACGCGGGAGACCAATCAGGTCAAACCGGATCTGGTCGCACCGGGGGTG
>OBVG01001183.1_pt1 | contig 11121 bp, 10 predicted proteins | sample 1501271 | NCBI WGS metagenome assembly OBVG01 (sample SAMEA2579934, study PRJEB22360) | human gut metagenome | biome: human gut; feature: human-associated habitat; material: faeces | place: Denmark | collected 2008/2010 | reverse complement strand
ATTCTCTGTGCCACAATCGGTCCTTCCTGCTCCTGCAGCTTTCCGTCACACCGTCCATACTTTTCTTCTGCCGGACGGATTCCAATGTCATGGGTATAAGCGGCTGCTTCCAATATAAAAAGGGATGTCTCGTCAAGCCCTTCTTTTGTTCCGATGATTCTTGCGAAACTATGCACTTTCATGAAATGCTGAATCCGTTTCGGATCTCCGGAAAAAAAGGCGATCATCTGTAAAAACAGCTCATCCAGCTGTTGCCTGCTGTAATAACTACTGTCACTACTGTCCATTGTGTGTTTCTCCTTTATCTAACATCTGCAGTGCAAACGTCGCTGCAATGTAAACAACTGCACATAAAATAATCAATACTGTTTTTTTCCCGGCAACACCGGCACAAAGTTCTGCCAGAATAAGAAGTCCATGCACCCAGAGTTCCGCATGATGCAGCATCACTGCAATAACTGCCTCAATGATAACAAGCAGACACATAGGAACTACCGGAACGTTAAGGACTCTCACCCCTACAATCACCATAATTGCAACAATTGCTGCAAAGGCCAGTAATGTCGGTACCTGAAACGTCTTTTTGTTCTTGTCCATTTTTTACCTCAACCTTTATTCTTATTTTCTTTGTCTGCGCCCATTATACCAATTTCATGCCTAAGAAACAAGCACTTTTTAAAGTAAAAAAGACACGTCTTCCATCGGATACCCGATACAAAACGTGTCTGAAACGAAGCCAATAAGGGGACTCGAACCCCTGACCCACGCATTACGAATGCGTTGCTCTACCAACTGAGCCATATTGGCAAAACGTACTTGTATATAATACCAAAACCGATTCAGAAAATCAACTGTTTTTTCATAAAATTTATATTAAAAAAAGATTGACTTTTCACATGGATTCTGTAGAATAGAAACTGTTGAGTTTATAATCAGTAAACAAAAAATCAACTAACAATCATGTTTCATAAATTTACGGGAGGCATGCCATGGACATTGGACACCGCATGAAAGAACTGCGCATCCAGTACGGACTGACGCAACAGGAGCTGGCGGACCGTGCCGAGCTGACCAAGGGCTTTATCTCACAGTTGGAACGAAACCAGAACTCTCCGTCCATCGGAACTCTTCTGGATATCATCCAGTGCCTTGGTACGACACCAGCAGAATTTTTTACAGATGAAGAGCCGGAACAGATTGTTTTCAAACAGGAAGATTATTTTGAAAAAACCGACGAAGAAAAACACTGCTGTATTGAATGGGTCGTTCCCAATGCACAGAAAAACCAGATGGAACCGGTTCGTCTGACTTTACACGCCGGTGGACGGTCAGAAGTTTATCAGCCCCATGAGGGGGAGGATTTCGGTTATGTAATCACAGGAAACGTCCGTATCCACTATGCCGGACAAAACCAGACGGTACATGCCGGGGAATCTTTCTATTTTAAAGCAGGAAAAAAGCATTATCTGGAAAACACCGGTGCAAAAGATGCTGTCATCATCTGGGTTACTACCCCACCAAATTTTTAAGAGGACAAACGTATGAGTAAACATTTAATTGATTTTATTGGAATTTCCAAATCCTACGATTCCAATCTTGTGTTGGATGATTTAAATCTGTATATCCGGGAGAATGAATTTCTGACCCTTTTAGGTCCGTCCGGATGCGGAAAAACTACAACCCTGCGTCTGCTGGGAGGCTTTGAAAGCCCGGACAAGGGACAGATTCTGTTTGACGGACAGGATATCACAGCTCTTGCAGCCAATGAACGGAAACTGAATACCGTTTTTCAGAAGTATTCTCTTTTCCCACATATGTCCATCGCCGAAAACATTGCATTCGGCCTTAAAATAAGTAAGAAAAGCAAAGCATATATTCGGGATAAAATCAAATATGCCTTAAAACTGGTCAATCTGGAAGGCTTTGAAAACCGTTCGGTCGATTCTCTCTCCGGTGGTCAGCAGCAGCGTATCGCCATCGCCCGTGCGATTGTAAACGAGCCAAAAGTCCTTCTTTTAGATGAACCTCTCGGTGCACTTGATTTAAAACTGCGTCAGAACATGCAGTATGAGCTCATCCGTCTGAAAGAAGAACTTGGAATTACTTTTGTATATGTCACCCACGATCAGGAAGAAGCACTGACCATGTCCGATACCATTGTTGTCATGAATCAGGGATATATCCAGCAGATCGGTACTCCGGAAAACATTTACAACGAACCGGAAAACGCATTTGTTGCCGATTTTATCGGACACAGCAATATCATTGACGGAACCATGATAAAAGATGAACTTGTAGAGATTCTCGGTGCCCGTTGGGCATGTGTCGACAAGGGATTCGGCAATAACAAGCCGGTCGACGTTGTCATCCGTCCGGAAGATGTAGAACTGGTCGATCCTTCGGAGGGAACGCTGCAGGGCGAAGTAACCTCCCTGATTTTTAAAGGCGTTCACTATGAACTTGATGTCATGGCCGGCGGCTATGAATGGCTGGGTCACACCACCAGATTTGTTCCGGTCGGCACCAAAGTCGGCATCAAAGTAATCCCGTTCAATATCCAGATTATGCATAAGCCGGAATCTTCCGATGAAAAGGCGGTGGAGATCGATGCGTAAATTCAAACAGCAATTTCTTGCCGGTCCATACCTCATATGGATCATCGGTTTTATCCTCCTGCCGCTTATCATGATTCTTTACTATGCATTTACAAACGGCGATGGCAGTTTTACGTTATCCTATATCACAGCGATAGCAGATGAAACCAACCGCAAAGCCATGGGACTTTCCCTGAGACTTGGAATTATATGCACCATCGTGTGCCTGGTTCTCTCCTATCCGCTGGCAATGATTTTAAATAATATGAAAATCAAAAATCAGGGACTGGTTGTTTTTATCTTTATGCTTCCGATGTGGATGAACTTTATGCTCCGTATCCTGGCATGGAAACTTCTGCTTTCCAAAAATGGTGTAATCAACTCCATTCTCACAGGTTTCGGGCTTTCCCGCATCAATATCATAAATACACCAACGGCAGTTGTCCTTGGCATGGTATACGACTTCCTGCCATTTATGCTGCTGCCAATCTACAACTCCATGACACGAATCCGTAAAGACTGGATTGAGGCGGCCCGTGATCTGGGTGCCGGAAATGTAACCATCTTTTTAAAGATTATCCTTCCGCTTACCGTATCCGGAATCATCAGCGGAATCGTCATGGTATTTGTCCCGTCACTTACCTCGTTTGCAATCTCGCAGGTATTAGGCGGTGGTCATGTTCTTTTAATCGGAAATGTGATCGAACAGGATTTTATGCAGGGTATGCAATGGAATGCCGGAAGCGGTCTTTCCTTTGTTCTTATGATTTTTGTGATTGCAAGTATGACTATTGTAAATATATTTGATAAAGAAGGGGAGGGAACATCCATATGTTAAAAAAATGTGCATCCCGGATCTATATGATCCTGATCTTTGCCTTCCTTTACCTTCCGATTATTGTGTTGATTGCTTTGTCTTTCAACGATTCCCGTTCCAAGGTAAAATGGGGTGGCTTCACGCTCCGGTGGTATACCGGCTGTTTTCAGGACGAAAAGATTATGACTGCATTTGTCACAACTTTGCAGGTCACTTTCCTGTCCGCAATTATTTCCACACTGATCGGAACACTTGCCGCGCTCGGCATAGCCGCCATGAAAAAACGGCACCAGACCATTTATCTCGGCGCGACCAATATTCCGCTTCTGAATGCGGATATCGTAACCGGTATCTCCATGATGCTTTTGTTTGTGAAATTTATCGACCTCGGATTTGTGACGGTTCTTCTGGCGCACATTACTTTTAGTATTCCTTATGTTATTTTAAATGTGCTTCCGAAAATGAAACAGACAAACCGCAGCACCTATGAGGCGGCACTTGATCTCGGAGCAACGCCGCTGTATGCATTTTACAAAGTCACCTGGCCGGAAATCCGTCCCGGTGTGTTCTCCGGATTTATGATGGCAGTCACCATGTCACTGGATGATTTTTCCATCACCTATTTTACCAAAGGAGCCGGGGTCAATACCCTCTCCACCATGCTCTACACAGAACTTCGCAAAGGAATCAAACCGGAATTGTATGCACTTTCCACGATTCTGTTCTTTGCCGTTCTGCTCATTCTTCTTGCCGGAAATGTTTATCCGGGGAAGAAGCGTGTTGCAGCCAAATAAATTTTCCATTGGAATTTTATTCCAGCCGAAAGGAGTCCTATTATGAAAAAAAGAATTTTCTCTGCCCTCTTAATTTCTGCTCTGGCAGTCAGCGCACTCACTGCCTGTGGGGGATCTTCCTCTGCGAAAAAAAGCGGACAGACCTTAACCGTTTTAAATTACGGAAAATATATCGATGAGTCCGTAGTCAAACAGTTTGAAAAAGAAACCGGTATCACCGTCAAATACGAAGAATATGAAAGTCCGGAAGAAATGTATACCAAATACAAAGCCGGTTCCATCAACTATGATGTAATCTGCTCTTCCGAATATATGGTTGAGCGTCTGATCAACGAGGGCGAAGTTCTCGAAGAAGATTACGATGCCATGGACAACTACAAAAATCTGGATCCAACGATCCTTGATATGTCTGCTTCCTATGACAAGAATCACACCTATTCCGTTCCATATTTTTACGGGACTCTTGGCCTTCTCTACAACAAAACAACCATTGATGCCAAAACCGTATCAAGCTGGGACTGCCTGTGGGATCCTACCTATGAGGATGAAATCATCATGGAAAATTCCGTCCGTGATACGTTTGCCCCTGCACTGATCTCCAAAGGATATTCCTTAAACGATACCGATGAAAATCATCTGCGGGAAGCCCTCGACATATTAAAAAAGCAAAAAGATGATAAAATCGTATATGCCTACTATGTAGACGAGACAGCCGATGCCATGATCGGAGAAGAAGCCTCCATCGCACTGTGCTACTCCGGCGAGGCTGCACTGGCCATGGCAGAGAACGACAATCTGGATTATTCAGTTCCAACAGAGGGATCCAACCTCTGGATCGATTCCTGGTTCATTCCAAAGTCCTGCACTAACCAGACCAACGCTTTAAAATTCTTAAATTTCCTGTGCAAGGATGATATCGCAGAAAAGAATTTCGAATATGTGCAGTATGCCTCTCCGATTACATCTGTGGTAGAAAATCAGGACGCTGACGTAAAAAATAACGAAGCTATCAATCCTTCCAGTGACACGATAAAAAGATGTGAAATCTATAAAGCATTAAGTGATGATGATTCCGCCAAGTACACAAAGCTGTGGCAGGAACTTCTCTCTTATTAAAAAACCGAGAAAAATGATTGCAATTTCAGTCAAAACATGCTAAAGTAAATCCACGGTGTCTGGTCAACACCGTGGATTTTTCATCTTCGGAAACGGTCATTCCGAAATTTCCCATATATACATTTGTTTTCAATTACATATGAACTATCAGGAATTTTTAACAACGATCCGTACACAGCTTTCTCTGCGTATCGAGACAGGTGTCACTTTAGACATTCGTTCCTTTACCAAAAATAACGGAACACATTACGATGGTCTGGTACTTCTCCATCCGAAGAAAAACGTGTCACCTGCGATCTATCTGATGCCATACTATCATCGCTATCTGGAAGGGGTATGCCTTGAAGAAATCTGTGAAGATATTCTTCATACCTATCAGGCGCATGCCCCGGAAGAAAATTTTGACACGTCCTACTTTACCGATTTTTCCCGTGCCAGCGAGCACATCGTCATGCGTCTTGTAAGCTTTGAAAAAAATCAGGAACTGTTAAAAGAGGTTCCGTTTTTCCGCTATCAGGATCTGGCCGTAATCTTTTACTGTCTGCTCCATGCAAGTGCCGAAAACCAGGCAAATATTCTGATCCACAATCATCACTTAAACCTTTGGAAATATCTTCAAGACACGCTCTACCGGCTTGCGAAGAAAAACACGCCACAGCTTCTTCCCCCACAGCTTACCCCGATGAGCAGTCTTCTCAAAGAAATGCAGCTCGTCGCGGAAACTCCACTCCCGGAAGCAGCCCCGCCACTGTATGTTCTGACCAATACGTACCGGACCAACGGTGCAACCGTTCTCCTCTACGATGACATCTTAAAAGAACTGTCCGATTTGTTTGAAAAGGATCTGATCATTCTGCCAAGCAGTATTCACGAAGTACTGATTCTTGCCACCGATGAAAACGACAGGCAGAATCTCGACCATTACACCGCAATGGTAAAAGAAGTGAATGCCTCACAGCTTCAGGATGAAGAAATTCTGTCCGACCATGCCTACTATTACTGCCGGCACAGCCATCTGCTGACCATGCCGCAGCCGGTCTGCACTTCATAGATTATATTTCCAGACACAAAATCCCCGCAGAAAAAATTCTGCGGGGAACATCTATTACATTTCTACCAGTTTATCATATAGCTTCTCATATGCATGTGCCGAAACATTCCAGGAAAAATTGCGATCCATCGCACGATAGATCAGTTCTTTCCATGCGGCCTTTTGTTCATGCTCCACACGATACGCATACCGGACAATATCTGCCATTTCCTGTGCATTAAAATTCGCAAATGAAAAACCACATCCTGTATTTTCATATTCATTGTATGGTTCTACCGTATCCCGGAGTCCTCCGGTTTCACGTACGATCGGAAGTGTTCCGTAACGCATGGCAATCATCTGTGCCAGCCCGCATGGTTCAAACATGGAAGGCATCAGCAGCACATCACTTGCCGCATATATATGGTGCGAACGCTCCTCGGTAAATCCGATATGTACGCTTACCTTGTCCGGATACTTACTCTGATAATGGTGGAACATATTTTCATACTGGCTCTCTCCGGAACCAAGAACCACCAGCTGTATATCCATTTCGGTTAAAAGTTCATCCAATACGCAGCCAATCAGGTCAAATCCTTTCTGGCTGGTCATACGCGATACGATTCCGATCAGGAAAGCATCCTCCCTGACTGGAAGCCCAAGTTCTTTCTGTAATGCAACTTTGTTTTCTTTTTTCCCACTCACTGCATCTTTTTTCGAATAATTTACCGAAATATAAGGATCTGTCTGTGGATTATATTCTTCATAATCAATTCCGTTTAAAATACCATAAAGGCGATCCTTTCGGGCAGTCATCAGGCCACTTAAGCCCTCTCCCCCTTCTACGGTCGTAATCTCATTTGCATACGTCGGGCTGACGGTAGTAATATAATCCGCATATACCACGCCACCCTTTAAGTAGTTTGCTTCGCCATAAGATTCCAGTTCATATGCATTGAAAATGTGTGCCGGGAGTCCTGTAATATCCATAATCTCCTGAATTCGCCAGCGTCCCTGAAACTGCAGGTTATGAATCGTAAACACGGTTTTGATTCCCGCATAAAAATTATCATCTCCAAATACCGTATGCAGAAACACCGGAATAAGTCCTGTCTGCCAGTCATTGCAATGGATAATATCCGGGGCAAAATCAATATACGGCAGACTAGCAAGTACTGCCTTGGAAAAATATGCAAACTTTTCCACATCTTCATAGATATTGTTGTATGGAGATTCTCCTGCAAAATAAAATTCATTGTCCACAAAATAAAAGTGAACACCATGATATTCCGACTCGAAAATTCCAACATACTGCCTGCGCCAGTTCAGATTTACATAAAAATGGCACAAAAATTTTAAATTTGGAAGAAATGAGCGATCCATGCAGGCGTATTTCGGAATAACTACCCGCACATCATACTCTTTTTTGTCAAAATATTTCGGAAGTGATCCGACAACATCGGCAAGACCTCCGGTTTTCACATATGGCACTGCCTCTGATGAAACAAACAGAATCTTCTTCATACATAACACTCCTTTACTTACTCTTCATCTGTAATCGTATTTTGTCCGTAATAAGAGCGATAAATTCCGAGTTGGTCGGTTTTCCTTTTCCATTGCTGATCGTATATCCGAACAGATCATCCAGCGTATCCATCTTGCCACGGCTCCATGCTACTTCAATTGCATGACGGATGGCACGCTCGACACGGCTTGGGGTCGTATCAAATTTCTTTGCGATCCCCGGATATAAAATTTTCGTAATAGAATTTAACATGTCCATATTCGTCACAGACATGATGATTGCCTCCCGCAAATACTGGTATCCCTTGATATGTGCCGGAACCCCAACCTCATGAATTATCTCTGTGACATCCTCTTCCAGTGTCTGTAACGAGTACTTTTCCGGTTTCTTTTCCATCTCAACCGGTCTGCCAATTTCTTTTCGTACTTTGTTTTTTCGACGGTTGAGTGTCTTGATCCGGTCCAAAACAATATTCCGGTCAAACGGCTTCATAATATAATAATCTGCTCCCCGCTCAAACGCATCTTCGGTAATTTTTTCATTGCTGATTCCGCTGATCATCAGAAATGTCGGCCGGTTTTTTAGCGTGTGATCTGCCCTGATCCTGTCAAGGACTGCCAGACCGTCCAATTTCGGCATAATAATATCCAATAATACAACATCCGGTTCTTTTTCCCTGATCAGATGACAGGCTTCTTCTCCATCCTTCGCCATCCCGATCAGGTGCAGTTCATCATCACTGGTTACCATTTCTTCCAATAAGTCACGCATAACCTCGTTATCATCTGCAATTGCGACATTTAGTTTTCCCATGTAGGCCTCCTAGAATGTCAAATTCAGTCAAAAATAAGCATACCAGAAAGCACTGTCCGATTTTGTCAAAATTTGTCGATAAATACAGTTAAACTATAGCACAACTGCCAATTTATTTCAATGTCTTATGCATTCTCTTCGAACTGGGAATTATACAGATCTGCATAAAATCCCTTTTGTGCCAGAAGCTGTTCGTGTGTCCCCTGCTCTATGATATCGCCATCTTTCATCACCAGAATCAGATCCGCATTTCTTATCGTAGAGAGTCGATGCGCAATGATAAAGCTGGTCCGTCCACGCATCAGATTATCCAATGCCTTCTGAATCCGCACTTCGGTACGGGTATCTACCGAAGAGGTTGCCTCATCCAGAATCAGAATCGGGTTATCCGCAAGGATAGCACGTGCAATTGTAAGAAGCTGTTTCTGTCCCTGGGAAACATTACTTGCATCCTCGTTTAACTCCATCTGGTAGCCACCCGGAAGTGTCTGGATAAAATGGTGGGCATGTGCGGCTTTTGCCGCCTCAATCACTTCCTCATCTGTGGCATCTAAACGGCCATACCGGATGTTTTCCATGATAGATCCCTTAAACAGCCAGGTATCCTGCAATACCATACCAAATGCATCCCGAAGTTCCTGACGGTTAAAGTCGCGGATATCATGCCCATCCACCTGAATGGCTCCGCCTGTCACATCATAGAAACGCATAAGCAGTTTGACCATTGTGGTTTTTCCTGCTCCCGTTGGTCCGACAATTGCAATTTTCTGTCCAGGTGTTACATGAGCGGAAAAATCCCTGATAATGATCTGGCCCGGATTGTATCCGAAACTTACATGGGAAAAATCCACGTAACCATCCACATGGTCGAGATGCACAGCATGTTCAACCGTCAGTTCTTCTTCCTCTTCGTCCAGAAATTCAAATACGCGCTCGGAGGCTGCAGACATCGACTGCAGCATATTTGCCACCTGCGCAATCTGCTGGATCGGCTGAGTAAAATTCCGGACATACTGAATAAATGCCTGAATTTCACCAACCCCGATGGTTCCGCGGATTGCCAGAAGTCCTCCGGAAATTGCCACTCCGACATAACCGAGGTTTCCGACAAACTGCATGATCGGCTGCATCAGTCCGGATAAAAACTGGGACTTCCATGCCGATTGAAACAGAATCTGATTGGTATCTTCAAATTTTTTGATGGTGCTCTCCTGCTTATTATATGCCTGCACCACCAGATGTCCGCCATAGACCTCTTCCACCTGTCCGTTGATATGTCCCAGATATTTCTGCGAATGTTTGATAATAAACGAAATCAGGATGGCAGATACCGGAAGAATCACAAGTGAAATCAATGTCATAATTCCGGAAATTGAAATCATCATCACAAGTGTTCCGACCAGTGTTGCCACACTCGTAATGATCTGCGTCACACTCTGATTTAAACTCTGTCCAAGTGTATCCACATCATTTGTGATACGGGATAGCACCTCTCCGTACGTGCGGCTCTCGAAATATTTCATTGGCATGCGGTTGATTTTCTCTGAAATTTCCTTACGCATGCGGTAACAGGTTTTCTGCGTGATTCCTGTCATGATCATTCCCTGTATAAAACTGAATACTGCAGAACAGATATACAGGCCAAGTGTAAACAATAACACTTTGGCAATATAGGTAAAATCAATAGATCCGGTTCCCGCGATCTTTTTTCCGAGACCTTCCACCAATGCATTCGTTGCACGTGCCATAACCTTTGGTCCGGCAACGGAAAAGACGGTAGACACCGCCGCAAAAATCATAACGGCAACGATTGCATACCAGTATCTTCCGAGATAACGAACCAGTTTTCCGATAGAGTTTTTGAAATCTTTTGGCTTTTCTCCCGGCATCATTCCTCTGCCCGGGCCGCCCATCGGACCGTGAGGTCTTCTTGTACGTTGTTCTGCCATCTTATTTCACCTCCTCAGAAAGTCCCAGTTCTTTGGCAGACAGCTGGCTCCTGGCAATCTGCTCGTAAACTTCGCAATTGTGCAGTAATTCCTCATGCGTGCCTTTTCCGACAATCTTTCCATCGTCGAGTACCAGTATCTGGTCCGCATGCAGAATTGTACTGATTCGCTGTGCGACAATGATCACGGTCGTATGTTCCGTCTTTGTCTCAAGTGCTCTGCGGAGTGCCGCATCGGTCTTCATATCCAGAGCGGAAAAACTGTCATCAAACACATAAATCTTTGGATTTTTTGCAATTGCTCTGGCAATGGCAAGCCGCTGCTTCTGTCCGCCGGAAACATTGCTTCCGCCCTGTGCAATCGCACTCTCATACCCATCCTGTTTGCTGTCAATAAACTCTGTTGCCTGCGCAATCTCCGCTGCTTCCCGGATCTGCTCATCTGACGCATCCTCTGCCCCGAAGCGCAGATTGCTTGCAATTG
>OBVG01001174.1_pt1 | contig 11142 bp, 7 predicted proteins | sample 1501271 | NCBI WGS metagenome assembly OBVG01 (sample SAMEA2579934, study PRJEB22360) | human gut metagenome | biome: human gut; feature: human-associated habitat; material: faeces | place: Denmark | collected 2008/2010 | reverse complement strand
CAAGAGATTGCGAAAATGGGTAGCACAGGAACCAATGCTGTGAAACTTCACTTCGAGATCCGTTATAAAGGTAAATCTGTGGATCCAGTTAGATACTTACCGAGAAGATAATCTTTTCTCATAAAAAAGTGCGGTTAAAAATGACCGCACTTTTTGTTATACTCTCACCAATTTTTTCTCAATGCTTAGAATCTAAGGTTAATTCAATGCGTACAAGTCAATATTTATTTTCAACATTAAAAGAAACCCCAGCTGAAGCGGCCATTGTGAGCCATCAATTGATGCTTCGAGCAGGGATGATTCGCCCTCTTGCTTCAGGTCTCTATAACTGGATGCCAACCGGCTGGCGTGTGCTCCGTAAAGTAGAAAAAATCATCCGTGAAGAAATGGATAAAAGTGGCGCACTTGAAATCAAAATGCCAGTCGTGCAACCAGCAGAATTATGGGAAGAATCAGGCCGTTGGGAACAATATGGCCCAGAATTACTTCGTTTTGAAGATCGTGGTAATCGTCACTTTGTTTTAGGTCCAACACACGAAGAAGTGATTACGGATTTAGTTCGCCGCGAAGTGTCATCATACAGACAACTTCCAATCAATTTATACCAAATTCAAACCAAATTCCGTGATGAAGTACGTCCTCGTTTCGGTGTCATGCGTTCACGTGAATTTATCATGAAAGATGCGTATTCTTTCCATGCGGATCATGCGAGCTTGCAACAAACTTATGATGTGATGTACCAAACTTACAGCAATATTTTCAATCGCTTAGGTTTAGATTTCCGTGCCGTACAAGCGGATACGGGCTCTATCGGTGGTAGCGCATCACATGAATTCCAAGTGTTAGCAAACAGCGGTGAAGATGATGTGATTTTCTCTACTGAATCAGATTACGCAGCAAACATTGAATTAGCAGAAGCGGTGGCGATTGGTGAACGTGCCGCACCAACGAAAACAATGGAATTAGTTGATACGCCAAATGCCAAAACCATTGCTGAGCTGGTGGAACAATTCAATTTACCAATTGAGAAAACGGTTAAAACCTTAATTGTAAAAGGGGCAAGCGAAGAGCAACCGTTAGTGGCATTAGTGATTCGTGGTGACCATGAATTAAATGAAATTAAAGCAGAAAAATTACCAGAAGTGGCTTCACCATTTGAGTTTGCGGATGAAGCTGTTATCAAAGCTAAAATTGGTGCGGGTGTCGGTTCATTAGGCCCTGTTAATCTCAATATTCCTGTGATTGTTGACCGTTCAGTGGCGTTAGTGTCTGATTTCAGCGCGGGTGCAAATATTGATGGTAAACATTACTTCAATATCAACTGGGAACGTGATGTAGCGTTACCAAAAGTAGCGGATATTCGTAACGTGGTTGAAGGTGATCCAAGCCCAGATGGTAAAGGTACTTTGTTGATTAAACGTGGTATCGAAGTCGGTCATATCTTCCAATTAGGAAAAAAATACTCAGAAGCGATGAATGCGACTGTTCAAGGTGAAGATGGTCGTCCAATGGTCGTAACCATGGGATGTTACGGTATTGGTGTAACGCGTGTGGTCGCGGCAGCGATTGAACAGCATTTTGATGAGCGCGGTATTGTATGGCCAACAGATGAAATTGCGCCATTCACCGTAGCTGTCGTGCCTATGAATATGCATAAATCTGAAAGCGTTCAAGAATATGCCGAAGAATTGTACCGCACTTTACAAGCTCAAGGTGTAGAAGTGATCTTTGATGACCGTAAAGAGCGCCCAGGTGTGATGTTTGCAGATATGGAACTTATCGGTGTGCCACACATGGTGGTAATTGGTGAGAAAAATCTCGCAAACGGCGAAATCGAATACAAAAATCGCCGCACTGGTGAAAAACAAATGATTGCAAAAGAGCAGTTGTTAGATTTCTTGAAAGGACAAATTAAAGCTTAATTGAAAGTTAAAATTCATGGCATAGCTTTAATGGCTATGCCAAGGATGTATTTAATTTATAATAAACAAAACGGTTGTTGAGTTTGTTTCAGCAACCGTTTTTTGTGGTTAAAATGTTTTACTCATTTCTAAGAATACACGGTTTTTGTCATAACCATAGAAAGGATGATTACTTTTCACTTTTTGATAAGACCATGTAATCTTAGGCGTAATTCCCCAGAAATAGAGATCGCGATGCCATAATGTTAACGTTGAAGCATATTCTCTATTTTTCTGACGAATGTTAAAGAAATCAGCCGCTTGATAATGACGTTTAGCATATGAAAGCGTGACTCGGCTTGATATTCCCCATGGCCATTCTTGTCCCCAACCAAGGCGTCCACCTGCTCGTTGGTAGGCGTTATCTTTGTCTCGAGTATTTTCACGAGAATAATCTACCCCAGCAAACCAATGTTGTCCGCTTTTCGGAACATAGAGTAATGTGTTGGAAAATAAATAATTGTTGCCGTTTAAATGTTTTCGCCAATCATAGCGTTGTTCGCCATATTCCAAAGCAGATGAAATTTGCCAACGAGGATTAAGCCAGTAGCTAATATCAAAACGTACGCCAGAGTTTTTAGAGTATTGTTTGAGTGCATCGCTACCGTTTGAGCCACCACTATACCAACGTTTTTCGGTAAATGGTGTTAAAGCCAATTCTAAATGGGAAGTTTGATAACCTAATCCCCAACCTAAGCGCGCATTTAATTCGTTATATTTTTTGTTATTCCAGTAGTATTTACCATTTCCATCTAAGCCTAATTTGGTGAAAAAGTTATGTGCAAGAGACCATTTTTTCTCAACACCTAATGAATAAGAAAGCCCTTGTGCACTTTCTTTACTCCAAGCTTTCCAGTTACCAATATGAGTACCTGCTTTGGGCGCATTGTTGATATTGCTTTCATTGAGGTAACTTACACCACCATAAAATTTCCATTGATCGCGTTGATTTAATGCAGATAAATATTGATCAATAACGGCAGTCATTTCAGGCGTCATTTGCTCCGCACGTAATTTTTGGAACTGATCTTTTGCTGCTTCATTATCGTTATTTAAAAAGAGCGCTTGAGCAAGTTGATAACGTAAGGGCAAACTATCAGAGTATTGGGTGAATAGCGAACGATAACGTTGCGCAGCCTCACTATAGTTGCCTTTATGACGCGCATCAATAGCTTCAGCCCAGCTCAATAACACAGGATCCTTTTTAGGGAGTTCTCGATATAAAGGCAATAAAAGCGAAACAGCTTCTTCGTTATTTTGTAACACTGAAGGAATCATCCCACGTACGATTAAATCAGGATGACGAGCTAGCTCTTCTTTAGTCATCGAGACTGAGCCTTCATTATTTGTCTTCGGTTGGATCGCAGGTGCTTGAAGCTTTGGTGCAGCAACCTGAATATTTTTGTCTAAGGTGTCATTTTTCGATTGTGCTACCTCGGCATTTGCCCACTGAGCACATATCATGCTTACTACTGTATATAAAAAAGATTTTGTAAATTTCATTTGTTATCAAAAGAGAAATAAAGCAAGCCCAAGGCTTGCTTTATTCATGTTAGGATTAAAACTCATTATTGTTTTTGTGCGCCGAATGCTGCGGCCCAGCTGTTGTCATTTGCTTGTGCTAAGCCAGCAAGCTCTTTTGCTTGATCACCGTAGAACTTACCTTCTACACGTGCTGCAGATGGCAATGAAGATGAGCTTGCTGCACCATTAAAACTATTACCTGAAATAGATGCGTTAATATTCACAGGTTGAATATTGCGAATATTTAATGATCCACTTAATGATTTATTGCCAAAATCGACATTAAATTGTGAGCTACCCGTGTAGAAATCTTCATCATCTAATACAGGAATGTCTGCTGAGATGATAGATTGGCCATAATAAGAAGCGCTACCACTTGTTGGCATATTAAGAGTCGGGTTTCCGTTGTAGAATAAATAAGATGTTCCATTGTCATCCAAGCTATCGCTAATACCGAAACGTGTATCAGAATAACGTCCACAACATACTTCTAAATCTCTTCCATTGGCGCTAATATTGGTCCAACCACCAGCAGAAATTCCTGGATATCCAATTGCAACATTAGTGCCATCAACATTGATGCTAGAGGTATTATAACCATTAATTTCTACACGGCGAATAGAAACACTTTTACTGTCAGAAGCCGCAAGTGCAGCACCTGTTCCACTACTTGCTTGATGATTAGGCTTTGCTGCATTGTTATTAGCAGGTGTATAGGATTGATTTAAATTAGTTTTATTATCTACCTGTGAACCATCTGGCGTATCACTGCCACCACCGCTGCTACCACATGCAGATAATACTAAAGCCGCTAATACTGTTGTACCAAATTTAAAAACATGATTTAAAGAAAACATACTAATATTCCTTATTGAAAGTATAGGTAAAATACCTTTTAAAGGTACCAGAGGGAGACTATCATTTCAATTTCACTTTGTCTATAAAGTTAGTTAATTTTATACAGTTAAGTGTTTTAATTTAAAAATAAATTATAATACTTATATTTTCTTAAACCTCCCACCAAATCAACGCCCATTTGCGTTGTCCGTGTTTTATCGGTTCATTGTTTATTTGTTTTTGTTGATAGAATTGAGCTAAGTCTTGTTTTTCTTTTTCGGTGAGATTGCCGAGAGAAAACTCCACAGAATTTAATAAATCTTCAAAGGTCTCGCCTTGGAAACGGCCTGATTCGGTTTCAATAAAACTCACATTCGCGTGAATGCCTTTTTGGTAAAGGCGATTGACTAAATAAATATAAGTTGGGAAGCCTACATCATCACGGCCAATGGCTTCAAATACGCCTTCATCGAGAAAATGGCGTTGGGTCACTGAGGTTAAAAAGACGCGTTTTTTCGCTTTGCTTTGTAGCTTTTCAATCATGTCATCCAAATCATCCACAAGCGTTGAGCGAGAGGCGAGTATCACATCCACTTGAGGCACATCATCCCAGTTATCTGACCATGATTTATGTAGAAGCGTAATATTATTCAGTTGATGCTTTTCTTTATATTGCTGCACCATATCCAACATCCCTTGGCTGTAATCGAGAGCATACACAGCTTGGCATTGTTGGGCTAAAGGAATCACAAACGTGCCGGGGCCACAACCAATATCTAGCACCGTTTCATTGGGTTGTACATTCATGGCTTTAAGCAACGTCTCGTTATAACGGCTTGGTTTACCCACTAAATTCTCAGCCATTTTAGGCGCTTTTTTATCCCACTTTGTCGCTGGAAGATTATAGTGATTACAGGCTTTCAGATGTTGTTGATAGAGATCGTTGAAATTGATGTCGTTGATGATCATAGTGGCGCCCCAAAGTGCGGTTAGTTTTCGGATTGTTTTTAAATTGCTTGATGATTATATGCTTTCTCCCACTGAAAATCATTTGAAAATGATTGACGCAAACGTTTTCGTTTTGGTGTGTTTTCCTTTATAATAGCCCGCGATTTTCATCTCAAACACAACTCAAAGGTACCCGTATGTTTCAAACTTTTCGTGGCTCACCCGCCCTTTCTGAATTCCGTATTCAAGGTTTAATGCAAAAATTCCAACAAAATCAATTACCGGTAAAATCGGTTTATGCGGAATATTTGCATTTTGTGGAATTAAATCGACCGCTTGTTAGTGAGCAGGAAGCAAAATTAAAAGCATTGTTACATTACGGCCCAACCTTGGCAGAACACGATGCCAAAGGTGAAACCTTTATCGTGATTCCACGCGTTGGCACGATTTCTTCTTGGTCTTCTAAGGCGACGGATATTGCACATAACTGTGGTTTAAATGAAGTAGAGCGCATTGAGCGTGGTTTGGCGTATTATTTTGAGTTAAGCCAACCGCTTGATGAAAAAACAACAGAAAAATTGACCGCACTTTTACATGACCGAATGATGGAAACCGTGGTTCGTCGTCCTGAAGATGCTGAGATCTTATTCCGTCATCAAGATCCGAAACCGTTCAAAACCGTGGATATTTTAAAAGGTGGACGTGAAGCCTTAGTCACTGCCAACGTAGAATTAGGTTTGGCACTGGCAGAAGATGAAATTGATTATTTGGTGGAAAATTTCACCCAATTAGGGCGCAATCCGCACGATATTGAACTTTATATGTTCGCGCAAGCCAACTCTGAGCACTGCCGCCATAAAATCTTTAATGCGGATTGGATTATCGATGGCAAAAAACAGGATAAATCTCTGTTTAAGATGATTAAAAACACCTTTGAGAAAACCCCTGATTACGTACTTTCAGCTTATAAAGATAATGCTGCGGTGATGGAAGGCTCAAAAGTTGGCCGTTTCTTTGCGGATCAAGATGGGCAATATCGCTATCACAATGAAGATGCACATATCTTAATGAAAGTGGAAACCCACAACCACCCAACCGCGATTTCGCCATTCCCAGGTGCTGCAACAGGTTCGGGCGGTGAGATTCGTGATGAAGGTGCAACCGGTCGTGGTGCAAAACCAAAAGCAGGTTTAACCGGTTTCTCCGTATCAAACCTTGTCATTCCAAACTTTGAACAACCTTGGGAAAATCCACTTTCTAAACCAAACCGTATTGCTTCAGCCTTAGATATTATGATCGAAGGTCCGTTAGGTGGCGCAGCATTTAACAACGAATTTGGTCGTCCTGCGTTATTGGGTTATTTCCGTACCTATGAAGAGAAAGTCAATAGCTTCAACGGCGAAGAAGTGCGTGGTTATCACAAACCGATTATGTTAGCGGGTGGTATCGGTAATATTCGTGGCGAACACGTTCAAAAAGGTGAAATCCCCGTCGGTGCGAAATTGATCGTATTAGGTGGCCCAGCGATGAACATCGGTTTAGGCGGTGGTGCCGCTTCTTCGATGGACAGCGGTAAATCAAAAGAAGATTTAGATTTTGCTTCCGTTCAACGTGAAAACCCAGAAATGGAACGCCGTTGCCAAGAGGTGATTGACCGTTGTTGGCAATTAGGCGAAGAAAACCCAATTCTCTTTATTCACGATGTGGGTGCAGGTGGTTTATCCAACGCGATGCCTGAATTAGTACACGATGGCGAGCGTGGTGGTAAATTTGATTTACGCTCTATTCTTTGCGATGAAAAAGGCATGTCGCCCTTGGAAATTTGGTGTAACGAATCACAAGAACGTTATGTATTAGCGGTTGCGCCAGAAAAACTCGAATTATTTACCGCACTTTGTGAACGTGAGCGTGCGCCGTTTGCGGTCATTGGCGAGGCAACGGAAGAAAAACATTTAACCTTGCACGATAGTCATTTTGATAATAATCCAATTGATTTGCCAATGAATGTGTTATTGGGCAAAACCCCGAAAATGACGCGTGAGGTTTCGTCAAAAACTGTAGAAAATCAACCGCTTGCAACGGAAAATATTCAATTAAAAGAAGCTTTCCACCGCGTATTACGCTTACCGGTGGTGGCAGAAAAAACGTTCTTAATTACCATTGGAGACCGTTCGGTAACCGGTATGGTGGCGCGTGATCAAATGGTCGGTCCATGGCAAATTCCGGTGTCTGATGTGGCAGTCACAACTGCATCATTAGACAGCTATCACGGTGAAGCCATGGCAATGGGCGAGCGTGCGCCAGTAGCATTATTAGACTTCGGGGCTTCTGCACGTTTAGCGGTGGCTGAATCCATTACCAATATTGCAGGTACCAACATTGGCGATATTAAACGCATCAAACTTTCTGCAAACTGGATGTCTGCAGCGGGTCATGGTGGTGAAGACGCTGGTTTATATGAAGCCGTAAAAGCAGTGGGTGAAGAACTTTGCCCTGCGTTAGGCATCACCATTCCAGTGGGTAAAGACTCGATGTCGATGAAAACCACTTGGGAAGAAAATGGTGAGAAAAAAACCGTCACCGCACCGCTTTCTTTAGTGATTTCATCTTTTGCCCGCGTGGAAGATATTCGCAAAACTGTGACACCTCAATTACGCACAGACAAAGGTGCAAGCCGCTTATTATTAATTGACTTAGGCGAAAGAAAAAATCGCTTAGGTGCGACCGCACTTGCGCAAGTGTATAAACAATTAGGTGACAAACCGGCTGATGTGGTGAACGTAGCTAAACTGAAAAACTTCTTTGATGCAATGCAAGCATTGGTGGCAGAGCGTAAATTATTGGCTTACCACGACCGTTCCGACGGTGGTTTAATTACCACCCTTGTAGAAATGGCATTTGCGGGTAACTGTGGTGTGGATGTGGATATTTCTGCGTTAGGCGATAATGATTTAGCCGTGTTATTCAATGAAGAATTAGGTGCGGTAATCCAAGTATCAGAAAGTGAATTAAGCGCCGTGCGTGAGGTATTAAAAGCCCATGACTTGCTTGGCTTAACTTATGAACTCGGTTCTGTAAGCTCAGAAGATCGTTTTGAAATCACACGTAGCAGCAAAAAACTATTAAGCGAAAAACGCTCTGAATTACGCAGTATTTGGGCAGAACTCACTCACCAAATGCAACGCTTACGTGATAATCCAGAATGTGCTGACCAAGAATTTGAAGCGAAAAAAGCAACAGACAACAAAGGTTTATCCGCTCACTTAACCTATGATGTGAATGAAGATATTGCTGCGCCTTACATCAGCAAAGGCGTGAAACCAAAAGTAGCAGTATTACGTGAACAAGGCGTAAACAGCCACGTTGAAATGGCTGCGGCTTTTGACCGTGCAGGTTTTGCCGCAATTGATGTTCACATGAGCGATTTAATGGCGGGTCGTTACAACTTAAACGACTTCAACGCGATGGTGGCCTGTGGTGGCTTCTCTTACGGTGACGTATTAGGCGCTGGTGGCGGCTGGGCGAAATCCATTTTGTTCAACCCACAATTACACGATCAATTCAGCCAATTCTTCGCCAATGAAAAGACCCTTTCATTAGGCGTATGTAATGGCTGTCAATTTATCTCCACCCTTGCGGAAATTATCCCAGGTGCAGAAAACTGGCCACGTTTCGTGCGTAATAAATCAGAACGTTTTGAAGCACGTGCCGCGATGGTGAAAATCAACGACACCAACTCATTGTGGTTTAAAGGCATGGCGGGGTCACATATGCCGATTGCCGTTTCTCATGGTGAGGGGCGCGTAGAATTCAAAACACCAGAAAACTTGACCGCACTTCAAGCGCAAAACTTGATTGTGGCGCAATATATCGACAGCCATTTAAACGTGACGGAAACTTACCCAGCCAACCCGAATGGTTCGGCATTAGGGATTACTGCCATTTCTAACGTGGACGGTCGTATCGCTGCCATGATGCCACACCCAGAACGTGTATTCCGTGCTGTGAGCAACTCATGGTATCCAGAAGATTGGTCTGAAGATGGCGCTTGGATGCGAATTTTTAGAAATGCGAGAGTGAATTTCAAATAATGTGAGATTGCTCACAGAAAATTAATCAAAAATAAGAGATACTACTAAATTGGTATCTCTTTTTTATTGCATAACCTGAGTAATAAAAAAATGCCAACAATATTAGAGAGTAATATTGTTAATGTTTATATAAAAATTCTTGGACATTATGTCCGTAATATCAATTGAACTATATAAGGAGTTCTACATGAGTGCATTAGTTACATTGCTAGCTAATATTGTTGCGCCATTGCAACGTCAATTTATTAACTTTATCCGCATTGCGATTTGTGTTGTGATGGTTTGGATTGGAGGTTTAAAAGTTTGCCAATATGAGGCAGATGGTATTGCACACTTTGTGTCAAATAGTCCTTTCTTAAGCTTCCTCTACAAAAACGGTGCAAATGAAGTGACAAATGATAAGGGTGTTTTAGTGAAAGAATATACCTTATATAAAAACCCTGAAGGCAAAATGGTCGCAAAAAATATCGAATGGCATAAAGCTAATGGTACCTATACCGCTTCTTATATTATTGGCGCAATCATTGTAACAATTGGTATTTTAGTATTAGCGGGGATTTGGTCTCCAACATTAGGTTTATTCGGAGGCTTACTCACCTTTGGTATGTCGATAGTCACGCTGTCGTTCCTGATATTTACGCCAGAAACCTGGGTGCCGAATTTAGGTGGAGACTTCCCAACACCTAATTATGGCTTCCCATATCTCTCAGGTGCTGGCCGACTCGTGATTAAAGATATTATTATGATGGCAGGTGGTTTAGTTGCTGCAGCAGAATGTGCGAAGCGCTATTTAGAGAATAAAAAGCAGTTTGCGTAATAGCTAGATTTTAAAATAAGAAAAACCGACTAGAAATAGTCGGTTTTAGTTTAGTTATAAATTTTTATTCAAATTGAATTGTTCCAGTTGCATTAGCATTAATAACTTGTTTACCAGGGATAAGAATCATCGGTTGAGAGGTTTTCTCTTCTGAATCTCTTCTTCTTTGAGATGTGATGGCTGATTCTGCAAAGTGGTAGTTAGCTCCAGAAAAGATTGCACTATCGCTTGGACTATCTAAGCGAATATTTTTTAAAGTGTATTTTTTTACATTTAAGCCTTTTTGAATAACCTCAGCTTTGTGTTGGAATTGTTGGATGATTTCTAGGGTCATTTCATCTTCCAATGAAGCCAATTTTTCTTTAGACACGCTAAATGAAACATCTTCAATAGTTATATTATCCTCTAGACCTTCTAATACTTTTGCCATTGATTCTAAATCTTTACTTTTTAGCACCAATTCACCTTCAGCAATCCAGTGTTCAATCAGGCGTTTGCCATTTTTCTGCGTATAATAATTAGGGTAATTACGAATACCATTGCTACGGACTTCAATAGATGGATATTGTTTGATTAAATCCATCACTTTATTGAGTTTTCCGTTCACTTCAGATTTTAATTCTTTAACCGATTTACCTTCTTTACGACTAGATAGGGTGGCTTTCATTAAATCTTGTTCTATTTCACGTGTCACATTTGTGCTGAAATCGAATTCAGTTTTGTTGTTATCATTTTTAGCCTGTTCTTCTGCGTGAACCATAAATGGTGTTGCAATAGCAAGTGGTAGAACCGTCCAGTATTTTTTTAAATTTAGTTTCATAAGATTCCTTTTTAGTTTATAAAATCAATTTGTTAGAGTTATTTCTTACCTAAAAGTTCCAGATTTAAAAAACGGTCAAAAATCACAAAGAATTTTGACCGCTCTTTTTATTACTTTTACTTACGTATTATTTTTGTTTTTTCA
>OBVG01001167.1_pt1 | contig 11186 bp, 8 predicted proteins | sample 1501271 | NCBI WGS metagenome assembly OBVG01 (sample SAMEA2579934, study PRJEB22360) | human gut metagenome | biome: human gut; feature: human-associated habitat; material: faeces | place: Denmark | collected 2008/2010 | reverse complement strand
AAAAGCTCCGGTTCTGATGGGACATCACTTCTCATCCATCGCAGGCGCAGGCCCGATCACGGGACCGATCGGCGCAGCTATGTTCGGATGGCTTCCGGTGACCTTATGGATCCTCATCGGAGGTATTTTCTTCGGCGGTGTCCATGACTTCGGCGCACTGTTCGCATCTGTCCGCAGCAAAGGACAGTCCATCGGAGAGATCATCTCCGCAAACATGAGCAAACGTGCAAAGCAGCTCTTCATCATCTTCTCTTACCTGACCCTGATCTTAGTCGTAGCTGCATTCGCTTCGATCGTTGCTTCCACATTCGGCGCAGTTTACGATGAAAGCGGCGCTCTTGATATGGCGAAATCTGCGACTCCGGCAACTGTAGCAATGATCTCGATCCTGTTCATCCTGATCGCGATCGTGTTCGGTTTCTGTGTATACCGCCGCAACATGCCGATGGGCATCGCTTCCGTATTCGGCGTTCTTGCGATCATTCTGATCATGGCGATCGGAATGAACTTTCATCCGATCTACCTTTCCACAAAGACATGGATGTGGATCGTTGGTCTCTACATCGCCATCGCTTCTGTAACACCGGTATGGATCCTTCTCCAGCCGCGTGACTACTTAAGCTCCTTCCTTCTCTACGCGATGTTGGCAGTCGCAGCGTTCGGTGTCATCGTCGATCATCCGACCTTCGACTCCACCTTCCCGGCTGTGACAAGCTTTGCAGTTGACAATGGAAATGGTACCCAGTACATGTTCCCGGTGCTGTTCACGACCGTTGCCTGCGGTGCGATCTCCGGTTTCCACTCTCTGGTATCTTCCGGTACCACATCCAAGCAGCTCGACAAAGAGACTGACGCGAAACCGATCGCTTACGGCGGAATGCTCTTAGAGTGTGTTCTCGCAGTTTTAACTCTCTGCGCCATCGGTTACGCTTACAAGTGGAACGCGGTTCATCCGGACCAGGCGTTAAAGGGCGCGACAGCGATCTTCGGCGGCGGTATCGCTCACATGATCGACGATATCATCCCGGGAAGCTACAGCATTTTAAACTCCTTACTGGTACTTACATATTCCGCATTCTGCCTGACTTCTCTTGATACCGCAACACGTCTTGCGCGTTTCATGTTCCAGGAGTTCTGGCTTGAGCCGGGTGAAACTGCTGCCGACATCAAAGAGGGCTGGAAAAAGGTTATGGTAAATCCGTACTTCGCTACGATCCTCACGGTTGTTCTTGGCATTCTTCTCGGCATGAACGGATATGGAAAGATCTGGGGACTGTTCGGAGCTGCCAACCAGCTTCTCGCGGGTATCGGCCTCTTAGCCGTTGCCACATGGCTCGGAAACATGGGCAAAAACAACAAGATGTTCCTGATCCCGATGGCATTCATGATCATCGTTACGATCACATCCCTTGCACTCACAGTTAAGAACCAGATCGGCATGATTGCCGCAGGCGGCACTGACTGGGGTCCGTGGGCACAGACGATCCTCGGAATCCTTCTGATCTTCCTTGCGATCATCCTTGTTATTGAAGGTGTACAGACACTGTCCAGACAGAAGGCGGCCAAGGCTTAAGTGCGGGTAAATGATCAGATATTTTAAGAATTGAAAAAGACACGTCATCCAGGTTTTAAGTGAAATCTGTATGGCGTGTCTTATGTTTTACCGGATCTTTTAATCCCGATTTTTCTGTTGCCTGTCAACCGTCCGCCTTTCCATGCGCGGCTTTACAGTGAAATTTTTCTGCCGCTTTCCAACCTGCCTGCGGACTGGCTGAAATGTCAGATTTTTAAGGTGTCAGCGCACCCAGGACTCATTTACCTTATTCATTCCGGATCGCCGCCAGCGGACTTAATTTCATCGCCCGCAGTGCCGGGAAAAGTCCGGCCAGCATGCCGATGAGGACCGCAAAGACCACAGCGGATCCGGAAAGCCACAGCGGGATCCTTGAGATCGCTCCGGAGCCGCCGGTCATACCGGAGAGACTGGCTCCCAGAAACTTATTGATGGCCGCAGAGACGCTGTAGCTTAAGCCAAGTCCCAGAACGCCTCCCATAAATCCGATAAATCCCGCCTCCATCAAAAACATCGTCCGGATATCTCCAAGCGCACATCCCAAAACCTTCAGCACACCGATCTCCTTCGTTCTCTCATAGATGGACATCATCATCGTGTTTGCAATTCCGATGGCCGCCACAAACAGCGATACAGCACCGATGCCTCCGAGGACCGCCTGGATCATACCCGTCTGCTGCTGGGCCTGTGGGAGCCACTGCATGCTGCTGTAGGCCTCGTAGCCCATATCTGTGATCGCTTTCTGGACCTCCGTCACATGCTCCATATCGTCCACATTCACGTAAATCATATTGTAGACAAAATAATTGTAGGGTTTTCCCTTTTTATTTGTCGGCTGTCCGGGGATCGGGTTCTTCCGGTAGATTTTTTTCAGCTGGGTCTTTAACAGATCGATATCCGTGTAGATCTGGTATCCATACTCAGAAAATCCGTTCTCACCGCCATCCACCAGAGCGCAGGCCGGGAAAAGATACTTTTTCTGGCTGCTTTCATCCCCGTTTCCCATATTCTGGAACATGGTAAAAAACGGCTTGTGTATAAGATCCACTTTGGAAAGATCCTCGCCGTCCCAGCTTCCCTTTCCGGTCTTGCTGTTATAAAAGTTGTCGGAAACCATATTTCCGACGATAAATTCCAGCGTCGCCGCATTCTTGTCCGGAAGTTTTCCCTCCGCCAGCGGAATCTGTTCCAGCTCCTCTCTGGGCATTCCCACAATGTTCGAATATCCCTGATAAACTCCCTGCTTCAGATTCACATCTGTCTCCAGGATCGGGGACACACTCTTCACATGTGGGATCTTCGCAAGCTTCGTCACCGTGGCGTCCACGAGGTAATCGTCCTCAGACTGGTTCCCGTATCCGGAACTGATCTGGATCCTTGTGAGACTTCCGAAGGAAGCGTAGGATTCCACGGTATTTTCCTTCAGTCCGATTCCCAGAGAGACCATGACTACGATGGAGGCCGTGCCGATGACAACACCCAGAACGGTAAGTCCCGTCCTGAGTTTCCGTCTGCGCAGGTTATTGATGCTCATGATGAGCAGATCAAAGAATCTCATCGTCCATTCCCGCTTTCTTCTTTTTGCGTCTGATGACCACAAGGATCACAGCTGCAAGGACCACTCCCACGATTCCCACCGGGATCGCGAGATGCTTCAGTTTATCCGTCGTGGACGGTTCCGGCTGTACATCGTCACTGCTCCAGGTATCGTCAACATTGCTTTCATCCATGCTCTGATCCTCATTTACCATAAGCTGGATCTCTTTCTCGACCGTAGAGACTTTTCCGTTCTCATCCTCATATGTAATGGAGAGTTTTACCTTTCCATCATCCGTGGTCGGGGCAATTCCATTGATCATCGTATCCACGTTTCCGCTTTTTCCGGGTTCGATATTTCCCACATAGCACTCATTTTTCTGGATAGAATCAGCCTCAAAGACCGCGTTCACGTTATAGAGCATGACTTTTCCGGTGTTGTTGATGGAGAACATCACGTTTGACTCCTCGCCGACGGAAATAGCATCCGGCATGACCTCGATGGTACCGGTATTTAACCGTGCCTCCTGCTTTAATCCAACCGCGATCTTTACGGCTTCCTTCGCATTCTTAAATTCCGGGCTGTCATACTGCTCATTGATCGTGATCGTATAGGAACGCTGTTCCGCTGTGGGACTTGAGGAAAATTTTATCGTCAGCGTGTCAGATGCTCCCGGTGCCAGAGAATTAACAACCACGGAGTTTGAACCGTTCACCGTCGTAAATACCGGACTGTCGCTCACTGTTTCCGACTCGAAGGTAAACAGGATATTGCTTGCTACGATACTGTTGGAAGCGTTTTTCATGCGCACCTTCAGCGTAAAATCCTGTCCGGCATAGATCTCCGCAGGATCCGTCTCAAAGCTGTCGACGATGATACGCGCCTTTGTTCTTTCGTTCTCGCCTGCTTCAGAATCCAGAGAATCATCCTCGTCTTTTCCATAGACCCGCACATAAAAGGTATCCTCAATGGGAGCAGCAAAGTTTCCATTCTCATTTTCCCGGTAACGGATCTTAAACTTGATCGGATAATAGCCGGATTTCGCCTTTTCCCGCACCGCCATGCTGAATGGAACCGCCACCGTCTGATCCGGATTCATATTTCCCATCTGCCGGTCATAATTTCCGTCATTGATCTCGAACGGAAACTTCGCGATATCCTCAGAGAGCTCCATATCGACACGTACATCGTAGGCGGTCTTATAACCGGTATTTCTCACATTTACATCGAAATTCATGACCTCGGAATAGTTCGCGGACGGGGTGGGCTGATTCTCGCCGAGGGCGAATGCTACCGGCTCGGAGTTGTCCTCATTTGTCTCACTGGTTCCTGTTGTCTTCTTTGTCTCGATCCACGCCATGATCGTCTTTGCGTACTCGGATGACATTCCGTCCTCGCCCTGAGCGCGCTTCGAGATATAGATCAGGATCGGATAGTATCCCTCTTCCAGACCTTTTTTTACATTGACATTCAGATTAACGGTCTTTTTCGCTTTTTTATTTACATGACCGACCTTGTAATGGCGGTTTAAAGAATCCGTCACCTCAAAGGGATAGATCGTCTTCATAGACTGAACGATGCTGCTCTCCTCGCTGTCGCGGTCCTCCGTCTTTGTGATCTCATCGGAATAATGGTTCCGGAAATCATCCTCGGAGGCGATCCAGATCTCTGTCTCGACCCAGTCTTTGTCCTCCATGTTCATGAGTGTCACAGAGACGGTTCCGTTTTTTCCGATATATAAGGTCGGCGTCTTTCCGATCACAAGGCGGACGGTATCATTGTCGTCATCCATCCGGTATACCTGTGGGATCGTCTCCGCCGCTTCTGTTGTCTCCTTCGCCGCGAATGCAGTTGCCGGGACTGCGCCCATCAGCATGCACGTGGCAAGGAATGTTGCCATCCAGCGTAATCCTTTTATTTTCATACTGTTCCTCTCCTCTTGGCTGTTCTATTTTAGTTATTTGTGCCAGCTTTCCATATTTTTGCGTTTATTCCAAAATTTTGTCGATTGTTATTCTGACTTTCCCTCTATCCGGTGTTCTTCTGCTTCCACAACTGTCTCTATTTGCTCTTCTGCTGCCGGATTCTTAGATTTCCCCTCCGCCTGCGCTTCTGCCGCCGCCTGCATGGACTCCTCTAACTGCACCAGGTCCACCTCGTGGTGGTTCTCCTCGATGCTCACGATCTTTCCATCGATGATCTTAAAAATCCGGTCCGCGTAGGTCGCCAGATTGTTGTCGTGGGTAACCATCACAAGCGTCTGCTTCTGTTCCCTTACGACCTTCTGCATGAGTTTTAAGACTTCCATCGTTGTCTTCGAATCCAGGTTTCCCGTGGGCTCGTCTGCGAAGATGATCTGCGGGTTCATCGCCAGGGCTCTCGCGATTCCGACTCGCTGCTGCTGTCCGCCGGACATCTGGTTCGGCATGTGGGTCATAAATTTTTCAAGTCCCACAAGCTTTAAATACTGTTTCGCCCGCTTGATCCTCGCTGCCCTCGGCATTCCCCGGAACGATAACGGCAGCGCCACATTTTCCACCGCATCCATCGTCCCGATCAGGTTGTAGGACTGGAAGATAAACCCGACCCGCTCTCTTCGGAAGGTCACAAGCTGTTTTTCATTCAACTTTTCTATATGTTTTCCGGCGATCACGATCTCTCCTTTTGTAGGGTGTTCCAGACCTGCCAGCATGTTTAAAAGCGTCGATTTACCGGAACCGGACGGTCCGGGGATCGCACAGAATTCGCCCCGGTGGATCTCAAAACTCACACCGTTTAACGCGTAAACCTTCTCCTCGCCCATGCGGTAAACCTTATACAGATCTTTTACCTGTATCACCGCATCTTCCTTCTGCTGCATCCGTCCGCCCCCTTCTTCTTAAATTTTTACAGCGTTTTTTCGCCGATTCTTTTTATATTTCAAGTATATCGTTCCCATCGTGTTCTGACTATATAAAATTACTTAATTATTCTTACAATTTCTTACGTTCTTCCAAATCCGCAGAACCCACGGTCAATTCTCTCCGCAGCCATAGAAAAAAGGGGAATCTCTCCGATTTTACCGAAACCGTAGAAATTCCCTTTTCGCCTGTCCTATTCCATTTTTTCCTTCTTCCCGGAAAGTCTCCTCTTAAATTCTTTCAGGTACTCTTCCAACGACACATACTGTCCATTGTTTACCCGATATGACGGATTCCACATCCGCACGACCCGGACCTCTGCCTCGTCCTTCTTTGTTTCCTTCACCGGCCGGTAGTCCCTGTCCGCAAAGAATACATCTCCCCGGACCAGATCCTTCCATTTCATATAGATCTCACGGTTCTTTTTCTGCTTTTTATTCTGAAAAACTTCCATAACGATCAGGCGGAAGAGATCCTCGCCGCAGCAGACCACGGTCTTTGGATTTAAGAGTCGGATCTGCTTCTTGATAAACTCGATATAATACTGGCCGTAGTCCATGCTGACTTCGTCGGCCGCGCCTTTTCCACCGCGTTTATTGATATAGAGGACTGCTGCCTTTTCCCTTAGTTTTTTCCCCGGAAGCCTGCACTCCTCGCCTGGATGTTTTTCCTCCCACAGGATCTTCTGCATGCTTGTGAGATAATCCAGATATTCCACCCGCCCGGAGGGACTTTTTCCGGATAGGAAATCCGCGCGGATGTCCGATACCACCGGCATCGTCTCACCCTTCTGGATCATCTTTCTCATATTTGTCTCTTTTAATATGTAAAGCGTCCCGTCATAATGTTCCGGATCCGCGATTCCGTCGACATGAAAATTTCTCTGATCCAGCTCCGGATAGCAGGTGTTCCCAAAGGGATCTTCCTCCATCTGCTGCATCAGCTCCCACAACACATAAAGTTCCTCTATAGAGCGGCATTTCGCGACCTGCCCTTCCAGAACGATCTGTTCCATCGTCTTTCTCATAGTTCCTCCACCGCGCGTTTCCCGCAGTTTTTCATTTGCATTTCTGACTTTCTCCAATGTCCTTTTTCCACGGGATTTCACGAATTTCATCTGGCAGTTCTTCCTGCCCTGCAGAATTTGTCCACTTATTTTTCTTTTGTTTCTATGCGTTCACTGTTTCATATTTTAACACAATTTTCTTAAAAAAAATAGTGGAAATTCTGTTTCATATTCGCTATAATAGTGAAAATGCCTAAGTGCGGTCACATACGATGCGGACCGCCGTGAGGCCTGAAAGGAGATTATAAACATCATGAGACACATGTTAAATCCTCTTGACTTTTCTCTTGAGGAGACGGAAAGTCTTTTAGAACTTGCCGCCGACATTGAGAAAGACCGTTTCCGATACGCACATGTATGCGACGGAAAGAAATTAGCTACTCTCTTCTATGAGCCAAGCACAAGAACCCGTTTAAGCTTTGAAGCTGCCATGTTAAATCTTGGAGGTTCCGTTCTCGGATTTTCCTCCGCTGATTCCAGTTCCGCTTCCAAGGGCGAAAGTGTTTCCGATACAATCCGTGTTATTTCCTGTTACGCAGATATCTGCGCGATGAGACATCCAAAGGAAGGCGCCGCTTATGTAGCCTCCACCAAATCTTCGATTCCTGTTATTAACGCCGGAGACGGCGGTCACCAGCATCCCACACAGACTTTAACCGATTTATATACGATCCGTTCTTTAAAGGGCAGACTCTCCAATATGACGGTCGGACTCTGCGGAGATCTGAAATTTGGCCGTACCGTTCACTCCCTGATCAACGCGCTGTCCCGCTATGAGGGAATCCGTTTTATCCTGATCTCCCCGCCGGAATTAAAGGTACCGGATTATATCAAAGAGAGTGTCCTTGATGCCAAAAATATCGAGTACCGTGAGACGACCAGTCTTGATGACGCGATGGAAGAACTGGATATCCTCTACATGACAAGAGTCCAGAAAGAGCGTTTCTTCAATGAGGAAGACTACATCCGCATGAAGGACTGCTACATTCTTGATAAGGATAAAATGAAGCTTGCGAAACCGGATATGTATGTGCTTCACCCGCTCCCGCGTGTCAACGAGATCTCTGTTGAGGTGGACGAAGACCCGCGTGCCGCTTACTTCAGACAGGCCCAGAACGGCGTATATGTCCGTATGGCACTCATTATGACATTACTGGAGGTAGAAAAGCCATGTTAAATATCAGCGGAATTCAGGAAGGTGTTGTCCTTGACCATATCCAGGCGGGCAAGAGCATGGATATCTATCGCTATCTGCGCCTCGGCGAGTTAGACTGCACAGTCGCGATCATCAAGAACGCAAAGAGCAACAAGATGGGAAGAAAAGACATCATCAAGATCGAGGGACCGTTAGACTCCATCGACCTCGATATCCTCGGCTATATTGACCACAACATCACCGTCAACATCATCCGCGACGACAAGATCGCCGAGAAGCGCACCCTGCATCTCCCGAAGATCTTAAAGAACGTGATCCACTGCAAGAACCCGCGCTGCATCACCTCCATCGAGCAGGAGCTGCCGCATATTTTCTATCTCGATGATAAGGATCATGAGGTATATCGCTGCAGATATTGTGATGAGAAGCACAGTTAATTCCGCTTCCGCAGGTTGCGAAGTGCTGTAAAACGCAGAAAAGAGAACCATCCCCGGCGCGATCCGCCGGGTTTTGGTTCTCTTTTTTTCTTTCTATCTTTCTTTCCTTATAATCTCGCGATCACAGCATCCACATACTCTTCTGTAGATGCCTCACCATGGAGATCTCTTGTCAGGTGCTTTCCTTCTGCAAGGACCTCATCCACTGCTTTTCGGATGCGGGATGCTGTCTCATTTTCACCAAGATACTCAAGCATCATGCATGCAGACCACAGGAACGCTGTCGGGTTTGCAAGGTGCTTTCCGGCAATATCCGGAGCACTTCCGTGAACAGCTTCGAACATTGCGTAATCGGAACCGATGTTGCTGGACGGTACAAGACCAAGGCCGCCGATCAGACCGCTGCAAAGGTCGGAGAGAATGTCGCCGTAGAGGTTCTGCATTACCATCACATCAAACTGGTTCGGGTTCATAACGAGCTGCATGCAGGTGTTGTCGATGATCTTGTCATCAGCCTCAATTTCCGGGTAATCCTTTGCAACTTCACGGAAGATCGCGAGGAACATGCCGTCAGACATCTTGAGGATGTTTGCCTTGTGAACGCAGGTAACTTTCTTTCTGCCGTTCTTCTTCGCGTACTCGAAGGCGTCGCGGATGATGCGCTCAGATGCTTTCTTGGTAACGATCTTGATCGCGTGAACCGTGTTCTCATCGATCTGTTCTTCTTTTCCGACATACAGACCTTCGGTGTTCTCACGGAAGATCACGATATCCACGTTCTTAAACGGAGTTTTTACCGCATCATTGGACTTTACCGGGCGGATATTCGCGTAGAGGTCATACTTGCCGCGCAGGGTAACGTTTAAGGAACGGAAGCCCTTTCCAACCGGAGTCGTGATCGGGGACTTTAAGAGAACTTTTGTGCGCTCGAAGGAAGCATACGCCTCGTCCGGAATCAGGGCACCGTTCCTCTTCCACTCATCCTCGCCGACATTGTAGATCTCATACTCAAGCGGCGCTTTTGCTGCCTCTAAGATCTTTAAGACATTGTCCACTAACTCCGGACCAATTCCATCGCCGCGAAATACTGTTACTGTGTGTTTCATGTTAAAACTCCTCCTGATTTTTAAATTCCCAGCAGACCTGCCGGTATTGTATGTGTCATATGGTATACCTGCTCTTCGGGAATCCCATGATCAAGCAGGTATTGCATATATTCTTCAATTGCAAGCTCCCAGTGCGGATTTTCTGTCTGGCCGCCGTCTGTGTCGACCATGACATTTTTGTATCCGACTTCTTTGATGATCTCAAGGTTATCCGGCAGATTGCTCTTATATGTTCCGCCTCCCATGTTCTGGGCATAACAGCGCTCCAGGATCACACCGTAGTCCTTTACCATGCGGATCTGGTCTTCCATAGTCATTCCCACAACCCACCATTCCGGATGGGTAACTACGATCTTCTTCACCCCAAGGTTTCTTGCCGCCTCCACCACCGTGAAGGATTCCTCCGGTGAGATATGCGCCGTGCCGAGAACCGCGTCATAGTCACGGACAAGCTCCAGAATCGTTTTCAGCTCCGGAACGATCGTCCCATCTTTTATGACCTCCACACACCGGCTCGTGTCCTGCTTCATCTTCTCCAGATGGTTCTTTGCCGACTGAGTCGGAAGCCAGACGACCTTTGCGCCCATGCGGAGTGCCACGTCAACGGCCTTCGGATTCATTCCGCCGACCACCCGGTTCAGCGTGATCCCGCCGAACATCGTGAAGTCGTTCATCTTCCCATGTACGATCTCGTTGTGGCGGTTACAGAGATATGCCCGGTCCACCGTCGATCCCTGATGAGTCTTGATCACGATCGCCCGCGCGCCTACACGGATTGCCGCTTCCATCAGTTCAAAGTCATCATAGGCACGAAGGCGCAGATCCGGATTTGTATGAACATGCATGTCGATAACGCCTTTCATAAGATCCATTCTCATCTGCTTTGTTCCTCTCTGATCATTTTTTACTGTTGCTTTCTTACGGGAATCATTTTATACTAAATTTGTTATTAAAAAAAGTCCTAAAATCATATACCCGGTATCGATATTTCCGATAGCATTTTTTGAACATGATCCGGTATCCTACAGGTCGCGAAATGGAGATACCGCCTATTATTCCGATAATTTTCTTACCACTAAACAACTGAAAGGAAAATTTATCATATGGACCTTAAGGAATTAAACTATGTTGTGACCGTTGCAAACGAGGGAAGCATCTCCCGCGCTGCGGAAAAGCTTTTTATGAGTCAGTCCAGCTTAAGCCAGGCGATCCGTGTCCTGGAGCAGGATCTCGGGACCTCTGTCTTCGTCCGCACTACCCGCGGAGTCCGGCCAACTGCCGCCGGGGATGCTTTTATTTCCCACGCAAAGCAGATCCTGCAGCAGTACCGCACTGCATGCAGTGAAGCCGCAGACATCGAAAATCTCAACGGCGGTACCATGATCTTCGGGATCAGCACCTACCGCGGCAC
>OBVG01001149.1_pt1 | contig 11444 bp, 9 predicted proteins | sample 1501271 | NCBI WGS metagenome assembly OBVG01 (sample SAMEA2579934, study PRJEB22360) | human gut metagenome | biome: human gut; feature: human-associated habitat; material: faeces | place: Denmark | collected 2008/2010 | reverse complement strand
CGATCGCTACATGTTCTGTTTCTCCTCCGCAATGTTCGCAACCCTGACACCGCCGGTTGCCCTTGCAGCCTTTGCGGCAGCAGGTATCGCAGGTGGAAGTCCGATGAAGACAGGATGGGCATCCGTAAAGCTTGCGCTTGCAGGATTCATTCTTCCGTACATGTTTGTATACAATACAGACCTTCTGCTGCTTGATACTCCGCTTGCAAAAGCGATTCAGGTTGCAGTAACTGCTGCAGTTGGTGTATTCTTAATCAGTACAGCAGTCGAAGGTTTCCTGTTCACAAAGGTCAACATCGTATTGAGAATTGCCAGCCTCATTGGCGCTTATCTCCTGATCGACAGCGGTCTTGTGACAGATATCGCAGGTATCGTGATCTGCGCAGTTGTATTCGTATTCCAGAAAGCAGCTGCAAAGAAGAGTGCACCGGCGGCAGCGTAGACCTTCATAGATAACCGGTGAACACACAGGGACTGCTGCAGAAAATTTACTGCGGCGGTCCCTGTTTTTCTATATGTGTCTGTTAGAACACACCGGGTCAGGCGTCGGACAGTTGTGATCCATGCTGCGCGCAGATTGCAATAACCACTGCGGACAGATATAGAAAAACAGGGATCGTCAGAGACAGGAGGAAACAACATGCTGCTTGATGTTATTTACAGTATCTGCTTTAACATCTGCCTATTGGTAGTGCTCGCCTTCATGATGACGAAGATGGACTTTGTCCAGAGACTTCTATTAAATGAAGAGGGCGGAAGTGAGGAAGGAAGAGGAGAGAGCGTCTGGCAGAGGCTCTGGGAAAAGGTGCTTCTCGGTGTAATCTTCGGCGTCTTCTGCATCATCTCTGATTACATTGGGATTCAGGTGACAGGGGCGCTGCCGAATGCCCGGGTGATCGGTGTCCTGTCCGCCGGATTTCTGGGCGGTCCTGTCTCCGGCTTTATCACGACAGCGATTGCGGCGGCTCACCGGTATCTGATCTTCCCTGAGCGGATCTCCACGGTGGCCTGTGTGCTCTCCGCAATCATCCACGGGATCATCGGTTCCTTTATCGGCTGGAAGAAGAAGGAAAACCCCCCGTACTCGAACACGTTGGGTACACCGCCAGTACTCGAATACATTTCTGCTTGGAGTCACGTTCATTTCCGAGATGATCCATATTGTTCTGATCCTGCTGCTCACCCGACCGTTTGATGCGGCCGTTGAGATCGTAAAGATCGTGATCGTTCCGATGGTGATCATCAATTCCGTCGGCATGGTGATCTTCTTTAATGTTTTTAAATCGATCTTCAACACGGAGGACTTGAAGGTTGCGTCCAAGGTCTCCCTCGCAATGAGAACCGCCGAGCGGTGTACCCCGTATCTTGGCTCTGTGGAGAAGGACCGGAAGACGGCGGGAAAGATCATCGACATTATTATGGAAGAGTACCACTGTCAGGGCGCGGCACTGATCGATGACATGAAATTTTTGGCAAGGAGCGGGGCATTTTCCAGTATCGTTCTCACAGAGAACAATTATCCGAGACTTTTATCTGCAACAAAGACCTTCAAGACAACGAGGATCAGCCGCGTGCCTTTACCGGAGGACGGATTTTATCCTCTTTATAAGGAGAATGTGATCATCTCTGCACCGATCCTCCTCGATGAGGGAAAGGTTCTGGCGCTTGTGATGCTGGTGAAGAAAAATGCCTATTCCTATCGGGCGGATATTGAATTTGTCACGGGACTGGCGAATCACTTCGCGATGCAGATCAAGCTCTCGGAGATGGAGAAACAGAAGGAAGAGCTGAGAAAAGCGGAGCTTCGGACCCTGCAGTCCCAGATCAATCCGCACTTCCTGTTCAATTCTTTAAATACGATCTCCTACTTCTGCCGGGAAAAGCCGGAGAAGGCGAGGGAGCTCTTGCTGGCACTGAGCTCCTATTTCCGCAGCATGCTGGAGGATACCGATTATATGGTAACTCTTGACACGGAACTTGAGCATGTAAAAGCCTATACGATGCTTGAGGAGGCGCGGTTTGAAAAACGTCTCTCGATCGAGATCAATGCGGATCCGGAGGCGCTGCGAAGCTGCGTGCCGAACCTGATCTTACAGCCCATCGTGGAGAATGCGGTCCATCACGGGGCAATGCAGAGGGAAAAAGGAGTCGGAAAGGTCATCGTAAACGTAAAACGGGAGGAACGGTCCACGAGGATCGACGTGATCGACAACGGACCGGGAATGGACTACCGGATCGTCCAGAGCCTGTACGGCGGGGAAAAAGTGGAACACACAGGAATCGGAATGATGAACGTGCAGCAGAGACTGATCTCCTTATACGGAAAGTCCTACGGACTCCAGATCGTGACAAGTGAAGAAGGGACGGACGTGCGGATGAACATTCCGGACAGCGCGGCTGGAAGCGCGCAGCAGGAGAAAACGCCAGGCTGACGATCTTCTGAAAGAACAGATGACAGCAGCCTGCTGTTTGGAACAGCGGCGTTTTTGACAGAACATGGGAGGCATGAGGTATGAGAATAGCAGTAGTTGACGATGAGCGCCCGGCAAGAAGCGAACTTAAATATCTGGTGGAACAGTGTGAGCCGGAGGCGGAGATCGCGGAGGCCGACGGAAGCGAAGAATTTCTTGCAATGCTGGAAAATGAGACCTTTGATGTGTGTTTTGTGGATATTAATCTGGGTGGAATGAACGGCACTACGCTGGCATCCATGATAAAGAGAAAGCAGCCGGACACGCTGATCATCTTTGCCACTGCGTTCCAGGAATACGCGGTAAAGGCCTTTGAGATCGGGGCGGTGGATTATCTCTTAAAACCCTTTGACTATGAGCGCGTCAAACGGGCGATGGAGCGGGTCCATGAACACATAAAGGAAAAGGCCGCCGGTCCCGGATATGAAATCGGGAAGATCATGGTGAACGTGGGCTCCAGCTTTCAGGTTGTTGACGTGGCGGATATCGTGTTCATCGAGACGGAAAAGCGTTCCTGCAAGATCCATATGAAGGACGGATCCTTCTATCTGCAGAACGAGTCATTGAACAATTATGAGACCCACCTGAAAAAGAGCCGGTTCTTCCGGATCCACAAGAGCTACCTGATCAATCTGGATTATGTGAAGGAGATGCAGGTGAGCTACAATAACGGATATTGTGTGAAGATGAAGTACTATGATGCTGAGGCATTGCCCATCGGTCGGACCCAGGTAAAGGAATTCCGGCAGATTTTTGAAAAGTAGGAATAATCAGAACAGTAAAGCAAATATTGAAAAATAAAGATCCCGCCAAAAGCCAGGACGTACAGATATTGTACAGAGGAAGGTTTCGGCGGGATCTTTAAATATCACAAAAAATTCACATACCTCCCTTGACATTGAATATTTGATATGTTACATTACATATAGAACAGTGAGGTGGTGAATATGTCATCGACAAAGAGAGATTATTATGATGTGCTGGGCATCTCGAGAGACGCGGATGCTGCGGCAATTAAACGTGCATATAGAAAATTGGCAAAGAAGTATCATCCGGACTCCAATCCTGGCGATAAGACGGCGGAGCAGATGTTTAAGGATGTAAATGAGGCTTACGACGTTTTGAGTGATCCAAAGAAGAAGAAGCTTTACGACCAGTTCGGACATGCTGCCTTTGATGAGACGGCAGGTTACGGACAGGGCGCCGGAGCAGGTGCCGGTGGTTTTGGCGGTTTCGGCGGCTTCGGAAACGGTGCCGGCGGAGCATACCGGTCTGGATCCTTCCGCTCCGGAGATGGAACATATCATGAATTCCATTTTGAGGGCGGTGACGGGGATGATATCTTCGGTGATCTGTTTGGAAATATGTTTGGCGGCAAAGGAAGAGCTGGCAGCACTGGCTTTGGCGGTTCCGGCTTCCATGGCTTTGGCGGCGGAAATGGATTTTCCGGTTCTGGATTTTCTGACCGCGGCAACGACTTAAATGCGGAGGTCCAGATAACCTTCGATGAGGCCGTTCATGGCTGCGAAAAGACCATCACGATCCAGAACCCGAACCAGCTTGGCAGCAGACCGCAGACCCTGAAGGTAAAGATCCCGGCAGGCATCGAGACCGGAAAGAGCATCCGGCTTGCAGGTAAAGGAATGCCGGGAAGCGGCGGCGGTGCCGCTGGTGATCTGCTTCTCAAGATCACAGTCGGTGAGAAGCCGGGCTGGACGAGAAAGGGCATGGATGTCTACAGCGATGTGGAAGTTCCGTTCACCACGGCCGTCTTCGGCGGGGAGACTCTTGTCCACACGTTATATGGCGATGTGGTCTGCAAAATCAAAGCCGGAACCCGCTCCGGTACAAAGATCCGTCTCCGCGGCAAAGGTATCGTCTCCTTAAAAGACCCGTCACTCCACGGTGACCAGTACGCCGTCGTAAGAATACAGGTTCCGGATGACTTAAGTCCGGAGGCAAAGCAGAAGCTTAAGGAGTTTGAGGAGATCTGCAGGCGGGATGGAAGATTCCATGCGGCATAAATAAAGAAAAATTAAAGAGATCCGGGATCCCATCATGTATGGATGGTCTCCCGGATCTTTTTGATGAATATGGATAATTATTTCCCAAAAGAATCAATGTATTCTTTCGCAGTGATCTGATCCAGATCAAAATTTTTACATATTTGTTCCAGAATAGTATCATCGCTTAAATGGAATTCTCTTCCCATGCGAATCATTGCTAATATTCCTTTTTTCTGTCCAATTTCGATTCCCTTCTTCTCACCAATTTCAATTCCAGTAGATAAAATACTCATACGTGCGACCTCCCATTCTTCATTTTGCTTAACCTCAGCTACTATCGCATCGAGTGTTTTCAATCGTTCGTCCAATATCGTGATCTCCGGATTATCAAGCGTAGAATTCTTACAGTACTGAAGAAAACTCACAAGCTCATCCCGTCCATTCTTGCTGGTCATATTTAAAAATATTTTCTTAGTTCCATCTTCTAACTCCATCTCGGGAAACTCATGACACCGCTCAGTAAACGTATACATTGCGCGGTCTTTCCCGAAAATATCCTTCTGAGTGATAAATGTCACGATCGTTGAAGGCAGATGGCGGTATTTTGTTTTCCTTCCGGACTTCAGTATCGGACTGTCCAAAAGTCCCTGATAAAACCTTGATCGCTTTCGCACATCATCGATGTCTGAGTCATTCTGCATTTCCGTCGCAAAATGCCGGGAATCCTCAGATACCGCCCATGCATCCAGCCGGATGCCCCGTTCTCCTTTTGCGTTAAGTACAACTTCCTCCACATGAACCTGATTCAGCTTTAGATCAGGCTCCCCTAAAATAATACTCAGCACGCATTCATGTGCCTTTTTGCGCTTCATGACCGCCAGAAATAAGGCAAAATCACTGAGATTTACTTTCGAAGGATCAATGATATCCGCATACTCCGCCGGAATATCATAAGCATAATGATTCTGTTGTTTCATACCAGACCTTCCTTTCCTGAGATTAGGCAGGAAAGTGCTTCTTTCGACTCCCTGCCAGATGATTTTGGTGTTTTAGCAAAGAGTCTTCAGATGCCGAATCCGGCTTAGATGATATTAGATAATAGAATTCATTAGAAACCTTGCTTAAATGTATCTTAACATGGTGCTTTTGGAAAAGCAAGGGAGTCCGGTATAAAAGAATTATAAAGAAAAAAGAGCAGGACTCCCCAAAGGAATCCTGCTCTGATCCAATTCACTCGGTTAATTATTTGATCACATGGATCCAGCCTTCCGGTGCCTCGATGTGGCCCATCTGGATGCCTGTTAATGTGTCGTAGAGCTTCTGGATCACCGGACCCATCTTCTCCATTCCGCTCGGGAAGCAGATCTCGTTGCCGTGGTCTACGATCTTGCCGACCGGGGAGATAACAGCTGCAGTACCGCAGAGACCGCACTCAGCGAAATCTTTTACTTCTGTAAACGGAACCGGACGCTCCTCTGTCTTTAAACCGAGGTAATGCTCAGCAACGTAGAGGATGGAGCGGCGTGTGATGGACGGAAGGATAGAGTCGGACTTCGGTGTTACGACTGTGCCGTCTTTTGTAACGAAGATGAAGTTTGCTCCGCCTGTCTCCTCAACATATGTTCTTGTAGCAGCGTCGAGATACATGTTCTCATCATAGCCCTGTTTGTGAGCATCAACGATGGCATGTAAGCTCATTGCGTAGTTTAAGCCGGCCTTTACGTGGCCTGTTCCGTGAGGTGCTGCGCGGTCGAAGTCTGTGACACGGATTGTGATCGGCTTAGCGCCGCCCTTGAAGTACGGGCCGACCGGTGTACAGAACGCGCGGAACTGGTACTCGGTTGCCGGTTTCACACCGATAACCGGGTTTGTACCGAACATATACGGACGGATGTAAAGAGTTGCGCCGGAACCATACGGAGGAACGAAATCAGCGTTTGCTGCAACCAGCTTTGTGATCGCGTCAATGAAGCGCTCCTTCGGGAACTGCGGCATCTCAAGTCTTGCTGCAGAGTTCATCATACGCTCAGCGTTTAAGTCCGGGCGGAAGGTTACGATGTGGCCGTCCTCCGTTGTGTATGCCTTTAAGCCCTCGAAGCAGGTCTGTGCATACTGGAATACACATGCACACTCGTTTAAGGTGATCATATCATCAGTTGTAAGAGTTCCCTCATCCCAGGAACCATCTTTGAAGTTGGATACATATCTGTAATCAGTTTTGATGTAACCGAATCCGATATTGGACCAGTCGATCTCTTTCTTTGCCATTGGAAATTCCTCCATTCTGCCGTCTGACCGGCATTGTATTTTTTGCCGCCGGGGTCGGGCGGTAATGTCTTTTTACTGCGGTACTGTTTCGATGTAATGAACAGTTACCGTGTTTTCTATTATAAGTACTTAAGATTTATCCTGCAAGTTCTTTATGGCAAAAAGATGAAAAAAATATGGGAAAATGGGAGAAAAAATGCTACAATATAACTTTAAGGAATAAAGAATATTCCGCAGATTTATTCAGCATGCCCGCAGAGGCCAGACGCCTGCTATAAGAGTGAGTGAGGGAGATGGAACCGGGTGGATATGTGGCCGGAAGTTTTCGGGGCGGACAGCCGGATACCGGCGATATGCGGAAAAGAAAAAAGCTGGGGAAGGGCAGAAATAACAATGGAACAAAAGAAAAACAGACTGCACTACGCCTGGTTCATCCTTGCGGGCTGCTGTATCCTGCAGGGGGCGACTCTGGGACTCATCAACAACTGTGCCGGTGTCTTTTATTCCCCGATCTGCAAAGAGCTGGGGTTTGAGCTGGGAAAACTTACAATGTACCGGATGCTCTACTGCATCAGTTCTGCTTTGGCGCTGCCATTTGTAGCGACAAGCTTTCGGAAACATGATGTGCGGATCGTGATCAGCATTGCAGCTGTCATATACGGAGGCTGCGCGGCCCTCATGGGGACCTTCCATGAACTGTGGCAGTGGCATTTGACAGGCATCATTCAGGGAATTGCCTCGTCCTTCGTCTGCATGATCCCGGCGCCGATCATTCTTGGAAACTGGTTTAAGAAAAAGACCGGAATGGCGGTGGGAATCTCCGCGGCGTTCTCCGGTCTCGTCGGCATGATCGGCAGCAGCTTTCTTGGAATGGCGATCCCGGCATTCGGATGGAGGGTGAGCTATGTGGCGGTTGGAATCGTCAGTACCGTGCTGGTCCTCCCGATCTCCCTGTTCGTTCTCCGCTGCAAGCCGGAAGAGATGGGACTTCTGCCTTACGGGGCAGAGGATGTGGAGCAAAGGGCTGTATCAGACGCATCAGCGCCCGCATCCGGGGAAAACGGGATTACGTTAAAAGAATTGCTGCGTCAGCCGGAATTTTATATTGCCGTGGGTGCATACTGGACCAGTGTGTCATGCGCGTACCTGAATTCCTTCCTGACGCCCTGTGGGATCGCAGCCGGCCTTACGCTGCAGGCAGCGGCCATGATGACGAGCATCTCCCTTCTCGGAAACATGTCCAGCAAGCTGATCCTTGGAAAGATCAGCGACAGCCTTGGGATCATCAGGACCTTTGAAGTTTCGATTGCGCTGGCGTTTCTTGGACATGTACTGCTGTTTGTCGGTTCTCCGGAGACAGTAATGGCGGGCGCCCTGTTTTTTGGTGTGACACTTCCCTTATCATCCGTCATGATGCCGCTGTTCTGCAGGATCTTCTGGAAGGGCGAGACCTACAGTACAGCATATGCCTATTCCACCATGGTGGGAACGCTTCTGGGAGCGCCCTTCAACATGTGGTTTGGAACCTTTTATGATATAACGGGAGATTACAGGCTGACCATTGGAGTGAGCGCGGCGATGCTTATTATGTTGACCTTCCTTATCGTTCTTGAGGGTGTTCTTCTGAAACGGGCGAAGTCCGGAAAGTCTCCTTCGCAAGCTCGATAAAGGCATCCATCTCACCGGTGTGCCATTTGTCTTTGTGATAGAGGACCTGACGGTAGAGCTCCATGTGGAAATCCTTTACCGGCAGGATCGAGAGAATACCGGATTCCACTTCATGCCTTACGGCAAACTCCGGGAGAAATGAGATCCCGGCATTCTGTTTTAACATATTGATAATGAATTCAGTGTTTCCTATTTCCAGGAAAGGCTTGATCTCCTTTCCGAGAGATGCCAGATACCGGTCAAGAACGAACCGGTAGCTGGCATTTTTTTCGGTCAGGAGGAATGGGTGGCTGATGACCGAGGCAAGGTCTGTGGAATCGTTTTTTGCCAGCGTGTGGACGGAGGAAGAGACAAAGGAGATATTTTCCGGCGCTTCCAGAACTTTTATAAAACGCTTGTCGTCAATGGGCTGGTCGAGGAGATAGACCAAATCGATAGAGTTCTTGTTCATGCGGTCCAAAAGAATATCCGGGGAGTCCAGAACGATGCTCACGGAGACGTTCGGGTAAAGCTGATGGAATTTCTTTAAAAGATCCGGAAAGATGGATTCACAGATGGATTCAATGGTTCCGATGGTGAGGTCACCGGAGAGCTCTGTGGAGGCGGAAACAGCTTTTTTCGCGTCGGCGACGGTGCCAAGGATCGTCACGGCATAGCGGTAAAAGATTTCCCCGTGATGAGTCAGGACCGTCTTTTTTCCGAGGCGGTCAAAGAGATGGATGCCGAGTTCCTCCTCTAACTGCTTGATCTGGACCGTGACGGCGGCCTGGGAATAGCCTAACGCCTCGGCGGCTTTTGAAAAACTTTGCTTTTGCGCGATCTGTAGAAACGTGCGGATCTCTCGAAGTTCCATGGCGGATTCCTTTCTTCTCTATAAAAATTTATAAACGATCTGTTTAAAACGTTCAATTTTACTTTTAGTACTTCTTATGATACGCTAAGAATATAGAAATTGCAAGAAAATAGCTGGATAGAATGCAAATTGTTACTGTACACGGTTACTGTTTGAGCAAGGCGTGAACAATAACAGCAGATTTTCAGGATGTGAGACTCGGAGCTATGAATGGCGGGCGGAAAAAGTGATCCGATCGGCAGAAAAGACCGGAGAAAGGACGGATACAATGGAGAAAAGCGATATCAGATATCAGGCATATGTGAGTATTCTGGAAGAGGAGCTGAAGCCGGCGATGGGATGTACGGAGCCGATCGCCATCGCTTACTGCGCGGCAGTCGCGAGAGAAGTGCTCGGCGGACTCCCGGAGAAGGTGAAGGTAGGAGCCAGCGGCAGCATGATCAAGAACGTAAAATCCGTGATCGTTCCGAATACGGATCATTTAAAGGGAATCCCGGCGGCGGCGGCGGCAGGAATCGTTGCAGGTGATCCGAAAAAGGAACTTGAGGTTATAGCGTCTGTTACAAAAGAGCAGATCACGGCGATGAAGGAATTCCTTCAGACGACCCCGGTGGAAGTGGAACATATTGATAACGGCATCACCTTTGATATTATTGTGACACTGACACGCGGAACAGATACCAGCATGGTCCGCATCGCAAATTATCACACGAATGTGGTACATATTGAAAAGAACGGAGAAGTCATCAGGGATATCCCGGTGAATGGTGAGGAGGAGGAAGGTCTTACGGACCGCTCACTGCTCGATATGGAGCATATCTGGGACTTTATCCACACAGTGGATGTGAATGATATCAGAGAGGTTCTGGAGCGCCAGAAAACTTACAATATGGCGATCGCCAGAGAGGGAATGCGTGGGCAGTATGGATCCAACATCGGCGCACTTCTTCTCGATATGAATGGAAATGATGTTCGCACGCGGGCGAGAGCCATGGCGGCAGCCGGATCCGACGCACGAATGAACGGATGTGAGCTTCCGGTTATCATCAACTCCGGCAGTGGAAATCAGGGAATCACGGCTTCTGTTCCGGTCATCGTATACGCAACGGAGCTGGGAGTCGATGAGGATACCATGTACCGGGCGATGGCACTCTCAGATCTCACGACGATCCACCAGAAGACGCCCATCGGAAGACTATCCGCTTACTGCGGCGCAGTCAGCGCGGGCGCGGGTTCCGGAGCGGGGATCGCGTATCTCTCCGGAGCGTCCTATGATGAGGTGGTCCACACCGTGATCAATGCGGTCGCCATTATTTCCGGTATGGTCTGTGACGGCGCGAAAGCATCCTGCGCGGCAAAGATCGCTGAGGCGGTGGACGCGGGGATCATCGGCTACTATATGGCAAAGCGTGGTCAGAACTTTGATGACGGCGACGGAATCGTGACGGCCGGGATCGAAGCTACGATCCGCAACGTGGGACGTCTCGCAAAAGAGGGAATGAAGGAGACGAATGATGAGATCATCAGCATTATGATCGGGAGCTGAGGTCTGTCATCCCGTGTGAATTAAGATATGAAAGTATGGTTTCGGAGTGTTGTCCAGGTGACGGCACTCCGCTTTTGATGTATAAGGTTTTTTCTGTGAGAAATAACCTTAGTTTGATAAAGAATAACAAAGAAGTGGAAAGATATAGCGAAAAATGATACATTATATACAAGAAAAGTCGCGGGAATGTGCGGCTTTCAGAAATTCTTTTCAGCAGCGATGCGCAGGAAGAGAGATAAAAAAATGAGGGAGGGAAGAACATGAGCTATGATATCAATCTGAAACATCTGGAATATTTCATCAAGGTGGCGAGACTTGGTTCCATCAACAAGGCGGCCCAGATGCTCTATGTTTCCCAGTCCCATCTTGGAAAGATCATTCATGACCTGGAGGAGACCGTTGGAGCGCCGCTCTTAAACAGGAGCCGTCAGGGCGTGACGCTGACTCCCGAAGGAAATGAGTTTTTGGAGCGGTCGGTGCGGATCTTAAAGGAAATGGAAGGAATGCACCTGCGGCCTTTAAAGGAGATGGAGAAGACAGAGCCCCTGGCAGTGTCCATGACAAAGTTCTCCCATGTAATGGAGAGCTTTATCACTATCGTGAGACGTTACCAGGATCAGCCGGAATTCACC
>OBVG01001148.1_pt1 | contig 11460 bp, 12 predicted proteins | sample 1501271 | NCBI WGS metagenome assembly OBVG01 (sample SAMEA2579934, study PRJEB22360) | human gut metagenome | biome: human gut; feature: human-associated habitat; material: faeces | place: Denmark | collected 2008/2010 | reverse complement strand
AAATGTGTCACAACAAAAACCAAAGCAATCCGCCTAAAAAGCACGGCAATATGCCTTTATGATAAAAATCAAGATTCTGCCACAGATTATTCAGATTGACACCAGCCCAATATTAAACAGTTGGTTCTCAATGGAAATAACCGGTGAAAATCTGCGTAGCCTGTGGCGGAAAAGCTTTTTACCTCGTCTCTTTGCTATTCTTTATTCAGCCATGCATTGATCTGTGTCTTGATTTCTTCTTGTGTGTCGGTGTCAAAGCTGCCGATACGGGTGGTATGGCTGCCGCCGGGTAACACATAAACTTTTATGTTTTTCTTGTTCTTCAGCCAAGTAACGCCCGAAGCTGTCCAAGGATCATTGCCGCCATAAATATAGATCATTTCGGGATCATTCTCTTTCAGGAATTTTACTACCTTATTATATAGTGTCTTGTCAAATTTGAGATTTGACAGTTCGGGCGGTAACATTACCTTATGAAGATAGTTACGGCTACTCTTTATCGTCAGATACTTTTTGAAAGGTTTGATGTCATATCCGTAATACCCCAGTTCTTTGGCTGCTTGCACATTGAAAGAAGGGTAGGGAGATTGTTCGGAGAAATAATCCGGCTCACAAATAGCCATGAAATGCTTGAATAGAGTGTGATCATCGGCATCTGTTTCCGGAATTTTATTTACAGGAGTTCCCCATTGCCATAGGGCAAATGAGTATTCCAATACATTGAAGTCGTATACTTCGGCTATAGGAATGCGGAAGGTATATCCTTTATCTGAGCAATATTTTTCGAACATCGGCAACAGCTGGTTTTTGCGTTTAAGTACTTCCAGTTGAAAGTTTTCAACTCGTTTCCGGTTTTCGGGAGTCGAAACTTTATTGGCAATGAACGGTTCGTGACGGCCGTCCTCCAATGATTTGTTGAGGGGGGCTACGTAAGGTACGGAGATATCCACATCATCGGGAAAGTAAGTGCGATAGAACATCGTAGTCTGTCCGCCTTTGCTGATTCCAGTAGCTATCCATTTCTGATCGTATAGTTGTTTCAAAGTCGTGGTTACATGATGCAAATCATACAGTGAATTTTCAACCGTGAGATAATCCCAGTTGCAGGGCTTCGGCATGGACTCACCAAAGTAACGGTATTCCACGAATACCAGATTGGCGTTGAATAATTTGGATAACTCTTCTTGATAACGCGGATGGGTGGCATAATGGGCGGCATAGCCTTCGGTAACCAGTACAGTGGGGCGGTCAAAACCTACATGCGAGAGAATAACCCTTTGCTTAAAATTCCCTGCTTCGGGGTGATGCGGATCCAATAGTTGATTAATGAAGAATACATATTTCTCCGGATAGGCATCACTTTGCATTGGTTTAATGTCACTGATGTCCGGAAGATTTTGAAGTCTTTTCTGTAATTCAGTGGGAGGAGCTGCGGCCTGGGTCATTTGTAAAGGCAACAAGACGACCAGTATTGCCCATAACATAAAAGAGTGTGTGTGTTTCATTGTTTATAAATGGTTTAATAACTAATTGGCAACAAAAATAGCATTTTATTTCGATATTGTCGGGTAATCTTTTATCTTTGTGTTACTTAATAAAGCCGAGAAATATGTTTTTTCTTCATCGTATATGGAATTGGTGCAGTCGCTTCCGTCACCGTTGTGGTTACGGAGTACACTCTCCGTCTGATTTTTTTCTGATTACTTCTGTCGTTTATGAAAAATATCACTATTATGCTTATCGGGTATTGAAGGAAAGAGGATTTCCTGCTTATTTGCCACATTATCGAAGAAAAGTGAACCGTTTACTATTCCGGTTGGTTAATTATTTCAGACCAAAGTCATTGATTGAAGTGGGAATTGGTAATGGGGCATCCATAGGATATATGCGGGCTGCGTGTCATACCATGAATTCCGTCACCTTGAAAGGCAGGGATTGGACAAAGACTTCTCGACAACTGGAGGAGAAACTGTCGGAGGTGCATACATTAGATTGTCTGCATATAGGGCATACTCCTTTTTATAAAGAAGTTTTTGAACTGGTACTTCCTTATGCCGGACCTCGTAGTTGTTTTATTGTCGGAGGAATTCATGAATCGAGGGAAAAACGGAAATGGTGGGAGCAAATTGTAACCAGTGAGTCGACGGGTATCACTTTTGATTTGTATGACATAGGATTGGTCTTTTTTGATAAAGCAAGATATAAACAGCATTATATTGTAAATTTTTTATAACCAGAACCATGAAGAAAAGCATGATATACACCAAAACAGGTGATAAGGGAACCACATCATTGGTAGGTGGTACTCGGGTGCCGAAAACACATATACGGCTTGAAGCCTATGGCACAGTGGATGAGTTGAACTCGTATTTGGGATTGTTGCAAACGTATTTGACGGATGAGGAGGATAAGCAAATCATTTTTCGTGTACAAAATAAATTATTCTCTGTCGGTTCGTATCTGGCAACGGATCAGACACAAATCGATTTGCGTATGGAAAGTCGTATAGAGGATGAAGACATCCGGATGTTGGAGCAGGCAATTGACGTAATTGACAATGAGCTTCCTCCTTTGAATGCTTTTATTCTGCCGGGAGGTGACCGTGGAGCAGCCGTTGGACATATTTGCCGGACGGTGTGTCGCCGTGCCGAGCGACGTATTCTTGCATTGGCTGAAGAATGTGACATAGATGCCCGTGTAACAGCATTTGTCAACCGTTTATCTGATTATTTATTCATTTTGACCCGAAAGTTAAATCATTTAACTAAAACAGATGAAATTTTTTGGGATAAAAGTTGCAAATGAAATAATTTATTATACTTTTGCGGCTAATTAGAGAACAAAAGAAAAGTATTTACTTAAAAAATAAGAAAACTATGTACTGGACATTAGAATTGGCCTCGAAGTTAGAGGATGCTCCCTGGCCTGCTACAAAGGATGAGTTGATTGACTATGCAATGCGTTCGGGCGCTCCGTTGGAAGTAATCGAAAACTTGCAGGAGATGGAAGATGAAGGCGAAATCTATGAAAGTATAGAAGATATTTGGCCGGATTATCCGAGCAAAGAGGATTTCTTTTTTAACGAAGAGGAGTATTAATGCAGAAATCGGTAAAAGGACTTGAAAATCAAGCTGAAAATCAATAAAATGGGCGATTCAAAAATCGTCCATTTTTCGTTTTAAGGCGTTTTAATGCCAAATATGTTTCCCAAAAATTACATTATTTTTGCTCCATATTCCTAAATTTAAAATAGTAAGTATATGGGACGAGTTAAGTCATTGAGTAATTCAGGCAGCTTTGTATTGCGAAAAGACAATCAAAATGCTAAAGGTGAGTATCAGGTTTATATTCAATATTCATTGGATAGGAAAATAGCCAAAGATAAAACAGATGTATGGGTAAAGGAAAAGGAGTGGAACGATAAGGCGCAAAAGGTTCGTTCCGTCCATCCTCAAAGTGTCCGATTGAATAAGATACTTGATAAGAAGAAAAATGATATTGATGCTCTGATATTGGATTTTCCGTCTGAGAAGCGTCTAACAATTGATGTGTTACGCTCAATGGTTAAAGGCGAATATAATGTGAATGAGGAAAAGAATCAGGATTTTGTGCAGTTGGCTATTGACAATTTAGAATCATTATATAAGACGGAAAAGATAGGTATAAGTGTTCGTGATAATGGTTTAAATGGCTTGCAGCTATTTCGTACTTTTCTTCTAGAAGAATTGGGTGAGGATAGCATTAGTGTTGCTGATATGACGGAAGATATAGTAGATTCTTATATTATATGGCGAAAAAATAAACGTAATAATATAAATGCCACTATCAATAAGGCATTAACCCCGTTGATGAAGGCTGCAAAACTTGCGGCTAGAAAAGGGTTGATGGAAGTTTCTGTTGCTGATGCAATTTCAGAAAAGTATTTGCCGATTAAAACGAAATTATCGGATGAAGATGCGGAAGATGAAGATGTCCGCTACTTGACTAAAGAACAGTTGAGTAAGTTTGTTGCGTTGTATAGTGTAGTGAAATATCCACGCACAAGGGAATATATGGATATGTTCTTATTTGCCTTTCATGCTTGCGGTTTGCGTTTCTCTGATATACTAACCCTTCAATGGATGCACGTTGATTTAGAAAAACATAAGTTGAAAAAAGTTCTTTATAAAGGAAAAGTGCCACACGAAATTACTTTGAATGATGCGGCATTAAAAATTTTGGAGCAATGGAAGATGAAAAAAAGAAGTAACCGCTTTGTCTTTGCTTTGTTACCTGACGATTTTAATTTGGCTGATGAGGAAGAACTTAATCGAATGCGGATTAATAAAAATACTCCTATAAAGGTGTCGTTAAAAGCATTAGGACATAAAATCGGAGATTTGTCATTCAATTTGACGATGCACGTTGCAAGGCATACATTTGCTGTGTTCGCTTTGAATAATGGGGTTGATGTACACAAAGTAAGTCGTTTGTTGGCACATAGTAGCGTGATGGTAACAGAAAAAGTGTATGCGAAATTTCTACCTGAAACATTACAAAAAGAGGTGGAAACAAAGTTAAACTTTGATTTCACCCCTGATTATAATACTGCTGTTGATTAATTGTAAGCATAGGCTTCATAATGATTGTGGGATAAAAATTGGAGTATATCTTTTCGGGTATACCAAAATTTATCCCCTTCTTTATGGAATCCTAATTTTCCCTCGTCTCGGTACTTTCGTATTAACTTGTCTTGTACCCCAAGTAATTCTCTGATTTCACTATTTGTGTAAATTTCTTTTTCTGTAAATTTCGATTTTTCAGATAGCTCTTTTACTTGTCTGCTTAGAACTTCTATATTTAAAAATAATTTGTTCATTGTTTCATTATCAATTAATTCGTAACTCATGGTTTTAATATATTATTCTCCACTCAGGTCTTAGAGTTATAGACAAGGTGGTTATTATTATGTAATGATATGGGAATATCGTTACATTGCAAATATACGACTTGGAATAGTCATTTACCACTTTTTAGAGACACAACCCCTATTTTTTAATATATTTAACGTAGTCCTACTGCCGTAACCCCTCACTCAGGGAGGAAGAAGCCCTCCCTATGGGGGATATTTTGCATGTGGTTTGCTTTGTGGAGTCCCAAATTTTTGCTATATTTTTTGTGATTTCACCCAATTATAGAGACTACTTTTGCTGATTTTAATGCCCTGATTTTTCAGCGATTCCAAATTCTCTTTAACTGATAAATTCGTATCATATAATTGTTTGAGTTGTAAGTCCATTAGCATTTTAGCAGCTATGTTTCGGGCTGCTTGTTTGTTTACTCTGTATTTTTCGCAATACTTGGGATTGACAACAAACTGCCTTTCTTCTTTTTTCGGCTTAATACTTCGTTTGGTGTCATTCCAAGCGTCTTTGGCAATTTGGTACAGTATCTTGTTGGTAATAACCTTATCTTGATTATCTACGTAGTATCTGCGTTCACATACAAGACAATACAATAGATGCTCCATTGTAATTTCAGGTAACATAATCTTGCGAAGTAGACAACCGTCATATAGTAATTTTCTTCTGTGTCCTGATTTTAATTTAACTGCATGGCTTTTATAGACAATTGTTCCGTCACCTTTAGTTAGTGGCTCTTTGTACCAATATCGGGCAATCTTTACATAATTGTCGGGCAGTAATATATAAGGTGTATCTGAATCTGTTTCAGGTAATGGGGTGGCTTCAATAAATGGGTATATTTGGGCATACTTACGTATGAAAATTTCTTCATTCTTTTTATAGCCCATGCTCCAAAAGTCCTTCATAAATTCAGAATTACCAATCGGACTTTCCAAGTCAATTTGTATGTTGTTCTTCCTCTCTCTTTTTAATATACTATCTGAATTGGAAAAACTGTTTTCATCAAATCCAAAATCCGTATGATAAAATATATTATCATTATAATAATATACAACATTATCATTGCCATTACCTGCGAATTGCTGCGAAGCATTCAAACATGTTTTGTCCTTTAAATCAAAACCTTCAATCTCTTTTTGGATATTATAAACAATAGTATTAGCTATGCCCCTATAATATTCATTGCTTCTTATTGGTTCGTTAAAAACATAAATCAGTCTAAATCTATTATTTATATTATCAATATTACTATAAGTAGTATAAATGATGGTCGGCTTATGTTCATCTTTTAATGATAAATAGAAGTCGTTCATAGATAGAAACGTATCGTCAATATCCAATATTACGCAATCAGCAAAGTCAAAATTGGCAATCGTTTTTTCTCGTAGTCCAAATGTTTTACTTGTTGTTTTAAAGTTTTGACAAATGCAATACCCTTCGCAAATAAGGTTTATAAGTTTCTCTATCGTTATTGTGTGGCGTTGGTAAGTTAGTATTTTCCAATTATCAGGTTTGTTCTCAAATTTCTGCACACTAACGCCAAGTGTGATTTTCTTTTTGTTGTTTTTAAACATTTTATTATGTGCGTAATAGCTTTTTATCTATACGCTGACTTGAAAGGATTCCTATTCAAGTTTTTTCAATGCAAATATACAACTTAGAACATATTACTACCACTTTTTTAGTTATAATTGACAAAAAAGTCTTTTTGAGTTAAAGAAAAATACGCAAGTACGGTATATAGAATATGTTTTCTTTTTTAGATTATGTAATTCATCTTATGTGTCACATAATTAATAACTTATTGCTTATTTGTGTGGACTTAATAGTGTGGATTTATAGGTGTGATAACAGTTAGCTATCTATTTTTTACCCCTATTCCCTGATTTTGACAAAAGTATTCCTTTCCTAATGATACATTTGCTGTTTTGGTATGGATTTTTATAAGAAAGTCCATAATTTCTTAACGAGCCGTAAGTTATTCCAAGTTCTTCGGGTGAAAAGTATTCAAATACATTGGCTATACTGCCAAAATAGTGATGAGTGTCATTCTCTTTTATATAAAGATGAATAACTGTTCGTTCTTTTTTCTCTTTTTCAGTCATAATTACAATAGTTTTATTGCAAAAATAGGAATTATGTGGCATAAAATGAATAAATGTCATATTTTTAACTATTTCTAGCGCAAATAAATTGCATGTATTAAGTATATGTCATATATTTGCATTGTAATTAAAACAAAGACGATATGAAACGGTATAATAAACAACAAGTGATGAAAGACGCTCACAGACTTTATAACAATGATTTTCAGCGTAGAGGACGTTCTTGGTCGGAGTGCCTAAAGGCGGCTTGGAGTTGGGAACGGGATGCTGTTCGCACACGTGAAGAAAAAGCCGCAAAACTCGATGCGATGATTGCAGCAAGTTGGGCAACGCATAATGCACGTAAAAATGAGAGTGTTCATAAAAATGAGTTTGAGGGCTTATCTGCTGATGCGGTTTCCTGGGCAATGGGATATAATCGTGGCAATGGTTTCTACTGTGGTGACTAATTAAATAGAATATTAACTAATAAAACAATAAAGATATGCAAGCAATTATTTTAAGTTCCAATACTGCAATTAGAGCAGAAGTTATTACTCTTCGTACTAATGCACGTAAAATTGATGGGATTTCCAAAGCTGTTTTAGTTGAACAACTGAAAGAAAAATTGAAAAGTGGAAAAATTGTCAAATTCGCCTATTTGAAAAGTAATGGTGAAGTTCGTATTGCATTTGGCACAACCAATCACGATTTCGTAAAGGATAAGGTTTATGGGTGGGGCGCAAGTCGTGAAAATTATGCTACTACTGCTTATTTCGACTTAGAAAAATGTGGTTGGCGTTCGTTTCGTTGGGAGAACTTAATTGCGGTATTCTAATAGTCACTTACAGTTGTTGAATGGTCGTTTAGCAAATGTAAGTAATCAATTAAAAATGGAATTATGGGTAATTATGTGGCATATTTGAGGCAATCCACTGCTAAGCAGGAAAGAAGTGGCTTAGGTATCGAAGCGCAAAGGGATATTATCAGCTCTTTTGTAAAAGAGGGGCTGACACTATCGCAAATGGCAAAAGAACTGAACGGGCAAGGTTTTGTTTCCTCAAAGGGATGCAAATTTCAGATTGTTCAAGTTCAGCGATTAATACAAAGATATATAGCGTAGTGTTTTATCTTGCTTTAAAACACTACCTTTGTGAAAAATAAACAGCTCTAAAAGGATGTTCTTTACTAAATTCTTTCTATTTTTGCATTGTTGCAGTTGCAACAGACATATTTTAGGAAGCGTTTCGTAATTATTCCACTTTTGATGAACTTCGACAACTCATTAATGTGTGTTTGGAATAGTAAAGAGAACGTTCTCCTTTGGCTTGTTATTATCCTAACTCGATATAACGGTCAAAGTGGAGCTGTTTTTTCTTTTTATTCATCACACAAGGCAGTCGAAGGCCCATCAAGAGGAATAAAATAGAATTTTGGCTCCACTTTCTTTTTATGCCTAATTATTAATTCAAATTGTACTCTTAGAGCCGTAGCGTACTATAAATAATTTATGGCACAATTTAACTGTGATGGATGTGGTTATAAGGTTTCAGATGTAGATGTGCAATGTCCTAAATGTAATGCTCCGATTGGTAAACTGCAAATGGTTTGTAAAGTTTGCGGACGTATGCTCTTTGAGAGGGATGCCACCTTGCCCCAAAATGATATTTTTTCCAAAGAGAAAGAAAATTATTCTTGCCCTAATAATTGTAATGGTGAAGTGCAAGTTGTATTTCGATATAGTAATAACGGTAAGAATAAATATGATGCAAGTCGTACATACCTTGATAGGGTAAAGAAGTATTTTCTTCTTTTATTTATAGTGATGTCATTTTCTTCTTTTTTGACAATGTCTGCACAAGTAATCGGGATGACTGGTTGGGATGGTATTACTTATGATTTTTATTGGAAAAGCCTACCTAATAAGGCTGATGATTTTGATAAATTTGATATTGTATCAACTTATATGCATGGTTTTAGTGATTATGAAGGTGATGTGAGTTCAATGACTATATCACAATATACAAGTGATAGGCGATTGTTGAAAGAATCAATCTTTCATTTTAATCCAATGCAAAAAATAGTAAGTTATAAAGAGAGGAATACAACGGTTAATTATATGTATAATGGGTCTCTTTTACACTCGGTTAGTTTGGATTTAGATAATAATTTAAATTCAGTAAGCTGTTTTCTTGGTAATTATTATGTCTATAATGGGGGTAAATTATTGCAAGCTAGAACAAAATATGGTGCAATGGTTTCGTATAAAAGAGATGCGAATGGTAGAGTAATACAAGCTGATTATAAGATAAAGAACTATGCTCAATGGATTTTTAGGTATGAATATGGCATAAATGATAATATTATGACAATTAAAGCCTATGATGCAAATGGAAAGTATCTTGATGCTAAAGTAGAATCAGTATATGATGATAAAGGAAGGCTGATAAGCCGTTTAATGAAAAAAAATTCCGAAATCCTATATAAGTACCAATATGATGATAAAGATAATTTAATTTATGAGGAAGAGTATTCAGCTTATGATACACATCCTAGGATTTACGATTTTCATAAATATGAGAACACTTATGATTCCAAAGGACATTTAATATCTGTTTTTAGATATACGGGGAGTTATAAAAGAAATATGCGTTTGGAAAATCGTAGAGACCTTATTGCTATGGGAGAAAAGGCAATGAAAATAGAAAGAAAAGATTATACTATAAGTGGTAAAGTTAGTTACAAGTATGATGCAAATGGTAATTGGATTGAACAAAGAACTAATTTTTCTGGGCAGGAGCAAGTCATTTACCGATTATTTCAATATCGAAAAAATGGTCTTTTGGAAAATCAATACAAAGGCGAAAGTCAAAATTTGTTAAATGATGATGCTCAATATAAATCGGCTACAGAACCGCAACATCCCGAAGGTAAGGCAGGCTTGTTTCGTTTTTTGGCAAAGCATATAAAATACCCTACATTGGCACAAGAAAATAATATTAAAGGAAGAGTTGATGTACGGTTTGTTGTAAACGAGGACGGGAAATTATCTGATTTTGAGGTTTCTAAGAGTGTACATCCTTATCTTGATAATGAAGCATTGCGTGTGGCTAAGTTGCTGCCTCGCTTTATCCCTGCATTGGATAAGCAAGGTAATCCAGTCAGGGCTTATAGTACAGTATCTTTTACCTTTTGAGCAAATTAACATGTTTAATCATAAATCTTTTTTTTATGGAAATAATGAAATTTTTATCGTTGGATTTACATCGCTTTAAGTCTATGGTAGCATCTGGTACTATTGGTTGTAAAAAAAATCTGGTTGTACTAGGTGGTAGCTGTAAATATATTTGTTATTTACAGTCGTTAATTTCATGTTTTAGAGTGATAATGGTATTTTTATTCTTTTTGGGGGTACTAGGGTGCTCTTCCAATCCGACTAAAAAGGAAGCGGAAAAGGCAAAAGAGTATTCTACAATAGAGAATGTGGTAGCAGGTATCTCTTCGGAAAAATATAATTTGGTAAAATGTAAGGGAAAATATGGAATTTATGCTGTGGATGAAGCTGAGATAATGCCGTTGCGCTATGACGGGATTTTGTGTACGATAGAAGATGGTAATAATGATTTTTTTATTGTAGAATTGGATGGAAAAAAAGGAGTTCTTTTATCACATGAAACGCCATTTGTTCCTATAGAATTTGATAATATATATTATGATGATGGGGTGTATCATGGGTTCTTTGAAGTTGAGTTGAATGGTAAAGTAGGGCTGTTTGACAAAAATGGTAATAATGTGGTTCCTTGTCGATATGACAATGTACAATTGAATAGGATTGGGTATCCTTATGGTATATTTATCGTGCGTCAAGGTGATAAGTACGGCTGTGTTATTAATGGTAAAGAGATGATTCCTTGTAATTATTATAGCATTATTATTACCAATGATTATATAATGACAAGTCTTCATGGTGAATCTTCTCAGGTTGCTATGAATATAGGCAATAAATATCAAGTATATGAGAATGGTTATATGAGATAAGAAACTATATTGATTAAAGAAAAAAGGCTTGCCTTGTTTATACAAAGGTTACTATCTTAATCCTTCTCCAATATGCTATGCGGAAAGATATATGCGTGATATGAAGAGGAACGAGATATTTATTAATATATGACTATGGATAAAATTTGAGTTTTCAAAGTTGTATATAATGATTCTTTAAGTATTAGGGAAGTATGGCGATACTTCATTTATTCATTATCTTTTTGAAGGAGTAATCTCGTTTTTCGGGGTTACTCTTTTTATTATATCTGTTTTGAGTTAAAGAATCTTATAGCAAAATAATTTGAATACGCAAGGATTTCGATATTTTATTAATTTATTTTAACTTTATATATTTGGGATATATGCATAATTTTCTCTATATTTGTTGTAATCAGGTAGGTTTTATTTGACTATCAACAGATTGGATAAAA
>OBVG01001143.1_pt1 | contig 11530 bp, 19 predicted proteins | sample 1501271 | NCBI WGS metagenome assembly OBVG01 (sample SAMEA2579934, study PRJEB22360) | human gut metagenome | biome: human gut; feature: human-associated habitat; material: faeces | place: Denmark | collected 2008/2010 | reverse complement strand
GACTACGTGATTGCGTCCGTAGCCGAAACCGCCATCATGGATGTATATCCGTATGAAGCTAAGGAAGTTCCGATATCCAACACTCAGATATCGGAAGGTGCTGATTCTCCTGTAGTACGCAATTTTATCCAGTCCCTACCGGATGGTTGCAGGACAACCATAACAGTAGCAGGAAAGCAGGTTGTTGTCGACAAGACCGGCAAGGACACAGTAGTAACCCCACATAAGGAAAAAGACGATGACATACGAGGAGATGATTAAAAAAGCGCAGTCGTACAAAATGCGCGGGAAGCCGAAGAATGACGAGCACCGCATACAGTCCGCTTGTGTCCGCTGGTTCCGCTTAAAATATCCGAAACTTAAAAACGTGCTTTTTGCTGTTCCCAATGGTGGCAGACGTGATGCCATCACCGGAGCGAGACTGAAGGAGGAAGGTGCGACCAGCGGAGTGTCAGATTTGATACTGCTGAAGAGCAACCGCTTCTATGGAGGACTTTGCATTGAGATGAAAAAGCCGGGAGGCCGCCAGTCTCCTGCACAAAAGGAATGGCAGAAGGATGCGGAAGCCAACGGAGCGAAATACGTCGTCTGTAAATCATTGGATGAGTTTATGAAAGTGACAATTGATTATTTGAATGACGTATGACAAACAGAAAAACTATAAACCATAAATTGAATTGCAAGTATGGAGATAAACTGTAAATATTGTCCTAAAAACGATGGGACCGGCAACTGCCTCATTAACGGATGCCCCCTGCCTCCTGTCATAAAGGAGATAGAAGAAATGCAGTCCTTTTTGGAGATAACCGCAAGTGACAATCCAAAGGAGCTTATAGACCGCCTCACTGATATAAACGTCTATCTCGCACGCTCTGGCAAGCTGCTTGCTGACGCCAAGGCATATCAGGATCAGGTGACAGCGAATGTATATGCCAGCCACCTGGAATTCATCTCACGTGTTCCCGCGACTGTCGCCATGAAATTTGTCGCCGCGCAAAGTGTGACCGCCAATCAGATTGTGACATGGCTGGACCGTATAAACCGTACCCTTGTCCATGCCGGAGACAATATCAGGACCCAGATATCCTTTGCCAAACAGGATATGGCACTGCAAAGGAAAGGCTACTGATAAATAACGTTTAAATTACGGAGATAGATAAAATATGGCAAGACCTAATAAAATGGGATTGGATTATTTTCCTTTTGACGTTGATTTCTTTAATGATGAGAAGATTGTAGCCATATCCGGGGAATTCGGGATTAAAGGAGAAATTGTTGTAATCAAGCTGCTTTGTGCGATATACCGAAATGGATATTTCATATTGTGGAATGATCTGCTGAAATTCAAACTTCTTAGAGATCTGCCCGGAGTGTCTTCTGAATTGCTCGACAGCATAATGAACCGTTTAGTCTTATGGGGCTTCTTTGACAAAGGCCTGTTTGATTCGATGGGAGTTCTTACCAGTTCGGGCATCCAGAAGCGATATTTCAAAATATCTAAAAGGCGTAAATCTGTGGATGATTTTAGATACTTATTAGTCAAAGTTAGCGGTTGCGAAAACAAGGAAGTTTTTTCTTCCGACGATGGAGATGTATCGAGCGATACGGTTAATGTTTGCAATGACGGGGTTAATGTATACAATAACCCTTTTACTGCCGACATTAATGTACGCAAAAACGCCACAAAGAAAAGAAAAGGAAATAATAAAGAAATCTCTCTATTGAGAGATAAAGAAAATCTTCCCCCTCCTGAAATTTTAGACAAGAAATTGGATGAATGCTATGAGGAATTGTCAGGGGACATGTTCTGGAGTGAAGCCGTTACAAGGAATACACGTAATTCCGGTTACAAGAATTTTACGATGGATATGTTCAAAACGTATTTAAAACATTTTTTCGAGAAGCTTCAAAATGAGGGAGAGGTGAGGAAATCGCCCAAGGACGCAAAATCGCATTTTGCCCGGTGGCTGAAAATTGAACTTGAAAAACAACGGAACAATGGAAACAACAATAGGCGCAGTTATACAGACAAACAGGAAGCTAACGCCTACGCTCTTAGCTTGCTGCAACAACATAAGCGAGACCTCGAAGAAGGTTTGGCTGAGCAAATGGAAAGACCGTTCTGAGGTTGAAAGAATATTTTCACCAGTCCAGTGGGGGTATGTCCTTCAGAACCCGGAAAAAGCTTATATGACATACTGCCCCTTGTTGATGCAGTATGATGCACTTTACGGCTATGGCTCTTCCGAATATTGGATTGACATACAGGTGTCCGGCATATTCGGGGCTTCCAACAGCAAGGAAAAGGGGGTTGCTGACGGAATAAGAATCTTCTGCCAGTCCTTTGCCTCACAGGTTAAGGCTTACAAACTTTCTGAGTTGATGTTGTTTTTCGCACGCTACAAAGCTGGAAAGTATGACAATTCATTCGCTTCTTTCGATGCCAGAAGAATAGGCAATGCCTTTTTCAAAGAATTCATACCGGAAAGGAATAATGAGCTGGATGCTATAAACCGGAAGAGAGTGCAGGATGAGATAGAGAACAGAAGATTCATTCCGCCTAAAGGATATTCTTCCTTGACTTGGTATAACGAGTTGAAACGCCGGGCGGAATCCGGAGATGAGGAAGCCAGAAAAATGCTGATATCACCATAAGTATGTCAAAGAAAATCAAACCGGAAATTGTATATGTCAAATGCCGGAATTGCAAGAATGCCTCGGACTTCGGGGATAATTCTACGTATTGTAAGGCTAAAGGGCATAGAGTGTGTGCCTGTGACAGATATGGGCAAATTTGCAATAGTTTTCAAAAGAAATAATTATAACGAAAATGGGAAAAATTATGAATATCGAGATGCAGACAAAGATACGTGAATGGGAAGCGGAACGCGACAGAAACCTGCGCATACACTGTCCTCTTGTAGCTGCCAAATTCCAAAGATGGATTGACAGAGCGAAAAAAGAGGACGGAACAAGAATACAGACAACAAGAAAGGGAATAATCCATGAAACTAAATAGGCTCATAAAAAAATGAATAAATTTACGCAGGACAAAATATACACTTTTATTTTGTCATATACACGTAATGGGGGGGGGGGAGGCATCATGGTAAAGGACATAAGACGGTTTGACAACTGGTTTTCCGTGTCATACAACATGATTAAAAGAAAACTGGAACGATATACCACAGTCAATGAGGATGCCTTTCACGATGCCTACTTATCCATCAAGACAAACCTTCTATTTGAAAAGGAAGAAATAACAGATTTCGAACCTTATTTCATGGGGTATTACAGAAGAATATCCACAAAGGAAATAAAGCATGAAAGCAAGTATTATTACCCTGAAGATGTATTCTTTGAGTTTTTAAGCGATTCAGAATCCTTTTCTACAGATGATCTGTTAGCCTTAGACAAACTGGCACATGACATTCTGGACTTTGTCAAAAGGAAGTTTCCCAAAAATGACTACAGGTTGTTCAAACTGAGGAACTTTGAGACTCAGCTATCCTATAAAGATTTATCCGACTATATGGGAATATCCCAAAGTCAGATATGTAAGAAAGTGAATCACATATCAAACGTTGTACGCCAAGAAGCAAGTTTCGTACAACGCAATTCACAATTATCATCTTAAACATTTAAATTTCAACACAATGAGGCTTTTTATATACAACAAGGAAAATACCATATCAACAAGCACAAGAGGCGGAGAGCGTACAATCAGAATAAACAGGACAAATGGGGTATCCAGAATATTAGCTGATGTGTTAAAGCTGAAAGATAACGAAAGAGTAGTGTTTGCCAACGATGAAGACAGCCCCAAAGACTGGTATTTAGGCAAAACAAACGATGAAAACGGTTTTCTCGTTAGAAACGAAAAAACGGGAGTCCGGCTTATCAGCAAATCTTTATGCGCTAAAATCCTTGACAGCGTAAAGATTCAATCAAATGCTACTTTCTTGGTTGCCAATAAACCAATCAACGATAATGAGATAGAATATTTTAAAATTATCGTTTCAAGCCCATTAAAAATCAATGAAAAACGCAAATCTCCTAGTAAGGCTATAAAATACAGAATACCATAATAATATTATCGGACTTGTGGAGAAGAATATGAATCTGATCAAAAGACTTACTGCATGAACATCTATCACACAGAACCCAGATTCGACTGCGAAACATTCGCTCCATGCGGGCGCATCTCCCTGCACAAATGCCGGAAATACAAAGGCAGACTGGATGAATGCAGGGGATGTACGCTTGTACGCCGTAAAGCCAAAACGGTTGCCGGCACGGAAGCCGGAAGAAAGGTTTGTCCGCATTGCGGACGTTCCCTTCTGCTCCACCGGTTCTATAACAGGACTGTCAGATGTGGGGATAAGGAATACCGATGTCTCACCTCTTGGTGCAAGATGTGTATGAGTGAAGTCGCAGCGGAAAGAAATCGTAATAATTAATTTAAGTTTCCAATGAAAAATGTAACGAAAATAGCCAAGAAGTCAGCCGGACTTAGCCAAAAATGTTCGATTTGTCCACTTATGCGAAGATGTACTTTAGAAATCCATAGAGCCTGTTTTGACAGCTTTGTAGAGGGTTTCAAGAAAGGGGCCAGAGCTGCTGAAAAAAGAAATAAACAATAAATTCAAAACCGGAACAGATATGAATATAGACACAGAGTTTAATGTAGGTGATAGTGTATGTTACCTAAGTGGTGACAAAATATATCATACCACCGTTGGCAAAATAACTATTGAAATATCCTATGAGGATCATAGCTTTTTGATGGTTTACAAACTATCTGACGGTGTAAGTGTACCAAGAAATAATTATCCACAATGGGATAAAAGGCTTTTTAGAGACAAAAAGAGTTTAATAAAATATTTATCAGAATCATAACTAGAGATATATGAATAAGATAGAAAAACTGGCTAATAGTACCGATGAATGGTACACACCGAAAGAAATTATAGACGCATTAGGTGAATTTGATTTAGACCCATGTGCCCCAGTATCCCCCCTATATAAAACAGCAAGTGTCATGTACAACAAAAATGACGATGGATTAAAACAGGAATGGAAAGGTCGTGTTTGGTTGAACCCACCTTATTCCCGTCCTCTTATAGAATGTTTCGTTAAACGGATGGCAGAACATGGAAACGGCATTGCTTTACTTCTCAATCGCTGCGATTCAAAGATGTTTCAGGATATCATCTTCAAAAAGGCAACAGCGATGAAGTTTTTGCGTAACCGAATCAGATTTTTCCGTCCAGACGGAACTCGTGGGGATTCTCCCAGCTGTGGCAGTATTCTCATCGCTTTTGGTGAGGATAATGCGGAGGTAATAAAAACTTGTGATATTGCAGGTAAGTACATTAGAATAAATTAGAGCAAAACGAGATAGAAATGAGTGAAACAAAAATAATATTAGATGCCTGTTGTGGCAGTAGGATGTTTTGGTTTGATAAGAAGAATCCAAACGTTCTTTTCCAAGATATTCGTGATGTCGAATATGTTTTATGCGATGGTCGTAAGCTGGAAGTCCATCCTGATGTGGTTGCCGACTTTACAGCAATGCCGTATTCGGACAGTTCTTTTAAACTTGTAGTCTTTGATCCTCCACACCTTGATAATGCGAACGAGGGTGCATATATGGCTCAAAAGTATGGAACGCTTCGACGGTTTAAGTGGCAGGAAGATATAAAGAAAGGATTCAGCGAATGTATGCGAGTGCTTGAACCGAACGGAGTGCTGATTTTCAAATGGAACGAAACTCGTATTCCTGTAAGACGAATATTGGAGATAATCAATGAGCGGCCGCTATTCGGGCATAAGTCCGGAAAAGCATCTAAAACTCATTGGATGTGCTTTATGAAATTGCCAATTAATTCTTAACCAAATAGATATGAGCAAATATACAGCAAGGCAAATAGCTGAATCTGACGAACTATTTGAAAAGCAAATACATAAAGTCAGAAAATTTTATTTGAGCCGTAATCCCGATAAAATGATGATGCTTGAAGAAAGAAAAGTAGTCGTCAAAGAACGGAATAAAGGTCTTTCCCCGGAATATGATAAGGAGTATTATTGTGGAACTTGTGGAGCTAAAGACGGTGCGGAACATCCTAAAAGTGGATATTGCTTTCACTGTGATACTGATAACTGGATTTCAAAGAATAACTAATAACTGAATAGAAATGAACATTGGACTATTGGCAGTAGATAGTAATTACCCTAATCTCGCATTGATGAAGATAAGTGCATGGCACAAGGCAAGAGGTGATAATGTGGAATGGTACAATCCGTTCAATCGCTACGACAAAGTGTATATGGCTAAGGTGTTTTCTTTTACAGAAGATTATCTGCAATACATCACCAATGCCGATTGCGTGGAGAAAGGTGGCACGGGATATGACATCAGAAAGGTACTGCCCATGGAGATTGACAGGATGCAACCCGACTATTCCATCTATCCGCAGATTGACAGCAAGACAGCCTACGGTTTCCTCACACGTGGTTGCCCAAACCGGTGCAAGTGGTGTGTGGTTCCCAAGAAAGAAGGTAAGATTACCCCATACATGGATATCGAAGAGATAGCTGTCAATGGTCGCAAAAACATAATCCTTATGGATAACAATGTACTTGCATCCGACTATGGTTTACAACAAATTGAAAAGATTGTCTCCATGGACGTACGAGTAGACTTCAATCAGGGCTTAGATGCTCGCTTGGTAACAGACGACATCGCCCAGCTATTGGCAAGAGTAAAATGGATGAAGCGCATACGGTTCGGCTGTGACACACCGGGACAGATTGCTGAATGTGAGCGTGCTACAGCTTTGATTGACAAGTACGGATACAAAGGCGAATACTTCTTTTATTGTATCCTGCTCAGTGACTTCAAAGAATCATTTGAACGTATCAATCATTGGCGAAATAGAGGAAGTAGATTCTTGCCTCATGCACAGCCATACCGGGATTTGAATAACCCACGACAAATTATTCCTCAATGGCAAAAAGACTTGGCGGGATGGGCTGACAAGAAATGGATTTTTAGAAGTTGTGAATTTAAAGACTTTACCCCGCGAAAGGGATTTGTTTGTAGTGAATATTTTTAAATCAATTAGAGTAAAACTGAACAGAAATGAGTAAAATAACATCCATCAATGCAAGCAATTTTTTTATTTTTGAAATAAAAAATGGAAATAGTAAAAATCCCATTCAGTGGTATTACAAGGAATACAGATGACGGTCTTTGTACAGACGGCGAATGTATGGAACTTATAAACGCTAGGATAGAGAACGGAACGGTAGAGCCCGTCAGTAAGCCGATCTTAATCGCTTCCCTTAAAGAAGAATACAAAAACATATACTACCACCCATTAGCGGACAAGTATATAGCCATTGCTTCCTCCGATGGCTCTTTGGTAGAGATGGACGACAAATTCAACATAACTGATTATCTTTCACACGACGTTACCGACACCACCAAGGTAGAATTCATCGGAAACATCTTGTGTGCCATCACACCTTCAGGGATAAAGTATTTCATTCACAAAAATGATGTGTATGTGTATCTTGGAGTCTTACCTGAATTACCGGAAATAACCATAACTAAAGAACTCACTTATGAGAGTGTTGAGTCAACTACAGAACTTCAGTATGGGGTTAGAATGACTCAGGCACAAATAGATGCTTTCGAAGAGTCTGCCTATGGGTATTTCTTGAAGACTATAAAAAAGTTAAACGAAAAGGGTTATTTCTCTCATTCAACGCTTATAAGAATTGCTTATAGAATGTATGACGGGAGTTATATAAAACATTCTCCGATCAGATGTGTCTTTTTGGAAGACAGAGATACCATAAACGCCGAAGTGTATTCGCAGAATACGGGCAGACTTAGTACAACTCTTACCGGAAGGGATACAGAACATGCCTGTTTGTGTAAGGATTTCAACTCTACGTCTTACCAATATGTTCACTTTTTAAGTATGGGTGTCAAACCGAAGTTCACATATGATCCTTTCAATCTGGAAGACTGGAAAGACTTGATTGTATCCATTGATATTTTCGCCACGCCAGGAATCCGTTCATCCATCAGACTTGCAGGCGACAATGACAAGCAGCCTTCTGTCTATGAATCTCTATGTAAAGCTAACCGCTTCTACAAAATAGCCTCCATAGACTTGAAAGGAGAACTGTCTTATCCGGAAACGGATGTTTCGGCTGACTATCTTTCTTTATGCGAACAGCTCACGGACGATACCTATACGCACAACAATATGTCAGCCAAAGGCTCTTATGTTTACAATAACCGACTTCATATTTATGGTATAACATCCGACATTTACAAAGGGTTTGAAAGCGATTATCTGTATGACAGTTCTGCCGGTTCTTTGGGGAACGGCACCATACAGGTGTTTACTTATATCAGGACTAACAATGAGGATTGCGTAGTAGGAAAGACATTCAGCAACGTGCCTATTCCGGAAACCATCACACCGTATCTCATGTATCCGGATTTGCGTGCCTACAAGATGATTATAAAGATAACGGCAGAAAGCACGTTTAAAGCGAAATCTATCGATTTGAAAAAACACCCCTCGTTGAACCTTGCATATTTCCTGAATAACGTAAAGAAAGGCAGCTCTTCTTCCACAGGCGGAGGAAGACCAGGTGCCCCTTATTATACCATAGATGATGCAGCTCCATTTTCCATCGAACTATGGGGTGATGAAGATATACCCGTTACATTGAACGAGATTACGGAAACCGACAACATGAAACTCAAAGTGTCTTCACTAAACAATCCCTTTTTCTTTCCTGCCAGGACTACTTATCAGTTCCAAGGGGATATCATAGCATTACAGTCCAATACTACAGCACTATCACAGGGTCAGTTCGGTCAGCATCCTCTTTACGTCTTCTGTTCACATGGAATATTCGCCATGCAGGTAGGAACGAATGGAGATACCGTTTATGCGTCCTCTGTTCCGTTATCCAGAGACACATGTTCCAGTCCGAACGTTTGCGGAATAGATTCGGCTGTCGTGTTTCTTACAGACAGGGGAGCCATGATGGTTTCCGGAGCTGAGGTACAATGTTTCTCCGAATCTATGGACGGATTTCTTCCGTCATGTGTAATGTCGTCGCCTATTATTCCAAAGATTCTTGATATAGCCAGCCTAAGCGGGTATCTTTCTTCCGTTGTATTTAGAGACTATATCTCCCATGCCTGTATAGGATATAACTATGCACATTCGGAAATAATAATCGCCAATCCATCTTATTCTTATTCCTATGTTTATGGAATAAAATCAGGAAAATGGTACAAAATATCATTGCAGATAGGAAGTTTTGTAAACGCATATCCCAACACATACGCGATCATTTACAAAGAAGGAGGAACTGTTATATACGACTTGAACAATAACCATAGAAGCGTGGCGACGATTGCCCTGATTACCCGTCCTTTGAAAATGGGAACAAACGTGCACAAGCGTATTCTACAGACCGCATTGCGAGGAGTTGTAAAACGGGCTTTGTCCGATTTGTATCTTCGTGGGGAACCGGTGATGTTCCGTGGTGAATCGCTTGACATTTTCTCGGATGTCGGCTTCTATGTATTAGGCTCAAATGACACCGAACATTTCTTTCTTATATCCGGCAAAGAAAGTATCGTGGATATAAGAGACCTTGTTACCAAAATGAATAAATCAAAAGCGTATAAGTATTTTATGATAGCATTGGTAGGAGGGGTGAGAAGTGATGTTTCTTTGAACTATGTGGAGATGATTGCCGATGAAAGTTACGGCAACAGACTTCGATAACTGGTGAATAATAGGGGAGTTCATCATAATGAATTCCCCTATATCTTTTTTAAATGCCGGCCAAATCAGTAGACCTTCTTCTTATTCTCCCGCTTATCATACCTATGAATTTGGAAACTTCAGCTAAAAGAACAGCATTCCTGTTTTCTGGAACACTGGCAAGTTCGGGTTTTACTACAAGAAGCCATTCATAGCAACAATAATTGACTATGTAGTTAAAGATAGATTTCTTTAACAGAAGCGCTACCTTCCCAGCATGATCTTCCGGAATTCTAAGATACGGCACCAGCTCTATGCTGATGGACTTCTCACCGACATGCCACTCAAAATCTTTCACTCTTTTAACCAGACTCCCGTTAATATTGTTCAATGCTGTTTCCATGATAGGCAAAAGAATCTCCCTATCATCATCACAGGTTTGTATGCTGACAAAATCAATATCCTTTCTTTTCATGGATTCTCCTTGATAGTACATCCTGCTATCTATCTCCGAGAACACTCCGGCAAGTTCTATGTCAATTAATATCTTTTCCATATCACAAAGATGCCTAATTCCGTTTGGGCTTATCTCTCTGTGCGCCGAGCTGTCTCATGTCTTCTTCCACTTCCACGAGTAATGCGTCAAATCTAGGACATTCGTCAGGCTTGATGATATTCAGCCATTTTGATAACACATAATATGATAAATAGCTGAGCATATTGTCTTTTATTGTGCCTTTTTGTGAATCCATGAAATTGGAAACAGCGTTGGTTGTAAATGTAATCTTTGTTTTATCCTCATCCCATGAGTACGAAGTCTTACCCAATACGCGTGATAATACATTTCCCAGTTTTCTTCCTCCGTCCTGTACAAAGTCTTTCAATATGCTGTCATCATCATCAGATGCCTGTATCTTTGCAGCTAGTTCCACTAATTTCGGATCACTTTTCAAAGCCTCTCCCAAATAGTAAGAATGTTCCTTCATTTGAGCGAACAAATCACTGACTGTCAGTTCTAGTGTTAATATTTTACTTCCTTCCATATTATATTTATTTTCTTGTTGGTTTAATGCGTTCAGCCAGATATCTTCTGATTGATAAGGAGCAATCCGAGCATAAATCCTCATAGTATTTCACATCATCCTTCTTTGTCAGGTTAAACCATTGCATACAGATATAACTGACTGTATATTTCTTCATTGATTTTTCAAGTGCTGTCTTCACTTTCGAGTTCCAGTTTGCGGGCAGATTCAGACACAACGAACCTTCACCGGATAGATACCCTACACCCGAAACTATATCCGAGATAAAAGATAATGCATCATCATAATATCCGGCCAACAAGGAAAGTTCATCCTCCGAAGAGGAAATTTTATCCATATCACCTGATTTTGCCCCAGTATATCCGGTTATTTTGTACACATCGGACATGACCGCATCCTTATCTATTGTTATAGTAACATCCATGTGGGCAAATATACTTGGATTACAAGCTTGCAAGTTGCTGTTTTGATAATATTTCTACAATTAAAATGAAATAACCGTCCCTACTTATCACAAGCTGGAACGGTTCAGATTAGTTTCGTTTTTGACAATCTACTTCACATTTTATTGAACAAGATACCAATAGATTTGTTCAAAGGGATTTGCCTATTTCTAAAAATATTTGTTGTCACATTATTACGTATTACAAAAAATGAGGGGTATCGTGCATTACGACA
>OBVG01001141.1_pt1 | contig 11540 bp, 6 predicted proteins | sample 1501271 | NCBI WGS metagenome assembly OBVG01 (sample SAMEA2579934, study PRJEB22360) | human gut metagenome | biome: human gut; feature: human-associated habitat; material: faeces | place: Denmark | collected 2008/2010 | reverse complement strand
AATGTGCTATTCTAGAATCTGAAATAGCACAGGTAGATAGTGAACTACAAGTCGCTCGTTCTGAATTTGAAGCGCTAGGCCAAAAGTTTAATGCCTTATCTGCTCGACGACAAGCCCTCGTTGATGATGCTAAGGATGCGGCTATGAAAGTGCGTGAAGAGCGTAAGGAATTACAAAAGCTGCGTACTCAAGAACAACGTGCAAAGGGTCGTTTAGAGCTCTTAGTTCAATGGGAAGAGCAGCATGAAGGCTATTTAGAAGGTACTAAGAACATCCTCAACGGTAAAGGGTCCTGGCGCGAACAAATCACAGGCGCTGTTGGCGATCTCTTTACGGTAGAAGACAAATATACTATGGCTATCGAAACGGCCTTAGGTGGCAGTGTTAACCACGTTGTAACTACTACGGCTCGTGCAGCGGCTGAGGGTGTAAATTACTTGAAATCTATCCAAGGTGGTCGCGTAACCTTCTTGCCTATGGATTCTGTAAAAGGAAAACCTTATGATACACCGGCTCTAAATGAAAGCTGTGTATTAGGTACGGCTGTTGACTGTATCTCCTTTGATAATAAGTACGTCCATATTTTCCAGTATTTATTGGGCCGTACCTTAGTAGTATCCTCCATGGATGATGCTATTGGATTACAGAAAAAATACAATCAGCAATTGCGTATTGTAACCCTTACGGGTGAACAGTTCCAACCGGGTGGCTCTTTAACGGGTGGTGCTACGAAGCGTAAGCGCGCCTCTGTATTGAGCCGTAAGGAAGAAGCAGCTAGTCTTGAACAAGAGCTTGTACAAATTGAAGAACAAATCCGTTCCTTAACAGCTAGCTTAGAAAATCTAGAAAAACGGGTTGAAGAGGCTGAAAAAGAACGAGTTGCCCTTGATGAAATCTATCAACATACGAACTTACTCCATGTGGCTAGTGAAACAAAGGTACAAAATATACAACATCAGATAGATCGTAAGAAACGTGTTCTTTCAGAAGAAGAGCAACGTTTAGTACAAATTGATATTGATTTGGCTACTACAACTGCTAACTTGAAGGAGCAAGAAACAGCATTAGCTTCCTTGCAAGAGAATCATGGTGTGGATGGTAATCAAGGGGCGTTGATGGATCGATTGACTGTGTTGCAAAAGGTGCAACAAGAGGCGTATGAAGCTTTTACAGAAGTTCGCCTTACTTGTGATACCTTGCGACATACCATTCAGGAACGGGAAACACAACGTGAACAGCGTAATCAGTCTATTTCTAGTATTATTGAGCGCTTAACACCACTTCGTAATTTGTTAGTTAGTACTACACAACGCTATGAAGAGGAAATACCTAAGGCTCAGGAAGTTGCAGAACAAGAGTTGGCCTCTGCTACGGCTGAGGTTGAACGATTACGTGCTCTTCGTGATGAAGCCTATGATAAAACATCTACGGGGCGCGAGGAAATGGAATCTATCCTCAGTGAGCAAGACCGATTGAATCAACGCTATAAAGTGGTGCAAGGTCGTCTTGTTGATATGGAAGGTAAAATTACACGTCATCGCATGGATTGTGAGCGCTTTATAGAAGAATTACAAGAGCTAGGCTTTACATTGGAAGATGCTCAAGTCCTTCGCATTGAAGGTTCCGTTAATGATTGGAAGGATGAGCAAGCTCGGTTGATGGCCGAAATTGCCGAATTGGGTCCAGTCAATCCAAATGCCGTTGAGGAATATGAAGAGACTAAAGAACGATATGATTTCTTAACCACACAATTAGCTGATTTAGATACGGCAAAGACGCAATTACAGGCGGTTATTGCCGAAATGGATAAGGCTATGAGTACACAGCTATACGATGTATTGGATGTGGTAGGCCGTAGATTCCAAGAGGTATTCAGCCAATTGTTTGGCGGTGGTACTGCGCAAATTGTACTGACTGATCCAGATAATATTTTGACGGGTGGTATCGATTTCTATATTCAACCACCAGGGAAAAAGCGTCAACAATTGACACTTTTATCGGGTGGTGAACGTGCTCTTACGGTTATCGCTTTATTGTTCTCATTCCTCGATTATCGTCCAGCTCCGTTCTGCGTGCTTGACGAAGTTGACGCGGCGCTTGACGAAGCCAATGTTGAACGATTTAGTTCCTACTTAAATCGAGTAAATAAAGAAACACAATTTATCGTTGTATCTCACCGTAAAAAGACGATGGAAGCTGCCGAAGTACTTCAAGGGGTAACAATGGTGGAACGCGGTGTATCGCGATTATTAACAGTAGCATTTGAAGATGTGAAGGAGGATCTAGCATAATGGCATTTGGATTCTTTGATAGAATTAAAGACGGTTTAGAAAAAACTCGTAAGTCTTTTGTAAAAAATGTAGAAAGCATCGTTATTGGTTATGCGCAAATCGATGATGATTTTTTAGATGATTTAGAAGCAGTTATGCTTACTAGTGATCTAGGCCCTAAGACGACAGAATACTTGATGAAAGAAATTCGTCGTGGTGTAACAGAAGGTATCATCAATCATACAGGCGATGTAATGCCGTTCATGGAAGACCGCATCACGGAAATACTCATCGATCAAGAAGATGAAATTACTTTGCATCATCCTGAGGTTATCCTCGTAGTTGGTGTAAATGGTGTCGGTAAAACAACGACAATCGCTAAATTGGCTAATTATTATACTAAAGAAGGTAAAAAGGTTATCATTGCAGCAGGTGATACATTCCGTGCTGCTGCAGCTGACCAATTATCTATTTGGGCTGATCGCGTTGGTGTGCCGATTGTTAAACATAAAGAGGGTGCAGATCCTGCTGCCGTTGTATATGATGCAATGGAAGCTGCGAAAGCTCGTAATGCAGACCTCGTTATCGTAGATACGGCTGGTCGTCTACATACTAAGGTTAACCTTATGGAAGAGCTTAAAAAGATGGGACGCGTAGCGAATAACCACGTAGAAGGTGCGCCGCATCAAACATTGCTTGTTTTAGATGGTACTACGGGTCAAAATGCAGTAAGTCAAGCTAAATTATTTGGTCAAGCTGTACCAGTAAATGGTATTGTTGTAACTAAACTAGATGGTACGGCAAAAGGCGGCGTAGTTATCTCTATTAAAGAGGAACTAGGCGTACCCGTACGCTGGATTGGCGTTGGCGAAGGTATGGATGACTTGCGTCCATTTAATGCAAAAGAATTTGCTAATGCATTATTTAATAAAGGAATGATTCAAGGTGACAAATAAATATAACCGGGAATTCTTACTTGAATATGTAGAATCTGAAAATAAAAAAAATGAATGTAATGTTAGCCTAGAAAATATGAATAAGATAGTTAGCTTAATCGAGTACTTCGGTATTGAACTATATCGCCCCATTACGAGATTGCTACTTTCAAACTGGGAAGAAATTACAGAACGTATTAATAACTATACTGAATCAGATTGGATGATGGCTGATGAGATCCAGAAGACCACACCTACACTAGATCGCTTTTCTATTGCTATGCTCATCGAAGTCTTAGAAGGTGAGGATACGTTGAATCAAGCGGAAAATGTAGGTCGTCGTTTGACGGATGAAGAGATGAAGGCCATCCGTAAACATCAGGATGAACAGTAATGAAGCATAGTACATATAATTACGAGGGGGGCCAACCATTTAAAGTGGAGGCGCCCTTTGCGCCTACAGGGGACCAACCTACTGCGATTCAATCCTTAACAGAAGGCATTGAACGCGGTGAATGGGCCCAAGTTTTGCTCGGTGCCACTGGTACTGGTAAGACCTTTACAATGGCCAAGGTTATTGAGGCAGTTCAAAAGCCGACCTTGATCATTGCTCACAATAAAACCTTGGCTGCTCAATTATGTAGCGAGTTTAAAAGTTTCTTCCCTAATAATGCGGTAGAATATTTTGTATCTTACTACGATTTTTATCAACCGGAGGCCTATATTCCTTCTAGTGATACATATATCGAGAAGGATGCGTCTATTAATGATGAAATTGATAAACTGCGACATAGTGCTACAATGAGTCTTTTTGAGCGTCGCGATGTCATTATTGTTGCCTCTGTTAGCTGTATTTATGGCTTAGGTGACCCTGAGGACTATTCTGATCTCGTATTGTCTTTGCGCTTAGGTCAAACGAAGTCGCGCGATGAAATCTTATCTAAACTCGTAGATATTCAATATACGAGAAATGATATGAACTTTATTCGCGGCACCTTCCGTGTACAAGGGGATACAATTGATATTTTCCCTGCTGCTTATAGTGAAAGAGCCATTCGTGTGGAGCTCTTTGGTGATGAAATCGACCGCCTTGTAGAGGTAGATTCCTTGACGGGTGAAGTTATTGCGGAACGAAAGCACGTTGCTGTCTATCCAGCATCTCACTATGTGACGACAAAAGAGAAGATGAATATTGCTGTAGAGCGTATTGAAGCTGAACTAGATGAGCAGTTAGCGAAGTTAAAAGCTGCTGACCGTCTATTGGAGGCTCAGCGCTTAGAACAGCGTACGCGTTATGATATAGAAATGATGCAAGAAATGGGCTATTGCTCGGGTATCGAAAACTATTCACGTCATATGTCTGAACGCAGCACCGTTTACATTGATTGATTATTTTCCAGATGATTTCCTCATCATGGTGGACGAGTCTCATGTGACGATGCCTCAAATTCGAGCTATGTACAATGGTGACCGTGCCCGTAAAGAATCTCTTATAGAATATGGTTTCCGTCTGCCTTCTGCACTCGATAATAGACCGCTTCAATTCGATGAATTTGTAGAGCGTATCAATCAAATTGTTTACGTATCGGCAACGCCTGGACCATACGAAATGGAAGTAGAAACGAATATTGCAGAGCAAATCATTCGTCCTACGGGCCTATTAGATCCATCTATAGAAATTCGTCCTATTAAGGGGCAAATGGATGATTTGCTTGGAGAAATTCATAAACGAGCTGCTAAGAACGAACGGGTTCTCGTTACGACCTTGACGAAGAAGATGGCTGAGGACTTAACGGAATTCTTGAAGGAAATGGGCGTACGAGTTCGTTATCTTCATTCCGATATTGTTACTATTGAGCGGGCTGAAATCATTCGTGATTTGCGGGCTGGCGTATTCGATGTATTAGTTGGTATCAACTTGCTTCGTGAAGGTCTCGATATGCCAGAGGTTTCTTTGGTTGCTATCTTAGATGCGGATAAAGAAGGTTTCTTGCGTTCCGATACGGCTATGATTCAAACTATAGGTCGTGCGGCTCGTAATGTGAATGGTCATGTTATCATGTACGCAGATCGTGTAACAGGTTCTATGCAACGGGCTATCGATGAAACCGACCGTCGTCGTGCCGTGCAAGAGGCTTATAATATTGAACATAATATTACGCCTAAATCTGTATCTAAAGATGTAAAAGAGCTAATCGAATTAACGAAAATCGAAGAAGATATGGTTACCGATGGAAAGGGACTTTCATCGAAAAAAGGAAAACAAAAAAAATCCTCAGAGGGCATGGACCATGGACACGAATCATATGTTCAAGATACATCAGCACCTAAGGTGGCAGATATAACACCGGAAGAATTATACAATAAGATTGAAGAGCTAGATCGTCAAATGAAGGCTGCCGCCAAGCAGCTTGAATTTGAAACCGCTGCTAAATTACGTGATCAACTGGGCGTATTACGTCAACAATGGTCCGATATGCATAGTGCAGGAGATAGCAAGTTGAAGAAGCCTGCTTCTACCAAATCTAGAAAGCGGACAGGTCCAAAAAGTAAATCTTAGGAACAATTTTAAAAGATTGTAAGAAAACACATAGATTATATAGACTATATGTGCGATAATATACATATATTATTTCATGTTAGTAATCAGAGAGATGATGCCATTTGGTATCATCTCTTTAAATAGGAAAGATAATGAAAGACCAATTGATTGTAAAAGGTGCGCGTCAGCATAACCTAAAAAATATTGATATATCCTTGCCACGTGATCAGTTTATTGTCTTAACTGGCCTCAGTGGTTCTGGTAAATCATCCCTAGCATTTGATACGATTTACGCAGAAGGGCAACGTCGTTATGTTGAGTCCCTGTCTGCATATGCCCGTCAATTTTTGGGACAAATGGATAAACCTGATGTGGATTATATTGAAGGCTTATCTCCAGCCATTTCTATCGACCAAAAGACGACGAGTCGCAACCCTCGTTCTACGGTTGGTACTGTAACGGAGATTTACGACTACTTGCGTCTATTATTTGCTCGTGTAGGTCATGCACATTGTCCAGAGTGTGGTAAGCCTATTACACAACAAACAATACAACAAATGACAGATGATGTAATGAGCTTTCCTGAAGGTACTAAGGTTTTAGTGCTAGCCCCTATGATTCAAGGTAAAAAGGGAGAACATAAATCGGTATTTGAACAACTTCGCAAAGAAGGCTTTGTTCGTGCTCGCGTAGATGGTGTAGTGCGTACCTTGGACGAAGAAATCGTATTAGAGAAAAATAAAAAACACTCCATCGATATCGTAGTAGACCGCCTCGTTGTAAAAGAAGGCATTGAATCCCGTTTAGCAGACTCTATGGAGACTGCATCAAAATGGGCGGAAGGCATCGTTGTGATTCAAGAGGTAGATGGACCTGAACATATGTATAGCCAACATTTTGCGTGCCCGGATTGTCATGTTTCGCTACCTAAGATTGAACCGCGTATGTTCTCATTTAATAGTCCATTTGGTGCGTGCCCATCCTGTTTAGGGATTGGTTCTACTATGGAGGTTGATGAGGAGCGCGTTATTCCAGATGGATCCATTAGCTTTGCCGATGGTTGTGTGCAAGCATTGAGCTCTAATCCTAACGCGTGGTTTATGCGCCAGTTAGAAGGTCTATTAAAGGCTAATGGATTTTCTTTAGAATCTACTTATGATGAATTGCCGAAAGCATTACAGAAAAAGGTGATGTACGGTACGACGGATAAGGTAAGTTTCACCTATGAAAATATGCGTGGTGAAATAAAGGAATTCTTTACTGAGTACGAAGGCATTTTACCGATGGTTAAGCGCCGTCATAGTGAAGCCTCTACCGATTCTATGCGTGAAGAATTTGAAAAGTTTATGTCCATTAAGCCGTGTACTACTTGTCATGGTGCTCGTCTTAAACCTGAAGTATTAGCCATTACTGTAGGGGATAAGAATATCAATGAAGTGACTCAATTAACGATTAAAGAGGCACTGGACTTCTTTGGTAATTTACAGCTAACAGAGCGGGAACAAGTGATTGGCGCTCAAATTTTGAAGGAAATTAATGCTCGTCTTGGGTTCCTAAACAATGTAGGCCTTGATTACCTTACCATGAACCGTAGTGCAGGGACACTTTCTGGTGGTGAAGCACAGCGTATTCGGTTGGCCACACAGATTGGCTCAGGCTTAGTAGGTGTATTATATATCCTAGATGAGCCATCTATCGGTTTACATCAACGCGATAATGATCGCCTCATCGATACATTAAAAGGGCTACGTGATTTAGGAAATACCTTGCTTGTTGTAGAACATGATGAGGATACGATGCGCGCTGCTGATTATTTAGTAGACATCGGTCCCGGAGCAGGTGAACATGGTGGTCAAATCATTGCAGCAGGTACTGTTGAGGAAGTGATGAAGGTAGAAAACTCTATTACTGGTCAGTACTTAAGTGGTCGTAAATTTATCGCCCTTCCTGAAGAACGCCGCAAACCAGGCAAGAATTGCATCGAAATTCGCGGTGCGAAGGAAAATAATTTACATAATATTAATGTAAAATTTCCGATAGGATTATTTACTGTCGTTACGGGGGTCAGTGGTTCTGGTAAGTCTACCTTAATCAATGAAATTCTTTATAAAGGATTAGCCAATCAGTTGTATCGTTCTTATCATAAGGTGGGAGCTCATAAAGAGATTCGAGGCATTAAACATATTGATAAAATCATCAATATTGATCAAAGCCCTATCGGACGTACACCTCGTTCCAATCCAGCTACATACACAGGTGTATTTGATGCGATTCGCGAACTATATAGTCAAACGCCTGAGGCTAAAATGCGTGGCTATAAACAAGGTCGTTTTAGCTTTAACGTAAAAGGCGGTCGATGTGAGGCTTGCCGTGGTGATGGTATTATCAAGATTGAAATGCATTTCTTACCAGATGTATATGTGCCTTGTGAAGTCTGCAAAGGGGCACGATATAATCGTGAAACCTTGGAGGTTAAATATAAAGGTAAATCCATTGCTGATGTATTAGATATGACCGTAGATGATGCGGTAGAATTCTTTAGTGCTATACCTAAAATTAATCGTAAGATGGTTACCCTCCAAGAGGTTGGTCTTGGCTATATTCGTTTAGGTCAAGCGGCTACTACATTATCTGGTGGTGAAGCACAACGTGTAAAATTAGCTACTGAGTTAGCTCGTCGTAGCACCGGTAAAACGTTATATATCCTCGATGAGCCTACTACAGGTCTTCATGCTGAAGATATTCGTAAGTTGTTACATGTATTGCAACAACTCGTAGAGGGTGGCGATACAGTTGTTGTTATCGAACATAACTTAGATGTTATTAAAATGGCTGACCACATCATCGATCTTGGTCCTGAAGGTGGTAATCGCGGTGGCACTATCGTGGCTACTGGTACACCTGAGGAAATTGCTAAGGTAAAAGAAAGCTATACAGGTAAATTTTTAGGTCCTGTATTAGAACGGACTAAGAAATTTATGAAAGCAGCGAAGCATAAGAAATAAAATAGTACATATATTTAAGTTTCTATAAAAGAAAAATCATAAAGAGAATAGACTACATCCTTTAACTCATAAAGAGCATTATTTAAAGAAGAGTGTAAGCTATTCTCTTGTAATCTACAAGGAAAGGAGGAAATATGCCGTCTGAAGAATTACTGGAAAAGGTCAGTCATCTGCCAACGACGCCAGGTGTCTATCTATGGCGCGATCAATATAACCGCATCATCTATGTAGGTAAGGCTATTAATTTGCGCAACCGTGTGCGTTCCTATGTACGTAATGATGCGAATCGGGCACCAAAGGTAACGGCCATGATGAAACGTGCCGTCGATGTGGAAGTCATTCAAACAAAGACGGAAATGGAAGCACTTATCTTAGAAAATACACTTATCAAGGAGCATGAACCTAAATATAATATTAGGCTCCGCGATGATAAGACATACCCCTATGTCAAAATCTCAGTGCAAGAAGACTATCCTCGTGTATATATGACGCGTCGTCTTGAACGGGATGGGGCTAAGTATTTTGGACCTTTTACAGATGTTACATCCGTCCATGTAGTACTGAAATTAATACGTCAGTACTATCCGTTGCGTACTTGTAAGTCTATGAAGGTAGAACGCCCGTGCTTGCAGTATCATATGCATTACTGCGAGGCACCGTGTTTTAACAAAATATCTGTACCGGATTATCGGAAGTATATTGACGAAATTATAGAACTTTTTGAAGGCAAACCTATACCATTGCTAAAGGAAATTAAATCAAAGATGGAAACTGCTGCAGAAGATTTGCGCTTTGAAGATGCGGCACGGTATCGTGATCAATTATCTAGTATTGAAAAGATACAAGAAAAGCAACGCATGGTTACTCAACGTGGCGATTTAGACGTATTAGGGTTAGCTGTAGATACATCGATGGCCTGTGTGCAGTTGCTATTCATCCGCGGTGGTCGTCTGTTAGGCCGTGAAAATTACTTTGTGCAACATGATGGAGATAGTCCAGAAACGATTATGACGGACTTTATCAAGCAATACTATGGAGATACAAACTTTATCCCTAAAGAGTTACTACTACCTATGGAGAGTACAGACAGGGACTTATTAACGGAATGGTTTACACAGCTCAAAGGCCAACATGTAGATGTATCTGTGCCACAACGTGGCTATAAGATGGATATGATTAAGATGGCTCATGAAAATGCGGAAACGTTCCTTGAAGAACGTCGTCGTCAGTGGCAGCACCAAATCGATAAGACTGGCGGGGCGGTTAAGAAGCTAGCCGAGATCCTCGACTTGCCACGTTTACCTGAACGTATGGAGTGCTTTGACATATCTCATACACAAGGGGCTGAAACGGTAGCTTCCATGGTTGTTTTTGAAGGTGGTAAGCCAGCAAAAAAGGAATATCGCCGCTTTAAACTGAAAACCACACAAGGTAAACCTGATGACTTTAAATCGATGGCTGAAATTATGGAACGTCGTTACGGTAATGAAACAGACTGGCCTATGCCAGATCTTATTATCATCGATGGTGGTAAAGGTCAGCTCAATGCGGCCTTGCCATTAATCCGTGCCGTTGGTGTTACAGATGTGCCTGTTATTTCTTTGGCTAAGCGTATTGAAGAGGTCTTTGTAGAGGGGCAATCTGAAAGTATCATTTTGAGCCATCACACGCCAGAGCTTCAATTACTGCAACAAATACGTGACGAAGCCCATCGATTTGCCATTACTTATCACCGTAAGTTGCGGGGCAAGCGAAATCTTGAATCTATTCTAGATCATATTGAAGGCATCGGTCCTAAACGCCGTAAGGCCTTATGGGCTCACTTTAATAGTTTAGAGGCCATGAAAGAGGCATCTATTGATGAACTAGCAAATGTAGAATCTATGAATTATAAGACGGCAGAAACACTATATAATTTCTTCCGTATGTCCAAAGTAGAAAAACAAGATATACTGAAATAAAAAAGAGCATCTTACATAAGATGCTCTTTTACTGTATTAACTGTTATTTAGTTTTGTTTACGTTGAATGTACCATGTACGCCATGTGAATAATATACCTGCTACTAGTACGCTAGAGAGTAAGCCAATCCATACGCCAAATGGTCCATAATTAGGATTTTTAGTAAGGGTATAAGCCGTTGGGAAACATACACCCCAATAAGAAATGAGTGAGATGTAAAGAACTACTTTTACATCTTTGTAGGCTCTTAGAATACCTTGTAATGGAGTACCTATGGCATCGATAGCAGCAAAAAATACGCCATATCCGAGGAAGTGATAAATAAGCTCATATACTTCATCATCATTGGTGAATAGATCAGCAATATTATCCATATGGGTGAACGTAAAGGCGCATATAAGAATGGCTATGATGATAGCTAATACACGTGAAATATAAGAGTATTGAATGGCTTCCTTTTTTCGTCCTGCACCGAGTTCATAAGCAACGGCAATGGTAGAAGACATGGCAATGCTTAATGGCAAGCAGTAGAATACATTAGTAAAGGAAATAACCGATTGATGAGCTGCAACTACAGCAGATCCAAAGTGAACCATTAACAGCCCAGCAATGCTAAAGATACTAGCTTCAAAGAAGATGGAGAAGCCAATGGGAATACCAACTTGTAATTGTTCACGGATATAGTGGAAATTCGGGCTATGGAAATCTTTATAGATGCGATAGCCTTTTAACTTAGGATGCAATAGAATGACTAAGCTAAATAGAATAAAGTTTGTCCAACAGGCACCAGCAATACCGTAGCCAGCACCAACACCGCCAATTTCAGG
>OBVG01001135.1_pt1 | contig 11625 bp, 10 predicted proteins | sample 1501271 | NCBI WGS metagenome assembly OBVG01 (sample SAMEA2579934, study PRJEB22360) | human gut metagenome | biome: human gut; feature: human-associated habitat; material: faeces | place: Denmark | collected 2008/2010 | reverse complement strand
TGGAAGGTTAATTATTCATTTTTGAGCCAGTGTCCAGAAAACCGGGTACATATCAAGAGTTCGCGGCTCCTTGGGGGCTTTTCCATTGGGGTGAAACCAATGGAGTATTCACATTCCTGAGTTTATTATATGCCATCCCGCGCAAAAGTCAAGCGGTGCGCGGAAAGTTTACAAAGACACTTTCCCTCTGTGGCAGGGCACTACTGTTTCCGAAATCAAAAAACTTTCAGCGTCCAGCGTGGGCCTGCCCGGCTCGCCAGTGGTGCTTCGCACCCGGGTTGCGGCTCCCAGCGTCTGCTTCGGCCCTTGGTGCGGGCCTCGCATCCTGCTGGCCGCGGCCCCAACAGCTCCTCCCTGTTTCCGCCGCTGGCGGCGGTCGTCGCCGTTGCCCCCTCGACAAACGCCCCCAACTCTCCTATAATAAAATCATCCCAACGAAAGGCGGTGTCCCCATGCGTTTCCTTCACCTCTCCGACCTGCATCTGGGCAAGCGGGTCTGCGAATTCTCCATGCTGGACGACCAGCGATACATTTTAGAGCAGGTCCTCTCCCTGCTGGACGCCCGGCCCGTGGACGGCGTTCTGCTGGCAGGCGACCTCTACGACAAGCCCGTGCCGCCCGCCGAGGCGGTGCGGCTGCTGGACTGGTTCCTCACCGAGCTTGCGGCGCGGGGACTGCCCGTTTTTGCCGTCAGCGGCAACCACGACTCGGCAGACCGCATCGCCTTCGGCGCACAGCTTCTGGCGGGGAGCCGGGTGTACGTCAGCCCGGTCTTTGCCGCGCCGCCCGCGCCCATCACCCTGACGGACGAATACGGCCCGGTGGACGTCTGGCTCCTGCCCTTTTTGAAGCCCGCCGCCGTGCGGCATATCTTCCCGGACGAGAAGATCGAGAGCTATAACGACGCCATCGGCTGCGTGCTGAACGCCTGTACACCCGACCCCGCCCGCCGGAACGTGCTGGTGGCCCACCAGTTCGTGGCCGGGGCGGCGGTCTGCGAGAGCGAAGAGCCCAGCGTGGGCGGAGTGGACAGCATCGACGTCTCCCTCTTCGAGGGCTTCGACTATGTGGCTCTGGGCCACCTCCACAGTCCTCAGAAGGTGGGGCGGGACACCGTCCGCTACGCGGGCAGTCCCCTCAAATATTCCTTCTCCGAGGCCCATCAGCACAAAGCCGCCCTCTTCGTCACCCTGAGCGAAAAGGGCAGCGTCCGCTTCGAGGCCGCGCCTCTCACCCCCCGGCACGACCTGCGGGAGCTGCGGGGCAGTTACATGGAGCTCACCGACCGCCGGGCCTACGACGGCACGCCGACGGACGACTACCTCCACATCACCCTTACCGACGAGCAGGACGTCCCCGACGCGCTGGCCCGGCTGCGGGTCATCTACCCGAACCTCATGCGGCTGGACTACGACAACCGCCGCACCCGGGCCGCTGAGACGCCCGACGCCGCTGCCCGAGCCGAGAGCAAAACGCCCCTCGAGCATTTTGCGGCCTTTTACGAAGCCCAGAACGGCCAGCCCCTCTCCGACGAACAGGCGGCGTTCTGCCAATCGCTCATCGAGGACATCTGGAAGGAGGATGAAGCATGAGGCCCCTGAAACTGACCCTGTCGGCCTTCGGGCCTTATGCCGCCGAGACCGTTCTGGACCTCGCCCAGCTGGGCAGAGGCGGGCTCTACCTCGTCACCGGCGACACCGGCGCGGGCAAGACCACCCTCTTCGACGCCATCACCTACGCCCTCTACGACCATTCCAGCGGCGGCGTCCGGGAGGGGGCCATGCTCCGCAGCAAGTACGCCGAGCCCGGCACCCCCACCTTCGTGGAGCTGGAATTTGAGGTGCGGGGACAGCGCTGCACCGTCCGCCGCAATCCCGAATATCTCCGCCCGAAAGCCCGGGGCGAGGGCTTTACCACCGAAAAGGCCGACGCCTGCCTCACCTACGCTGACGGCCGCCCGCCCGTCACCCGGGCCAAGGACGTCACCGCCGCCGTGGTGGACATCATCGGGCTGGATTACAACCAGTTCTCCCAGATCGCCATGATCGCTCAGGGGCAGTTCACCCGGCTGCTCAACGCCTCCACCGAGGAGCGGAGCAAGATCTTCCGCAAGCTGTTCCGCACCCAGCCCTACCAGCGTCTCCAGGAGCGGCTGCAGGCCGAGAACGCCGCCCTCACCCGCCAGCGGGAGGAGCAGAGCGTCCGCATCGGGCAGCTGCTCTCCGGCCTGAGCTGGGCCGAGGGGGACGCAGACGAAGCCGTTCTGGACGCGCTGGCCCCCCTCTGCGAGGCGGGCGGGCAGGCGTCGCCGGAAGCGGTGCTGCCCCTTCTGGACGCCCTGCTGGCCGGGCAGGAGCAGGCGCTGAGCGCCGCCACCGCCGCCCGGACTGAGGCCGAGGCAGAGCTGGACAAGCTCCAACAGACGCTGGGCCGGGCCGAACAGGCCGAGAAGCTCCGCCTCGAGCTGACCGCCGCGCAGGCCCGGCAGGACGCTCTGCGGCCCGTTCTGGACGCCGCCGAGGCCGAAGCGGCCCGCCACGCCGGAGATGCCGCCGCGCTGGACGCGCTGGCCGGAAAGCTCGAGCGGGCAAAATCCAACCTCGCGGCCTTCGACGGACTGGACAGCCTCGAAAAGAAGCTTTCTGCCGCCCGGGACGCCGCCGCCCTCGAGAACGCCAGAGCCGAAAAGCGCCGCGCCGCCCTCGGGCAGCTGGACGGAGAGCTGACCGCCTTGGAGCAGAGCCTCGCCGCCCTTGGGGGCGCGGAAGCCGAGAAGGTGAGCCTTGAGGCCCGGGCCGAACAGCTGGCCCGGCGGGAAACGGCCCTCGCGCAGCTGGCCCGGAGCCTCGCCGAGGGGCAGCGCCGGGGGCAGGCCGCACGGCAGGCGCAGGAGCGCTATCTTCTCGCCGACGGCGCAAAGGAGCGCGCCCACGCCCTCCGCGACCACCTCGAGCGGGCTTTTCTCAACGCGCAGGCGGGCCTGCTGGCCGAAGGGCTGACGGACGGCACCCCCTGCCCCGTCTGCGGCAGCACCCATCACCCGAGGCGGGCCGTTCTGCCCGCCGAAGCCCCCACGCAGGCCCGGGTGGACGCGGCCAGACAGTCCGCCGACGAGGCCGACCGCGCCGCACAGGAAGCCAGTGCGGCCGCCGCCAAGGCCGTGGCCGCAGACCGGGAGGCCAAAGCCACCCTCCGCCGGGACGCCGAGGCCCTGCTGCCGGAGCGGTTCACCTCGCCGGAGGGGCCGGTGAAGCTGACCGTCTCGCTTCTGAAGACGGCTCTGGCCGAAGAAAGCGAGGCCATGCACGCCGCACAGGAAGCCCTCGACAAGGCGCAGAAGCAGAATGCCGCCGACCTCGCCGCCAAGGCCCGGCATGAGGACGAGCGGCAGAAAAAGACCGCTCAGCGCTCTGCCCTCGAGGCCGAGGCACGGGCTTCCGCTGAGGAAGCCGCCCGGCAGTCTGCCTCCGCCAAGGCTCTGGAGGCCCAGTGTGCCGAGGCCCGGGCCGCTCTGCCCGCCGCCGACCGGGAAGAAGCCCGCCGGGCGCTGGCCGGGCTGGAAAACGAGCGCTGCGCCCTCCGGGCCGGAATGGACGCTGCCGCGTCGGCTCTGGCCAAGGCCCGGCAGGACTACGCCGCTGCCGAGGCCGCAGTCACGGCCCTGACGGCCCAGCAGACGGAGGCGGGCGAAGCCGCCGACCTGCCCGCCCTCGAATCCCAGCGGGACGCTCTGACGACCCGGCGCACCGCTCTCGCGGCGCAGGAAAAGGCCCTGACGGCCCGCCTCCTGCCCAACCGGAAGGCCGCTGACCTCTACCGTCAGCACGCCGCCGCCCGGGCAGAGCTGGAACGCCGCTGGCAGTGGGTGAACGCCCTCGCCTCCACGGCGGGCGGCACCCTCAGCAGCAAACAGAAGATACGCCTTGAGGCTTACATCCAGATGAACTACCTCGACGCCATCCTCGTCCACGCCAACACCCGCCTCATGCAGATGACCGCCGGGCAGTACGAGCTGGAGCGGGTGGGCGCCGAGAACCAGCGCAGCCAGACCGGCCTCGACCTCGGCGTCATCGACCACTACAATGGCACCCGCCGCAGCGTCAAGACCCTCTCGGGCGGCGAGAGCTTCAAAGCCTCACTGGCGCTGGCTCTGGGCCTCTCGGACGAGGTCCAGAGCGCGGCGGGCGGCATCCGGCTGGACACCCTCTTCCTCGATGAAGGCTTCGGCTCGCTGGACGACGAGAGCCTTGAGCAGGCCATCCGGGTCCTCGCCGGCCTCACCGAGGGCGACCGCCTCGTGGGCATCATCTCCCACGTCGCCGCGCTCAAGGAGCGCATCGACAAACAGGTGGTCGTAAAAAAGGCCCGCAGCGGGGGGAGCACGGTGGAGGTCATTGTGTGACCGCTTTCCTTCTCTTCCTCATCGCCTGCCTTCTCAGGGCCGCGTCTTTCAGAAAGTCTTTTGCCTGCCCAGTCCCTTTTCCACACCCCGAGGCCCCTCTGGCCCCGGGGTGTTTTTGTATGTTTTGCATAAAAAAAAAGAAACTTCGTTCTTTTGACGTTTTTTCCATTTTTTCTTGACATCAACTAGTAATATCTCTTATTATGGTATTACCAACTCCCCACGGGGGCTGGAGAATACTACCGATCTGCTTTGAAGGAGGAACTGCAATGAAATTAACAAAAAAGCTGCTGGCCATGGCCCTTGCCGGGGTGATGCTGCTCACCATCCTCACCGGCTGCGGCGGTGGAAAAACCGGCGACCGGCTGGTGGAGGAGTATATGGCTGCTTTCCTCAGCGAGCACGCTGTATCAAGTAACATTCCCATCACCCACGATGTCCCTGAGATAAAGACCGTTGCCGAAAAATTCGACCCTTCCTGGTTGGACTCCCAGGGCAATTGGACTATTTCTAAGACTGATTCTTCTCCAGATAAGAGACGCCAGGCTCTGAAGGATGTTTTCAGCAACTACGAAAACAATTATAACGTGTTTCTTTACGCCTGCGAGGTAGACAGCAAGCAGAGCGAGTTCAACCAGACCATGCGTGTTATGTTCACTACGGGTTACGGACTGCCACTTCATCGTACGTCTCTTACGTCGTTAACCGCTGTCAAGTGCGCCACCCGGCTTGTAACAAGAGGGGGCAAGCGCTACCGCATCGCCGTGATCATCTATGATTATTCCGCAGGTTAACAGCCTGCACGAACACAGGGAGGAACAACTATGAACGCTATGAAAAAGATCCTTGCCTTCGCCCTTGCCGGGGTGATGGCACTGGCCCTGCTTACGGGCTGCGGCACCGGAAGCTCGGCCTCCCATAAGAGCATTGCAAAGGCTATGGAAGACTTCGACAGAAATTTTGAGAAGAATTCTAACTCATCTATACCCCCTCTGCCGAGTGGGACGCCAAGCTGCAACAGCTGGCAGCGAAGCCCGGATTTGAAACTGTTGTCAAGGCGGTTTACAACAGCGACGACACCATTCTCTCGAGAATTCGCTCCAACCTCTCCGGTTCCCTCACCCACTCTGGTAAGGTCGTCTACTTCTACTGCGGCAAGTACGACAAGGATGCCGGAAAGCAGGCCATCAACCTGAATGCGCACTCTGCCTGCATCAACACCTATAGTGGTAGGGCTCCGTCTCTGGCCGATGCACGCCAGATCGGCCTGATCACCACCAGCTTTACGGACACCAACGGCGAAAAGGTCAAGGTCCGGTTTGCCGTGGTGGTGTCGGATAAGTAACACAGCGCAGCACCTCTCCCCCCGGAGTCCCGGGGGGATTTTTTTGTGCATGATTGCCCCTGCCGCCGGGCATCCTAGGTGCGGAGGTGTTTTTTATGGAATCTCTGACGCCCTTCATCCGCCATGAGCTTGAGGATGCGCCCGGGCCGAGCGGCCCGCCGGAGGAGACGAGCAGCATGGTCAGCCCGCCTTTGGGCGCGGAACCCGGTCAGCCGCCCGTCACGGAACCGCCAAAGCCGGGCTGCGGCTCCCAGCAGCCGCCGTCGCAGCCGGACGGCCCGGATGTGCAGCTCCCGCCGCCGGAAGTCCCGCAGCCCCGTCCGGACTGCGGCATCCCCATGACCGACGGCACCCCTGCGGCCTGTCGGCAGAAGAACGCCGCCGAGTATCTGGCCGGGCGGTCGCCGGGGGTGATGACCCAGTACGGCGGCGGGCTTTTCGGGGCCGAGCAGCATCTTCACAGCCGCGAACCTGCGCCCGACGAAGACCAGAGCGGCGTTTTACAGCTGGTAGAGTGGCGCGAAGAAGCGCCTTACGGTTGAAAGAGATGTAAAATTCAGAAATTATTTTCCAATTACCTGTTGAAATCTTCGCGCGCTTCTTTTATTATGGTAGCAAACAAAGCAAAGGCAGGTAATGCACTATGGCAGAAATCAAATACGAGATCGTTGAGCGCATCGCAGTCCTCGGAGAGCGTCCCCGCGGCTGGGAGCGCCAGCTCAACCTCATCAGCTGGAACGAAGGCGAACCCAAGTACGACATCCGCGACTGGTCCCCGGACGGCACCCGCATGGGCAAGGGCATCTCCCTGAGCCACGACGAACTGGCCATCCTGAAGGGCATCCTAGAGGATATGGAGCTGTAAGATGACGGACCGCGAGGAATTTCTGGAGATATTCCGCACCCATGTCACCCGGCCCGGCAGCGAGAAGCTGCTGGACTGGATGGACAGCAAGACGGACTTCTTCTCCGCGCCGGCGTCCACCCGCTTCCACGGGGCCTGCGAGGGCGGGCTGTGTGCGCACAGCCTGAACGTCTACCGCGTGCTCCACGGCACCTTCTTCACGCCGGACGAGGACAGCGAGGAGACCTTCGCCATCTGCGCACTGCTCCACGACCTGTGCAAGGCCAACTTCTACAAAAAAGGTACCCGCAACGTAAAAAACGAGGCGACGGGCCAGTGGGAGAAAGTCCCCAGCTACAGCGTGGAGGACATGTTTCCTTACGGCCACGGCGAGAAAAGCGTCTTCCTCATCGAGCGGTTCATGAAGCTGAAGGTGGAAGAAGCCGTGGCCATCCGCTGGCACATGGGCGGCTTCGACGACGCCGTCCGGGGCGGCAGCTTTGCCCTGTCGGGGGCCTTCGAGAAGTACCCTCTCGCCGTCAAGCTCCACATCGCCGACCTCGAGGCGACCTATCTGCTGGAACAGCGGTAGCCCTCTCCGTCACCTTCGGTGACACCTCCCCCAAAGGGGGAGGCACTGGCGTACCGGTAAAGTCCACGCTGGACGAGCAAAGTTTCTTTATATTGAAAACAGCAGTGCCCTGCTACAGAGGGCAGCAGTTTCGGAACAATATCCTTGTCAAGCTGCTGCTAATCTCTGTAGCAGGGCACTATTTTTTACGTTATATTAGGCTTCCGGTGTCCAGTAGAAAGTGACCCGGCCTGCCAACGCCTCTCCTACAAGGAGAGGTGGCACGCCGTAGGCGTGACGGAGAGGTTGTACAAAGACGAGCCTGCCCTCTGTAGCAAGGCCCGCCCTTTTACGCTATATTGCGCCTCAGGCGTCCAGTAGAAAGTGGCCCGGTATGCCAAAGCCTCTCCCTTTGGGAGAGGTGTCATTGCGAAGCAATGACGGAGAGGGCAAGCCCGCTGACGGCTCACGGTCAGGCTTCCCTTCGTACAACCTCTCAGTCTCACTTCGTTCGACAGCTCCCCTAGTAGGGGAGCCTCTGGCGAAACCGTTCACTTTGCGGGGACTGCCAAAGCCTCTCCTACAAGGAGAGGTGGCACGCCGTAGGCGTGACGGAGAGGTTGTACAAAGACGAGCCTGCCCTCTGTAGCAAGGCCCGCCCTTTTACGCTATATTGCGCCTCAGGCGTCCAGTAGAAAGTGGCCCGGCCTGCCAAGGGGTGCTCCGCACCCGGGTTGCGGCTCCCAGCGTCTGCTTCGCTATCGCTTGCATCCTGCTGGCCGCGGCCCCAACAGCTCCTCCCTGTTTCCGCCACTGGCGGCGGTCGTCGCTGTTGCCCCCTTTGGGGGAGCTGGCGCGAAGCGCCTGAGAGGGCTACGGCATCAGCTTCGCAAGCTCGGCCAGGACCTCGTCGCCGAGGTGTTCCAGCTTTGTTTTCGGTTGACGGTCCGCAGCAGGCGGTGTCTGTGCAGCCGTCTCCGGGAACGGGACCGCGGGCTGTGCGGACGGAACATCCAGCCGCAGCGGGGCGGTGGATATTTTGTCCAGCTCGCTCCGCAGCTCCTCACACCGGGCGGTCAGCTCGGCGTTCTCCTTCCGCAGGGCCAGCATGGTGCGCTCGTAGGCGAACATCCGAGTCTCATAGCGGCGAAGCTCGGCGTTGGCCGCATTGAGCTTCCGACTCAGCTGCTCGAGCTGAGTCGGCCCGGACGCAGCGGGCAGAGCCTCAGAGCATGACTTCTCCTGTTCGGATGCCATCGCCTCTTCCACCTCCTGCAGTCTGCGCTGGGCGCAGCGATGCTCCCGGGCTGTCTCCCGGCAAAGCTGTTCCAGCCGATGCAGCTCCGGCGTCCGGCGGCTGCTCAGCCACTCCAGCGGCAGCTTTGTCTGTTGCTGCTCCACGGTACGGCCTCCTTCCGCTTTTTCTGCGCAAGGGGTTTCTCTATTCTTGCGCTTATCTACGCTTGTTCAGGATCGCCAGCAGGTCGTCGTAGTAGCTGGTGTCGCTGTTCTCCTCTTCCACGGGCTTGGCGGCAGAAGCACTGCCGGAAGCGGCGGAGGGAGTGTTGACCTCGGCGCTGAAGACAGCGGACGGAGCAGAAGCCGTCACGCCGGGAGCAGTCCCGGCGGCAGCAGTACCCAGAGTGCCGCGCAGGCCGTCAGCGGCCTTGTTGTCGAAGCCGGTGGCCACGACGGTGACGCGCATCTCATCGGAGAGGTTCTCGTCGAAGGCAGTACCCCAGATGATGTTCGCATCGGGATGTGCGCTCTGGGTGATGAGGCCGGCGGCAGTCTCGACATCCTCCAGACCGATGTCGGGGCTGGAAGTGATGTTGATGATGACGCCGTGTGCGCCGGCGATGCTGGTCTCCAGCAGCGGAGAGGAGATAGCGGCCTTGGCGGCGTTCTCAGCCTTGCCGGCACCCTTGGCGCTGCCGACGCCCATGTGAGCGTAGCCGGCGTCCTTCATGATGGAGCGCACGTCGGCGAAGTCCAGGTTGATGAAGGCCGGCACATTGATCAGGGCGGAGATGGACTCGACGCCCTGACGCAGCACGTTATCAGCGGCCTGGAAGGCGTTCATCAGGGTGATCTTCTCCTGACTGATCATCTTCAGGCGCTCGTTGGGGATGACGATGAGGCTGTCCACGTGCATCAGCAGATTTGCGATGCCCTGCTCAGCCAGACCCATCTTCCGCTTGCCCTCAAAAGAGAAGGGCTTGGTGACGATGCCCACGGTCAGGATGCCCAAATCGTGTGCCACCTCGGCCACCACAGGAGCCGCACCGGTGCCGGTGCCGCCGCCCATGCCGGCGGTGATGAAGACCATCTGGGAGCCCTTCAGAGCGTTTGCGATCTCGTCCTTGCTCTCCTCGGCAGCGCGCTGGCCGATCTCGGGGTCGGCACCTGCGCCGCGGCCCTTGGTGAGCTTGGAGCCCAGCTGCACCTTGGTGGCAGCATGGTTCTTCGCCAGTGCCTGCTGGTCGGTGTTCATTGCGATAAATTCAACGCCCTGCAGGCCGTCGCTGACCATGCGGTTGACGGCGTTGCCGCCGCCGCCGCCCACGCCGATGACCTTTATCGTCGTTACGTTTTCATCCATTTCTTCGTCGAGCATGAGTGCCATATCATTGTCCTCCATCGGATTTTATCGTAGACCGCGCCTTGGCGCAGGATAGAACTCAACATTACTGCTACTATATAACAGTATCGTATCATCTTTTGGCCTCGAATGCAAGATAAATTTGCTTTTTCGATGGTATTTTTTTCACAGCGGCGTCAAGGGGCGGCATTTCTCTGCCAATTCGTCCCCCTAAAGAGGCCAGGACTTCCCACAGACCGGCATAGCCCCGGTCGATATGACGAGTCTCTTCCACGAAGCTCTTTCCCTGTGCCGACAAAGCCGCCACCACCAGTGCCGCGCCGCCCCGCAGGTCGGGCGCAGTGAGGGCGGCTCCGTGGAGGCCGCTTTCCGGCAGCGGGCCGACGGAGAGCACCCGGCCCGACCGTTTTACCCGCCCGCCCAGCCGCTCGAAGCCCTCCGCGCAGCCGAACCGCCGCTCGAAGATGACGTCCTCGATGCTGCTCTCTCCCTCGGCGCAGAGCATGGCGGCGGCCAGCAGGGGCGCAGCGTCGGTGGCGAGACCCGGGTACACCCCGGTGAAGACCCGGCCCGCCCCGTACAGCCGCCCGAAACGGGCCACCTCGGCCCGGTCTGCACCCCGCTCCACGGTGCAGCCCATTTGTTCCAGAATTTCCAGCACCGGCGCATAGAGCGCGGGCGGGCATCCGGTGAGCTCCACCCGCCCTCCGGCAGCAGCGGCGGCACAGGCCAGCGTGGAGGCGAAGATGCGGTCCGGCAGGGGCGAAAAATCGCAGCCGGAAAGCCCCCGCCGCCCCTCGATGCGCAGTGTGGAAGTCCCCGCACCCTCGATACGCCCGCCGCAGCAGTTCAGAAATTCGGCAAGGTCGGAGATCTCCGGTTCCCGGGCCGCGCCCCGCAGGACGGTGGTGCCTCGGGCGCAGACAGCAGCCAGCAGCAATGTCTCCGTCGCTCCCACGCTGGGGAAGCGGAGGGTGATGTCGGCCCCGTGGAGTCCCCCCGGCGCGGCCAGCACCAGCTTTCCCGCTCCGGCGTCCAGCTCCTTTGCCCCCATCCGGGCCAGACCTTCCAGATGTAAGTCGATGGGACGGGCGCCGATATTGCACCCGCCGGGCAGCGAAGTCTCGGCCCGGCCCAGCCGCGCCAGCAGCGGTGCGCAGAAGAGGATGGAGGCCCGCATTTGTGCCGCGGTTTCTCCCGGAAGGGTGCTGTTTGAGGGCATCCCGGCCACCACAATGTCTGCCCCCTGCCAGTAGGCAGCACACCCTGCGCCCCGCAGCAGCCCGAGGCTGCATTCCACGTCCGACAGCCTCGGCACGGCCCGCAGCCGCACCGGTCCCCGGCAGAGCAGTGCCGCCGCAAGGAGCGGAAGTACGCTGTTTTTCGCCGCCGGTATCGCCGCCGTGCCGTTCAGCGGCCGTCCGCCCATCACCCAAATCCGCCCGCTCTGCTGTGTCATATCCGCTGCCTCCATTCCGCAAAAGATACCCCACGATATGCAAAAGCAGGGGCGGATGTCACGATTTGAGTTTGTGAATGTGTTTGTGAGTCTATCTGGGCGTGCTACCCGGAAGCAACCTTGCCCTCTCCGTCAGCGCTGCCGCGCTGCCACCTCTCCCAGAGGGAGAGGCTCTGGCGTGACGGGCAGGCCCACGCTGGACGAGCAAAGCTTGCGCTGGCCTGAAACAGTAGTGCCCTGCTACAGAGATTCACGGCAGCTTGACAAGGTGCGTTGTCCAGAAGCCGCTGCCCTCTGTAGCAGCGCCCGCCCTTTTGCGCCCCGTCGGGCCTTCAGCGGTCAGGCGAAAGTGGCCCGGCTTGCCAATGGCTCTCCCTTTGGGGGCAACAGCGACGACCGCCG
>OBVG01001133.1_pt1 | contig 11647 bp, 8 predicted proteins | sample 1501271 | NCBI WGS metagenome assembly OBVG01 (sample SAMEA2579934, study PRJEB22360) | human gut metagenome | biome: human gut; feature: human-associated habitat; material: faeces | place: Denmark | collected 2008/2010 | reverse complement strand
GAAAGTGTAGACGGCTATGCCTGGCCCGGAGCAACAGGCATTCAATGGGGAGATTCAGGGGAAGCGTTGACCGGGGAAGTGGAAAACGCCAACTCCATCCTGGTGTTCAATGCCCCGGATGAAAACGGATTGACTCCCGGAAAAGACTACTCCATTTTTACCTTGCCTTGCGACCTTTATGGAGGTTATCGCCTGTCTATCTATCGGGAAGGCCTCGTGGCACATTATTTCGGTGTGCATCAAACGGTGGAAATGGGCTCATTCATCACACCCGCTGACCTGATTGAAAGTGAATTGGAGTTTGACGACCCGGATGCGCCGCTTGTAGAAGAAGAACGACCGGAACTGGATGCTACGACTACGGCACTTCTCCGTCAATATCAGCAGAACCCTACAGAGGAAAACAAGCAGGCTTTGCTGGATCAAATGGGCGTTCGTTATGATAAAGTGGTAGCCCGTAAAAAAGCGAAGCTCCGCGAATTGGAAAGAGAAGCCCTCACCTTGGATGTGGTGGAAGAAATGCAGGAGATTGTGGACGAGATGGTAGATAACCGTGACATCCGGCTCGAACAGCAGTTCCTGCGTCTTATCGACCCCCGAAATGATGAAAATCCGAATGATGCGTGGATGGTGCTGAGAGGGGCTTCCGCTCCCAATGCCTACATCGGTTATGCTCCTGTTACCAATGCGGAATATGCAGCATTCAAGTCAGACTTTACATATGAAGACGGACAGGATAATTATCCGGTGGTGAATGTCACCGTAGAGGAAGCCACAGCCTATTGCGATTGGCTGGCGCAGAATGACCCGACGCACAGCTACCGTCTGCCGACCGATGAAGAATGGATCTTAGGTGCCGGACACATGCCCAAAGATGTTTTGATGAATGCGGGTCATGTGGAGACGGGTCTGACAGCGGTAGATGCTTATAGCCAGACAATCGGTGCTTGCGGAGGTATTGACTTCTGGGGCAATTGCTGGGAATGGACTATTTCAACGGATGCTGAGGGGCAGTATATCATCAAAGGCGGCAGCTGGGATTCGGAACGCGATGATTGCCGCAGCGAAAAATCAGACGTCGTTCGTTCCGGAGGCCAAGGCTATGCCAACGTCGGTTTCAGAGTCGTAAGAACAGATCTCATCTAATTATCTAATCACATTACATGATGAAAAAAATATTTTTAGCAATGGCTGTTGCCATTGTGACGGCCACTGCTGTGTCCGCACAGAAGGATGACAGCGACTCAAAAATAACAGTATCGATTCATCAGACCGACCAGGAAGACGGGTATGAAGGGAGTGCCGAACAGCGTTGTGGCATCCGATTTAACCTTCCGATGGCAGGTGTGGTGAAGATAGAAGTGGAAAGTGTGGACGGTCTTCCGCTGGCTGGTACGGCAATCACCCGTCAGGATGCTTTTGGGAAAACCGTAGTCGGTGATATGGCGCATACCAGCACCATCATTACCTACATCTCCAGTGAGAAGTCCGGGTTCATCCCCGGAAAGGACTACTACATTTCCACCCTCCCCTGCAATCTGTATGGAGGATACAGGTTCTCCATTTACAAGGACGGTCTGGTGGCACACTATTTCGGAGTACATCAGAAAGTAGAGTTGGGTGAGTTCATCAGTCCTGATGATTTGGTGGAAAGTGAACTGGAGTTTGACAAGCCCGGTGCACCGCTGGTGGAAAAGGGGCGGCCTAAAATGGATTCCAAGACACATAAGCTCTTTGTCCTATACCGGAAGAATCCGACGGAAGCCAACAGACAGGCGTTACTCGACCAGATGGGGGTACGCTACGACAAAGTAGTGGCCAGAAAGAAGAACAAGCTGCGCGAACTGGAACGCGAAGCCCGTACTTACAGTATTGTGGAACACATGCAGGGTATCGTTGATGAGATGGTGGAGAACCGTGAAACACGAATCCGGCAACAGTTCCTCCGTTTCATCGACCCCCGAAGGGACGATAATCCGAAGGATGCGTGGATGGTGTTGCGTGGGGCTTCCGATGCGACGGCTTATATCGGGTATGCTCCCGTCACCAATGCCGAGTATGCTGCCTTTAAACCCAGTTTCACTTACAAATCAGGGCAGGACAATTATCCGGTAGTGAACATTTCCCTCCAGGATGCCCAAGCCTACTGCCAATGGCTGACGGCTCAGGATAGCAAGCATATCTATCGATTGCCCAGTGAAGAAGAATGGATCTTGGGTGCCGGACACATGCCTAAAGATGTAGCCATGAATGCCAATCATGTGGAGTCGGGGCTGACTGCCGTAGATGCCTACAAGCAATCTACCGGTGCCTGCGGAGGGATTGACTTTTGGGGCAACTGCTGGGAGTGGACCACTTCAACGGACGTCGACGGACAGTATCTTGTAAAAGGGGGCAGTTGGGATGCCAAACGTGACGACTGCCGCAGCGAGAAATCGGACGATGTGCGATCCGGAAACAAAGGCTATGCCAATGTGGGGTTCCGGGTTGTCAGAACAGATACTCCCCAATCCAAATAGACAGAGATTATTATCTACTTTTTATCAACTCATAATAGAAATTTAGTATGAAAAGAATGTTTTTAATGATGGCCATTGCCATCGCTACCACCTTGCAGGTACCAGCACAAGAAAGTAAAACCAAGCTCACTGCGCAACAGCGGACTGAACAGCGCATCAAGGAAATGGATGAAAAGCTGACCCTGAGCGATGAGCAGAAAACGAAAATCCGTGAATTGTATGCGGATTTCAACAAGCAGAAATATCCCCGTGAAAAGCGCAGGGAAGCCCTCGAAAAACTGACGGCGGACATCTGCCTTCTGCTGACAGCCGAACAGCAAACGGTCTACAAGCAGATGATAGAACAGTCAATCGCTGACATGAAGAAAGGAAAGCGTGGTCAGTCGAAAGAATGATTTACTGCGAATACAGCGGCAGCGCATGATAATCATAACTATTCTTTTGTATATGAGCATTTGGGCATCAGCTACACCATGCAGATATACAGATTCAGACTTCAGTTTCAATGTATGGTCATATAATAGCATCACACTTCCTTACAGGGAAACGGTGATAACAGCCGGTGGCACACAACAGAAACCGATATTGGTAATCTATTTGCATGGCGGACTAAAGCGTGGAAGTGATAATGTCAGACAAATGAATGAAGATGCAATCTATACGATTGCCGATTACCTTTGCAGAAACCGTATTAATGCCTTTATGATTGTACCTCAATGTCCGGACTCCCTTACGTGGGGAGTCCAGACAAATGAGATTATAAAAAATCTTGTTGATGAATACATGAACAAGGGAAAAGTGGATCCAGACCGTATCTATCTAATGGGCGGTTCTATGGGAGGAACAGGGGTTTGGAGAATGGCATCTGCCTATCCTTACTTGTTTGCCGCCGTTATGCCGGTAGCCGGAAATCCGGACACGGTAGATGCTGCTCTGCTCGCCAATACTCCGGTCTGCACGGTGATGGGGACTGGCGATAACCTAATGGACATTGCTCCAGTCACTTCTTTTATGGAACGATTAAAGGAGCTGAATGGGGAAACTATACTTGACGTGGAAAATGGCTGGTCACATATTAAGACTTGCACAGAGAGCTATACGGACAAACGTCTCAATTGGATTTTCAATCATATACGCTCAAGCGAATAGCCGGTATATATAATCCCACAATGTTCTTTGCGATAAAAGAGTCATCGGTAGCCGCTTTTATTGAAAAAACAAGATTCTGGCTTCCTTTGGAGGTGAATGATCAATTTCTTCTTTTAATCAAAGCTGTTTTTATGGTAAGAATACTTTTGCTTGTGGCATGTCTATGCCTGTCACTGTCCGTTTCGGCTCAAAGCCTAAGTGGTGTCGTAAAAGATAAGGCTTCGGATGAGGTCTTAATTTCTGCAACAGTCAAATTGGTTCCGGAAAATGGGAGTGCCTTATTTACAACTACCGATTTGAGCGGGCAATTCTATTTCAATAAGCTTAAATCAGGTACTTATGTCCTGAATATTTCTTATGTAGGCTATAAAGCTTTTATGGAAACTGTTAAAATAGCAAATACTTCCAACAAAATCAATGTATATATGCAGGAAAACTCACAGTTGCTGGGAGAAGTTGCAGTTACGGGACGTGCTACCCGAGCCGAACAACGTGGTGACAGTCTCATGTACAATGCGGAGGCGTTCAAGGTAATGCAGGGAAGCTCGGCTGAGGATTTGCTGGCAAAGATGCCCGGTGTTGTTGTCGAGGGCGGTACTGTTCAGGCTCAGGGAGAACAAGTGGAAAAGATTTTAGTGGATGGCAAGGAATTCTTTGAAGGGGATGTCAGTCTGGCTGTCAAGAACCTGCCTTCGGACATTATTGCCAGTATTGAAATTTTTGACAAGAAAAGTGACCAGTCTGAGTTCACCGGATTTGACGATGGCGAAGAAGTTAAAACTATAAATATCGTCACGAAAACGGGATTCCGACAAGGAACTTTTGGAGAGATGACTGCGGGATATGGTACTGATGAACGTTATAAGGTAAATGGGAATCTGAATTTCTTTAATGAAAATCAACGTATATCAGTATTAGGCATGTCCAACAATGTAAATCAGCAGAATTTTTCACAAGAAGATTTGACCGGAATCTTATCTTCTAATTCTGGAAACAAAAGAAAAGGATTCCGGAATGGAGGTGGGAAAAAAGGTTACCAAAGTGGAAGTTCCGTAGCTGACTTCATGATTGGCAGCATGGACGGACTTACATCCACCAATGGGCTGGGACTGAATTATGTAGACCAATGGGGAAAAAAGTTAAAGATAACTTCAAGCTATTTTTTCAATAAATCAGACAATCAGACCCTTCAACAAACAAACCGTAATTATTTGGATGCAGCATTGGCTGGAATGTCTTATGAAGAATATAAAGAGAATTACCTGACCAACTGGAATCATCGGTTCAATTTCAGGCTGGATTATCAGATAAATGAACGGAGTTCGTTGCTTTTTCGTCCATCTTTGAGCTTTCAAAATATGGACAGCAACAATTCATTGCAAGGGACAAACAAAACCGACGGAGCCCTGAACAATGAAACAAGTACCACGGCAGTTGGAGAAAACAAAGCCTATAATCTTGGTGCGGATCTGCTGTTCCGTCATCGTTTCACAAAACCGGGACGAACATTATCATGGATGCTGAGCGGGCGCATGAGCAATACGGATGGTAGTAACCGTTCTGATTTTACAGACTTATTGTATAACCCTTTAGAACAGAACATTCCTGAAGAATATAGCCAATTGAAGAGTAATATCAAAAAACAATACAGTTTCCGTTCCAACCTGACTTTTACGGAAAAAATATCCGATGAGCTTCAGTTGCAATTGGGATATAAGCTCAATTATTCTGATTCGGAGAACGGACAAAAGACTTTTGTGTCACGACCGGACGAGGAATCCTACGAGCAACTGGATGAAAATCTTTCCAGCATATATCGGTCGGATTATCTGACCCAATCCGGGAATGTAGGTATTCGTTATCAGAGCGACAGATGGAATGCCATGTTGAGACTGGAAACCCAATGGGCAAACTTGAAGGGAGATTTAACCTATCCTCAATCCGAACATCACTCCCGCAGTTACTTTTCAGTCCTTCCCTCACTGATGTTCCACTATGTCTTAGACCAAACCAATTCGTTGCAGTTCCGTTACCGTAGCATCACGTCTTCGCCGTCCATAACGGATTTGCAATCTGTGGTCAACAATTCAAATCCCCTGTTTCTGTTTGCCGGGAACCCTTATCTGGATCAGGAATTATCGCATATAGCCAATCTTCGCTATATACATACGACAAAGTCCGGACATACTTTTATCGCCATGCTGGGAGCCACCTATAAGCAGAAGTACATTGGAGACAGCACGTTTGTAGCCAATGAGAATATAGAGTTGATGCCTTCTGTTACACTCAACAAGGGGGCACAGTTTGCCCGACCGATAAACTTGAATGGCTACTATTCACTGCAATCCATGTTGACTTACGGATTTCCGCTTGATTTGATCCGCAGCAATATCAATGTCAGCGTAGCTGCCAATTACACCAATACCCCCACTGTCTTTAATGGGGTGACAAGCGATACACGTGAACTGAACTTAATACCTAAAATAATTATCGGAAGCAATATCAATAAGAACATAGATTTTACAACCTCTTACTCTGCTGCCATCAACAATATATTCAGTTCATCTGATGAAGCGACAAGCAACGATTACATCACTCATACCGCTTCTGTCAAACTGGGTTGTATGTTCTTTTGGGGGCTTACTTTGCGCAGTACGTTTAACTATGTAGGTTACACAGGTCTGGATACGGGTACGGAAGATTATTGTCTATGGAATCTGTCTTTAGGTAAGAAATTCCTGAAAAACAATGCTGCAGAAATCAAACTGGAGGCTTTTGATGTACTCAAACAGAACCGGAATTTTACACATCGGCTGGAAAGCAACTACTGTGATTATATATCAAGCAATGTGCTGGAACCATATATGATGCTCAGTCTTACCTACACGATACGTTAGTATAATGATCCAGCAAACGTGGTATAATATACAATCAAAGAATAATATTTAAGCAACTTATAAACAATTTACTATGTGTACATTTTCTATGACTATTAAAACCTTCTTGCTTTGTCTGTGTCTGACAGCTTGCAATGGCAACGAGGAGGTAACCGAAGCTGAGACTTCCTCCGGCTATCCCTCACTCTTGAACAAGACCGTACCTGTTCCAGCCGAATATCTGGAGGAAACCGCTTCCCAAGGAAGCGTGGTGCAAATTGACTATGACACCCGCAACTATGTGGATGGGAACGGTGAAATGCGCTCAAATACGGCCTATGTCTACCTGCCGTATGGGTATAAGGAATCATCCGATGAATGTATGATGTGTTCTATTTCGTACATGGGCATGGAGAAACAGCTGCCTCCTTCTTTCAGAACGAGAACGGCATGATGCGGAACTTGCTTGACCACCTGATCGAAAAGGGAGACATGTCTCCGGTTATCGTGGTATCCACAAGTTATGTATATGGCACTCCTGTCGATTACTATCCTGATGCTGACCCCTATTGCAAGGCTCTTCCTCAAGAACTGGTCAACGACCTGATTCCATTGGTAGAGAGCCGTTACCGTACATACACTCAGCAAACGGACTTAGAGGGGCTGCAGGCTTCCAGGAATCATCGGGCCATCGGAGGTTTTTCCATGGGAGCAGTAACCACCTGGTATGCACTGGAATATACACTGGACTATTTCAAGTATTTCCTGCCGATCAGTTCCGACGGATGGTCATTGGGACGTTTTGCCGGAATGAATTATCCCGATGAAACAGCGGCTCATCTGGCCAATATCGTTCGTTCTTCATCATCATTGGAAAATAATTTCTACATTTGGGCATGCAGCGGGACAGATGATGTAGCTTACGACAGGATATGGACGCAAGTACAAGCCATGGCCAAATTTACGGATGTGTTTGATGTAAATCATCTGACTTTTCATGAACAAGAAGGGGCTCAGCATGAGTTTCGAGCTATTGCAGAATATTTGTACAATGCTTTACCATCATTGTTTTCTAATTGACAGAAGACAATACTACATTCAGTAGCTTTTCCATTTTATTCTTCAAAACGTAGAATCCATTTTTTCGGCTAATGCATCATTAATATAAAAGATGATTTAATATGAAAGTTCCATTACACACTAATCAGGTTGTATTGTGACTTTCCAAATTTTATACTCTATTAGGCATGGATATTATATAAAATTTTACAGTTGGTATTACTATGTGGTTAAAATTAAAAATATTTTTCGGCTATACAATTTTAATCTTACTATTAGTCTTCATTGTTTATCAGTTCCGTCAGGAGCAAATGTTAAGACACATGCTACGCAAGGAGGAGAAGAAACTGTTAACGATACATCGCCTGGCCGAAAAGAGCTACGTCGGTCTATTGGATCTCTCCACCCACGCTGAGATTGCTGTCACATGGGATGATGACGCCCTGAGGAAATACAGCCGCAAACGCCGTGGGGTTTGTGACAGCCTGCAGCTTCTGAAGGAATATGTCCATACCCCGTTACAGAAAAGCCATATCGATTCGTTGTGTCTCCTTCTTTGGAACAAGGAACTCCTTCTTGCCAAGGCGATGCATACCTTCAATGAGCTGCAAGGTATAGGTGACATTGTGCAGGAAAGCATCCCGGCCATTGTATCGACAGCCCGGAAACAGGCTGCGCGGCAAAAGGAAAATACGGTTTCTCCGGGAACCGGTGAGAGAGATACTCCCAAAAAGAAAAGAAGCATTTGGGATATCTTCCGTAGAAAAGAAAACAAATCCGCTTACCTGCAACAGAGGGAAGAGACCGAACGTAAACGGCAGTCATTATCCGCCACCCCTCCAACCGGGACGACAACACGCATGCTCCGCTCTCTGAATGAGAGGGTCGCCCTGGAACAGGCCGAAAGGCAGGCCCGGCTACTGGCACAGATGGACAGCCTGTACACCGGCAGTGTGGAGCTGAACGGGAGGATGAACAATATGGTCTCCGAATTTGAGCGGGAGAACAACGAGCGTTTTACCGCACGCTACAAGGCCTTTGTCCTTGAACGTGACAACTCCTACTATATGGTAGTCGGCCTCGCCCTGTCCGTCTCCCTGCTGGCGATCATGCTGTATACCATCATCCACCGGGATCTGAACCGTCGTCTCCGGTACGAAAGGGAGCTTGAACAGTCCGACAGGAGGAATCGGGAACTGCTCCGCTCACGCAAGGAATTGATGGCCTCGGTGGCCCACGACCTGCGCGCCCCGCTGGCGGCCGTCAAAGGCTGCGCGGAGTTGTTGCCCTCGGAAAGCGACGCCAGCCGCAGGACCGGCTATCTGGACAACATCCTGCACTCGTCCGATTACATGCTCGGCCTGGTAAACACGCTGATGGAATACCACCGGATGGATGAAGGCGGGGTCCGTTCCAATGACACGCTCTTCAGCCTGAAAGTCCTGTTCGAGGAAATAGCGGACGGCCATCGGTTTGCCGCCAGGCAGAAGAACCTAATGTTCACCGTATCCTTCTCCGGTCTGGACACCATCGTCTGCTGTGACGGCTCGCATATCCGGCAAATAGCCGACAACCTGCTGTCCAACGCCCTGAAGTTTACGCCCCACGGGGAGGTGCGCCTTGAGGCGGAATACCTGTATGGGGAACTTTGCATCTCTGTCCGGGATACCGGCGTGGGAATAAGCGCAGAAGAGAAAGAACGGATATTCGGGGCGTTCGAAAGGCTGGACAACGCGCGTGGCATTCCAGGGTTCGGACTGGGGCTGGCGATCACGGCCCGGCTCGTGTCTGAAATGCGGGGCCGTGTGGAGGTAAAGAGCGTCCCCGGTGAAGGCAGCCGCTTCGCCGTTTTCCTTCCCGTGCCATCGGCCGGACAGTCCGCCCCTCTGGAAGAGAAGGTGTTTCCGGCCTGTGAACCGCCCGGCGGCATCCGTGTGCTGGTCATGGATGACGACCGCATCCAGCTGGAGATCACCCGGGAGATGCTCTCTCGCAGCCGGATTCACTGTGACTGCTGCACGGATGTCCGGGAACTGATGGACTGCCTGAAAAGGCAGGAATATGATCTTCTGCTGACCGACATACAAATGCCCGGTGCGGACGGCTTCTCGGTCCTTGAATTGCTGAGGGACTCGAACATCCCCCGGGCGAGGGAGATTCCGGCCATAGCCGTCACGGCACATTCCGGTAGGGAAGAGGAATATCTCTCCGCAGGTTTCGCCGGATGTATCCATAAGCCTTTCTCTGCAGAAAGGCTGGTAACCGCCATCATGGGGGACATAAAAGGGAATGGGAAAGAGTGGAGGCCGGACTTCTCCCTCCTGCTTGCCGGAGAGGACAACCGGCAGGAAATGCTGGGGCTGTTTGTCAATGAGAGCCGCAAGGACATCGACAGGCTGTCAGCCGCCGTGAAAGAAAAGGACAGCCGGGAAATCATTTCCATCCTCCACAGGAACCTGCCGTTGTGGGAGACGGTACGTCTGGGCTATCCGGTGGCGGTTCTGAGAGTGCTGGTCAAATCCGACGCGGGCCAATGGGAGGATGAGGAATATGTGAAAATAGAAAAAATAATCGGTGCCGTCAGGGAACTGATATCCTATGCGGAACTGATGCGGAAAGAGAGACAGGAATGAAAACGATACTTATTTTGGAAGATGACGTGATTTTTAGCCGCAGCATCGGCAACTGGCTGAAGAAGAAGGGGATGGCGACCGAACATGCTACGACGCTGTCAGCTGCCCGCAAGGCCCTTTCCGCAAGGGAATTCGACCTTGTCCTTGCAGATCTCCGCCTGCCGGACGGGAACAGCACCTCCCTGCTGGAATGGATGAACGAGAGGTTCTACGCCACCCCGTTCCTTATCATGACCAACTACGGGCAGGTGGAGAACGCGGTGGAAGCCATGCAGCTGGGGGCGGCCAACTACCTGTGCAAGCCCGTCCAGCCGGACAAGTTGCTGGAAGCTATCGGAAAGATATTCAGCCGTTCTCGGAATGACGGGAGTGAGTTCTACCGCGGGGAGAGTGCCAAAGCGCGGGAAATGTACCGGTTAGTGGGGCTGGTGGCACGTTCCGACATTTCCGTGCTCATTCGAGGAGCCTCCGGTACGGGAAAGGAGCATATCGCTCGCGAACTGCATGAACAAAGCCACCGTAGGAACAAGCCTTTTGTCCCGGTGGACTGCGGAACCATTACCGGCGATCTTGCCAAATCTGAATTTTTTGGGCACCGCAAGGGGACGTTCACCGGAGCCTACGGTGACAGGTGCGGACTGTTCCAGACGGCTGATAGGGGTACGCTGTTCTTGGATGAGATCGGCAACCTTTCCCCCGAGACACAGATGCTCCTGTTGCGTGCCCTACAGGAAAGACGCTACAAGCCCGTCGGCTCTACCCGGGAATACGCCTTTGATGTCCGTCTGGTAGCCGCCACGAATGAAAACTTGGAGAGGGCGATATCCGAAGGGCGTTTCCGGGAGGACCTGTTCCATCGCCTGAACGAGTTCACCATCAATGTCCCCCCTCTCTCGGAATGCGGGGAGGACATACTTCCGTTAGCGGAGTTCTTTATGAGGCATTTTTCTGAAAAGCACCGTAAGCCCATACGCGGTTTCAACAGTCTGGCTGCGGTTTCATTACAAAAATATCCCTGGCCCGGCAACATACGCGAACTGAAAAACTGCATCCAACGTGCTGTCCTGCTCTCTGCAGACGGATGGATCTCACTGGAGGGGCTGAATCTGGACCTCACTGTTGGACGGGAGGAAACCGCTTCTCTCTCAGAAGAGGAGAAAGAAAAACGGCTGCTTCTCAAGACCCTTGAAGAGGCAGAGGGCAACCGTGCCCGTACGGCCAGGATGCTCGGTATCAGCCGGACCTCCTTGTACGAGAAATTAAAAAAATACCGGATTATATGAGCGGGCCAGCATTCTTCCAAAAGGAGGAAGTGAAATCAGATACTCTCTTTAAGGTTGATTGTAAGTCAATTAAGTAAGCATTCGGCCTCGTGCGTGTTTTTTTCCCCTCTTTTCCTTCCTACCTTTGT
>OBVG01001117.1_pt1 | contig 11811 bp, 9 predicted proteins | sample 1501271 | NCBI WGS metagenome assembly OBVG01 (sample SAMEA2579934, study PRJEB22360) | human gut metagenome | biome: human gut; feature: human-associated habitat; material: faeces | place: Denmark | collected 2008/2010 | reverse complement strand
ACCGCAAACCTTACATCTTTTATTAGATAAAGTAGCGGATTCCGTGATTTTATACCTAAACGCACAAATCAAAGCAGGTGCACAAGCGGTTATGGTGTTTGATACCTGGGGCGGTGTATTAGGTCATCGTGAATATTTAGACTTCTCTTTGCAATATATGCACAAAATCGTTGATGGTTTAATCCGTGAACATGATGGCCGTAAAGTGCCGGTGACTTTATTTACCAAAGGTGGCGGCTTATGGTTAGAAGCCATGGCAAATACAGGCTGTGATGCGCTCGGGTTAGACTGGACAGTGAATTTAGCGGATGCGAAAGCACGCGTAGGCCATAAAGTGGCACTACAAGGCAATATGGATCCAAGCGTGTTATATGCACCAGCTGAGCGTATTGAGCAAGAAGTGCGGTCAATTTTAGCTGATTTTGGTCAAGGCAGCGGCCATGTATTTAATTTAGGTCATGGTATTCACCAAGATGTGCCGGAAAGTGCACCAAAAATCTTCGTGGATGCAATTCATGAGTTCTCTAAAGCCTATCATAAATAAGCGAGAAAAAAATGCGAAATCCGATTCACAAGCGTCTCGAAAATCTCGAAAGCTGGCAACATCTGACCTTTATGGCTTGCTTATGCGAGCGTATGGCACCTAACTTTGCCCTATTCTGCCAAATGACGGAACAAAAGCCTGCAGACAAAACCTATCACAACATTTTAAACTTAGTGTGGGAGTTTCTAACGGTTAAAGAGGCAAAGATTAATTTCGAGAACCAATTAGAGAAACTTGAAGAAATTATTCCTGATGTGAATGATTACGACTTCTTTGGTGTGGTACCTGCTCTCGATGCTTGTGAAGCGCTAGGTGAATTGTTGCATGCGATTATCGCGGGCGAGACACTTGAAAAAGCAATTCAAATCAGCCAAATTTCATTAGGCACGGTTTGTTCTTTGTTAGAAACACAAGAAGATCGAGATCTTTCTGAAACTGAACTGAAAAGCCGTGAAGAAATTGAAGAAGAACTTGACCTTCAATGGCAAATCTATCGACTACTCAAAGACTGCGAAAAACGCGATGTAGACTTGATTTTATCCCTCCGAAACGAGATCAAACAGGAGGGAATCTCCAACATTGGTATAAAAATTGAGCAATAACGTGAGATTTGTCACAATTTTTACAAATCGAGCTTTTATTTCCCGCTCAGTTAGATTAGACTTTGCCAAGCCGTAGCAGTTAAAAGCTACGCTTATTTAAATAGAGTCAAATTTTAATTTAACAGAAGGTACAAATTTATGAACAAAACAGATTTAATCGATGCAATTGCAAGTGCAGCTGAATTAAACAAAAAACAAGCTAAAGCTGCATTAGAAGCTACTTTAGCCGCTATCACTGGTAGCCTTAAAAAAGGTGAACCTGTTCAATTAATCGGTTTCGGTACATTCAAAGTGAACAAACGTGCAGCACGTACTGGCCGTAACCCACAAACTGGTGCAGAAATCAAAATCGCAGCATCTAAAGTTCCTGCATTCGTATCTGGTAAAGCATTAAAAGACGCAATCAAATAATTTGTCTTAAAACGGATTTTAATTAAACCCTGCTTTGTCAGGGTTTTTTGTTACCTAAATTTTAGCTTTACAATCATTATTTTGCCGATATAATTCCGAACCGAAACTTATTATGGAATATAAATAATGAAACGAAACATTCAACACCGAAATACTCAACAACGCAGACATGCCATCATGCAACTTCTGCAAGAACAAGGTGAAGTCAGTGTAGAGCAACTCGTACAGTTATTTGACACCTCTGAAGTGACGATTCGAAAAGATCTCACTGCATTGGAAAGTAATGGTTTCCTTCTTCGTAAATACGGTGGTGCCATTTTAATGCCACAAGAAATCATCGAAGAAGAACAAGATGATGAACTTTCGCAACGAAAGTTAGTCTTAGCAAAGGCAGCTGCAGAACGTATTCGTGATCACAATCGCATTATTGTGGATAGTGGTAGCACAACCGCCGCCTTGATTAAACAGCTTAATCGTAAGCAAGGCTTGGTTGTGATGACGAATTCGCTTTCAGTGGCTACAGCATTACGTTCACTCGAAAATGAACCGACGCTCTTAATGACGGGAGGCACTTGGGACACGCGTTCCGAATCCTTCCAAGGCAATATTGCCGAGCAAGTGCTACGTTCTTATGATTTTGACCAATTATTTATTGGTGCTGATGGCATTGATTTAGAACGTGGTACAACGACATTTAATGAGTTGGTTCGCTTAAGCCAAGTGATGGCTGAAGTATCTCGCGAAGTGATCGTGATGGTGGAATCACAAAAAATTGGCAGAAAAATGCCAAATGTGGAATTAACCTGGCAGCAAATTGATGTGCTGATTACCGATAACAAATTATCTCAGGCTGACAAAGAAGCCATAATGGCGCAAGACGTAGAAGTAATTTGTGTAGATGTGGCATAAAGTGCGGTCAGAAAAATAAGACTTTTAATTTTAGTAAATAAGGAAAAACTATGTGTGGTATTGTTGGTGCGGTAGCACAACGTGATGTAGCAGAAATTTTAATTAATGGTTTACACCGCTTAGAGTATCGTGGTTATGACTCTGCAGGTGTTGCTGTCGTGGATCCAAACCATGAATTACACCGCGTGCGCTGCTTAGGTAAAGTAAAAGCCCTTGATGAAGCCGTTGCAGTAAAACCATTAATCGGTGGTACAGGGATTGCGCACACGCGTTGGGCAACCCATGGTGAACCATCTGAAGCCAATGCTCACCCGCATACTTCGGGTAACTTTGCTGTCGTACATAACGGTATTATCGAAAATCACGAAGAATTACGTGAATTGCTTAAATCTCGTGGTTATGTGTTTAATTCTCAAACCGATACCGAAGTGATCGCTCACCTTGTTGAATGGGAAATGCGTACAGCCGCTACTCTGCTTGAAGCCGTGCAAAAAACTGTAAAACAACTTACTGGTGCATACGGTATGGTGGTATTAGATCGCGAACATCCAGAACATTTAGTGGCTGCACGTTCAGGCAGCCCATTAGTAATTGGTTTAGGGATTGGTGAAAACTTCCTTGCATCTGACCAACTTGCGTTATTAAGCGTAACTCGTCGTTTCATCTATTTAGAAGAAGGTGATATTGCAGAAATTACACGTCGTACCGTGGATATTTACGATGCGAATGGTCAAAAAGTAGAACGTGAAGTACACGAGTCTAACCTTGAAAATGATGCAGCAGAAAAAGGCAAATTCCGCCATTTCATGCAAAAAGAAATCTATGAGCAACCAAATGCATTAATCAACACCATGGAAGGGCGTATCCTTCATAACAACGTGATTGTGGATGCTATTGGTAATGGCGCAGCTGAAATTTTAGAAAAAGTTGAACACATTCAAATTGTGGCTTGTGGTACCTCTTATAATGCAGGGATGACTGCTCGTTACTGGTTTGAAGCACTTGCTGGCGTGAGCTGTGATGTCGAAATCGCGTCTGAATTCCGCTATCGCAAATTTGTCACTCGCCCAAATAGCTTGTTAGTGACTATCTCTCAATCAGGTGAAACAGCGGATACTCTTGCCGCACTTCGTTTGGCAAAAGAAAAAGGTTATATGGCTGCCTTAACGATCTGTAACGTATCAAGTTCATCTTTAGTACGCGAATCTGATCTTGCATTCATGACACGTGCTGGCGTTGAAGTCGGTGTGGCATCAACTAAAGCTTTTACCACTCAGTTGGCTGCATTATTAATGTTAGTGACTGCAATCGGTAAAGTAAAAGGCAATATCTCAAACGAACAAGAAGTGGAAATTGTAAAAGCGTTACAATCACTTCCGGCTGAAGTTGAAAAAGCCCTTGCATTTGATAAAGATATCGAAGCATTAGCAGAAGACTTCGCAGAGAAAAACCATGCACTTTTCTTAGGTCGTGGTGAGTTCTACCCTATCGCAATGGAAGCTTCATTGAAATTAAAAGAAATTTCTTATATCCATGCTGAAGCTTATGCGGCAGGTGAATTAAAACACGGTCCATTAGCCTTAATCGATGCAGACATGCCGGTTATCGTGGTCGCACCAAATAATGAATTACTTGAAAAAGTGAAATCAAACATTGAAGAGGTACGTGCTCGTGGTGGTCAGCTTTATGTGTTCGCTGATAAAGAAGCAGGCTTCACACCAAGCGAAGGCATGAAAATTATCACCATGCCAAAAGTGAATGAAATTATTGCACCAATTTTCTACACCGTTCCTATGCAATTATTGTCATACCACGTGGCATTAATTAAAGGAACCGACGTGGATCAACCTCGTAACTTAGCAAAATCGGTAACAGTAGAATAAAGAGCGGTTGAAAATCAGCGAATTTTAATACAAAAAAGCACAGGTTTAATCCTGTGCTTTTTGTTTAAATAAACCGATAACCGTTTTCTGTTACTTCCAGAATTGAGGCATAATCCTTTCGCCAATCGCCTAACACAATGCGCGTGTATGTTTCCTCCTGATGAATGGCTTCTCGATGTGTATGACCGTGAATTAATCGTTCCACGCCAAATGCCTTTACCATTTGTGCCGTAAACGCTAAATTCACATCCATGATATCCAGCGACTTATATTGCTTATCTTGTTTACTCTTCGCGCGAATTTTCTCTGCAATTTTTAACCGCACTTTTAATGGCAAACATAAAAACAATCTTTGTCGCCATTTTTGATGCACCTTTCGGCGAAATTGTTGATATTTCACATCATCAATACATAAGGTATCACCATGACAAATTAAGGTTTTCACACCACCAAGATCAACACAATGATAGTCAGGCAATAACGTTAAACCACAATCTTGTGCAAATTTTTTCCCCAGCAGAAAATCTCGATTACCATGAATGAAATAACAAGCGATGCCCTTTTCTGTCAGGTTTTTAATCAACTGTTTTACTTGTGAGATTAAAGGTGAAGTTTCATCGTCACCAATCCAAAAATCAAAAAGATCTCCCAAAATATAAACCGCTTGCGCTTCTTGCGCTTTGTTTTGCATAAAATCGTTAAAAAGTGCGGTTAATTCCGGATGCGTTTCGCTCAAATGAAGATCTGCAATAAAATAAATGGGTTTCATAACTATTCCGTCATTTTTTTCATTAGATTAGCACACATTTTTGTGTAATTTGCTATACTTTCCAAAAATTTTAATTAGGTATTTTCTATGTTAAAAATCGCCAGAATTCTCATCGTTGCACTTTGTTGTATTTTAATTTGTGTGCTCGGTACAATCTATTCCTTTATTCGTTTCAAAAACCCAAGCAATGTGGGCGTTATGGCTCGCTGGTTTGGCCGCTTATACCCTTTATTTGGCTTAGAAGTAGAACACCGTTTTCCACAAAATAAAGAGAATATGCCGCGTTGTATTTACATCGGTAACCACCAAAATAATTTCGATATGGTAACCATCTCTTACATGGTATTGCCTCGCACGGTAAGTGTAGGTAAAAAAAGCTTAATTTGGATTCCTTTTTTCGGCATTTTATATTGGGTAACGGGCAATATTTTCTTAGATCGTGAAAATCGCTCTAAAGCACACAGCACCATGACTGAGCTTGCTCGTCGTATCAATAAAGACAACCTGTCAATTTGGATGTTCCCTGAAGGCACTCGTAGCCGTGGTCGTGGTTTATTGCCATTCAAAACAGGCGCATTCCATGCAGCGATTGCAGCTGGCGTACCAATCGTGCCTGTGGTGTGCTCGACGACACATAACAAAATTGATTTAAATCGTTGGGATAACGGCAAGGTGATTTGTGAAATGATGGATCCGATTGATGTGTCATCCTACACAAAAGACAATATTCGCGAACTTGCTACTTACTGCCACGATTTGATGGAAAAACGCATCGCCGAACTCGATGCTGAAATTGCACAAGGAAAATAATATGTTGCGTCTTTCTCGTCGCCAATTATTAAAAACTACCGCAATTTCAACCGCACTTGCCACCACACCTCAATCGGTATTGGCGGCATCTCGTGAAAAATTAACCATTCCGCCGTTGATGGAAGCGAAGCGTGGTCGCCCAATTATTCTTAATATGGAAGAAACCGGCTACAAGTTAGATGGCTCACATAGTGTCAGTGTATGGGGCTTTAACGGCAATTATCTTGGCCCCACTATTCGCATCAAATCGGGTTCCTTTGCAAAACTCAATTATCACAACAATTTGCCACAAAGTATTGCCCTCTCTATTCAAGGATTGCAAGCCAGTGGCGAACTATTTGGTGGTGCTGCAAAAGTCCTCAAAAAAGGGGAATCTTGGGCACCGATTATCCCAATAGACCAACCTGCTGCGACTTGCTGGTATCGCTCTGCCACCCTAGCAAACTCGGCTTATCAAACTTATCGCGGCATCGTCGGGATGTGGTTGATTGAAGATGATCAAAGCTTAAAGTCACAGCTACCTCATAAATATGGCGTGGACGATATTCCATTAATCTTACAAGACATGGAATTTAACGGCGACGGATTACAATTATTTAAGCAAAATCAACCGCACTTTGTCGGTAATCGTCTTCTTGTGAATGGACAAGAGGCACCTTATTTTGACGTCCCTCGCGGCTGGGTGCGTTTGCGTTTGCTCAATGCTTCATTAGCAAGAGCCTATGATCTCCATTTAGATAATGAGCAAGAGATGTTACTTATTGCGAGAGATTTAGGTTTTTTACCTAAAGGTAAAGCGATTAATTCTCTCATTCTTGCACCAGGTGAACGTGCCGAAGTGTTAGTCAATTTAAGCGAAGGAGAAGGCGTATCACTCATCTCTGGCTCTAAACGTGGTATTTTTGACAAAATCAAAAATGTATTCAGTTCAGGTAATGATTTTGCAGATAACACCGTTTTAGAACTTCGTCCACTAGGTGAAATCTCTGCATTCAGTAAAAAAATGAATGAATCATTCAATACTGATGCTTCCGCTATGCTCGCAAGTAAAATCGCGCAAGAACGTACCTTTGAATTGGATGTCACAAATGGCTTGATCAACAAACAACACTTTGACCCGCGTCGTGTTGATGTTTCAGCGAAAGTCGGCACTGTCGAACGTTGGATCATCAACAGCTCACTGCCAGTGGGTTTCACCATTCAAGGGGCTAAATTTGTGATTGAAAGCCAAGATGACGTCAACATCGATGTGTCAGAACTTGCCTGGAAAGACACGGTTTGGGTGAAAAAGAAAGTACAAATTTTAGTAAAATTTGAACAGCCTTCGTCAAATACCCACCCCTTCTTATTTGGCTCATCCAATTTAATGCTGGCAGATATGGGGTGCCTTGGTATAATGATCGTTCAATAAAATAATGATATAAAAAGGAATCTCACATGAAAAAAATCTCAACATTCGCTTTAATTGCGACCTTACTCTCAACTGGCACATTCGCTGCAGCACCAGAATCAAAAGATGCGAAAGATACAGCAAATGAGCCCACTATTTATCTCTCTGTGTTTGATAGAACTCAGGAGCCATCACCTGATTTAAATAAAAAAGAAACCTCTCGTTCCAATAAAGCCGAAAAAGTATGTTGGGTAGCAATAGGCAATTTTGGTGAAAAAGCGACAGTAAGTGAAACTTTTAAAGCTCAAGCTAAAATTGAATTCTCAAGTACAATTGAAAATGCAAAAGTGGTTTCATCGCCAAATAAAAAACTCCATACCATCACTTATACCAGACCAACATTAGAAAATGGTAAATATATGATGAACTGTTGGACATTCGACCGTAGAGATCCAATCGGCAAATATGTGCTGACTGTAAAAATTGGTAAACATGAATTTGAAAAACAAGTTTTCCACGTGACTGAGTAATTAAAAACACAAAAAAACTATCCCTCTAAGCGATAAAACATAACCAAAAGAAAGAGATATTATCAATGCCTCAAAGAACTGATCAAAAAACAATTTGCTGGAATGCTATCGTAAAAAATGAGTCTGCTATCATCGAACGCTGTATGAGTTCCATGGTTGGTCAAATTGATTATTGGGTTGTGGTGGACACTGGTTCAACTGATGGTACCCAACAAATCATCAAAGATTTTATGGCAAAACATAAAATCCCTGGTGAGTTATTTGAACGACCTTGGGTTAATTTTTCCCACAACCGTAGCGAAGCATTAGAATTGGCAGAAAACAAAGCCGATTATATTTTCTTATGTGATGCCGATATGACATTAGAAGTGCTCGATCCTGAATGGAAATCGCAATTACAAGGCGATCCTGCGTACTCCGTCATTCAAAAAAATAGCACCTTAAGATATTCCAATATTCGTCTAGTGAATGGTCGATTAACCGGTCGTCAGCGTTACCGTTATTGGGGAGCAACTCATGAATACTGTGATTCCATTGAAGGAAATAACAGTCCTACCTTATTAACTGGTATTGAACTTCCAGATTTTACTGATGGTGGTTCAAAAGGCGATAAATACGAACGTGATGCTAAACTGTTAATGGCCGAAATCAAAAAATTGAAAGCCCTCGAAAAAGCAAGTGATGCGAAAAAACAAAAAGCGATGGAAGAAGGTCTATGGGATCGTAAAGAAGAATTAATCCGACGTTGTACATTCTATTTAGCACAAACATGGCGAGACTCTGATCAACCTAAAAAAGCATTAGATACCTACAAAAAACGTATTGCTCTTGGTGGCTGGGTTGAAGAAGTTTACTATTCACTACTACAAGTTGCAAAACTAAAAGCACAATTAAATTATCCATTAGATGAAGTACAACGGGCGTTTCTTGCTGCTTATGAGTATCGCCCACAGCGTGCTGAAAGTTTATATTTCTTAGCGCGCTATTTACGCCTTAATAATCGTATAAAATTGGCTTATATCTATGCAATGGCAGCTATAAGTATTCCTCTTAGTACTGATAAACTGTTTGTAAACTACCCTATTTACGAATGGAAAGCTAAAGATGAGTTGGCAGTAAGCGCCTATTGGGTTAAAAATTATCATATCTGTTATGCGCTCTGTGTTGAATTATTAGAAAATCCAACAATTCCAGAACAAGATAAACAACGTATTCAAAAAAATCTAGCATTTGCAAAAGAACATCTCTAGAAAACATCATATAAAATATTGTTAATTAGAAAAATTCACGCACATATAATGTTATATGTGCGTGAATTTTTCTATTTATATATGTCTATTTTTAAATATAAAAAACCCAGCCGAAGCTGGGTTTTTATCTATTTTAACGGAAAGTTAAATTACCATTGGTAACCTACACCCACAGAGCCACCTACGTCGCCTTGGGTATTTGCGTTACCTTGAAGTTTGAAGATAACTTTACCATTGTCACTTGAACGTGAGTAGCCAACTGCTACAGCGCTTTCACCTTTGAAAGTACCCGCAGAAGCCGCAACCATTGATTTACCTGGAATGTAAACTTGTGGTAAGCCTGCTGCTGCGTTAGCACCTGCGATACCGCCGCGAGCTTCTTTGCCTACTTTATTAATGCGGTTATTCAAGTTAGTCACATTACTACGTAATTGTGAAACATTCACCGCATCAGTGTCTGCTGTACCTGCTTTCACGTTGTGAACTTGGTTGCCACCCATATTAACTGTTGAGTTTGGACCCACTGTCACGTTACCACCTTCTTTAACCGTTAAGTTATTAGTGGTTACGCTGTTGTGATCTACGTCTTCAGTTGTTGAAACAAGGATGTCGCCACCATTTTGCTCAATCGCGATGTTTTTACCTGCAGTATAAGTAATTGTCTTACCAGCAGTAATTTTCGTTGTTGAGCTTCCACCTTTCTTAGCAACTTGGTTACCACCATCTTTAGTTGCAACATTAAAGTTGGTTGCACCGCTTGCAACTAACTTACCTTGATTGTTCACAGTAATTGTATCGTTATCTACATCAACTGTGACTTTATAGTTAGTTGTACCATTTGCATTAACGCTTGGTGTAACAGTGATACCTTTGTTTGGATCAGTGCTTACGCTTGCTTGCGTATTGTTTGCGCTGATGGTGTAAACACCTTTGTTATCCTTGTTCACGACTACATTATCGCCTTGTTTAATATCAGTTACATTCGCAACTAATTTATTATTGCCGTCGATATGTAAACCGTCACCTGCATTTACATCATAACTAACTTTGCTTACACCATTTGCTTCAGCTGTAACGTTAGAGCTTGTTGCTTTACCGTTTACGAAGTTAACTTGGTTGCCCGCAGTCACATTGTGTTTAACTGTGCCTTTATCATCTGCAACTTTCCAGTAAGCTGAATTGATTGCGTTAGCTACATCAATTGCTGTCACTAAACCTTTGTTACCTTCAGTATTAGTATCAGGTACAGTGATCTTACCAGTGTTAGTTACATTAGATAACGCTGTAGTGTTTACATTTACTGTGTAATCAGTACCACCAGTGGTCGCATTAAGTGTCGTAGTAACATTAGTTTGGATACCTGGTTTCACAACAGTTTTGGTTGCATTCAATTGGCTCAAGTTCACTGCATCAGTTGGTTTTGTACCGTTAGCTACATTATGAACTTGGTTACCACCCATATCCACATTACCGTTTGGTTTAACAGTTAAGTTCGTTGTAGTGGTATTTCCTGCTGTTACATTGCCTGCTGTTACATTAGATGCTGTCACATTGTTGTGAGTTACATCCGCAGTTGTTGAAATAGTGAAGGTTGGGTTACCTTTAGCATCAACAGTTTGGTTAACTGCTACATTTTTACCTGAAGTAATCGTTACAGTTGAACCCGGTTTCACTTGAGCAACTTTTCCACCATTGGTATCTTCTACAACCTTATCAACATGGCCACCAGTAGTAATGTTAAATGATGCGTTGTTAATCGCATTCACAACAGTGGTTGCGTTCACTAAGCTATCGCCATTACCATTAGGATCAACACTTACAGTACCATTATTGTTCACTGTAGTTGTAATACCAGTTGTATTAGCTGATACAACAAAACGATCACGGCCATCTTTACTTCCGTTAGCTTTCGTCTCAACCTTAGTTGTATTCTCATTACCAGAAATTACATCAACATGTTTATCTGGACCTGCTGGACCAGTATCACCTTTTTCACCTTTTTTACCATCTTTAACGATAGTAGTAGTTACTGAGCCATCACTTTCATTGGTAATAGTGATGGTATGAGTACCGTCGCCGTTATCTTCAACTTTACCTGTGACACCAGTACCATCTTTACCATCTTTAACGATAGTAGTAGTCACTGAGCCATCACTTTCATTGGTAATAGTGATGGTATGAGTACCGTCGCCGTTATCTTCAACTTTACCTGTGACACCAGTACCATCTTTACCATCTTTAACGATAGTAGTTGTCACTGAGCCAGTGCCTAAATCAGTAATAGTAATAGTGTGAGTACCGTCTCCGTTATCTACAACCTCACCAGTGATACTATCACCTTTCTCACCTTTGTCGCCAGTTGCGCCTGTGTCACCTTTAGCACCTGTTGCACCAGTTGCGCCTGTGTCACCTTTAGCACCAGTTGCACCAGTTGCACCTGTAGCACCTGTGTCACCTTTAGCACCTGTGTCACCTTTAGCACCTGTAGCGCCTGTAGCACCTGTGTCACCTTTAGCACCTGTAGCACCAGTAGCACCTGTGTCACCTTTAGCACCAGTAGCACCTGTGTCACCTTTAGCACCTGTAGCACCAGTTGCGCCTGTAGCACCAGTGTCACCTTTAGCACCTGTAGCACCAGTTGCGCCTGTGTCACCTTTAGCACCTGTAGCACCAGTTGCGCCTGTAGCACCTGTAGCACCTGTGTCACCTTTAG
>OBVG01001111.1_pt1 | contig 11903 bp, 18 predicted proteins | sample 1501271 | NCBI WGS metagenome assembly OBVG01 (sample SAMEA2579934, study PRJEB22360) | human gut metagenome | biome: human gut; feature: human-associated habitat; material: faeces | place: Denmark | collected 2008/2010 | reverse complement strand
CTTTGAGTACCAAATCACCTCTGGTACATTTCAGGCTTAATCTGTTTACCATATAAATCAATACATCAAGTACGTCAATCATTATCTCACCTCTTACGCGCGCAGACCGACGTATCTATATGGTAACCACTCGCGCGCTTCTTTCAGAATATTTCTATAAATACAACAGTCGTCGCCAGAGAAAGGCAACTCTGCACAAAAGTCATTTAGAACCTGTAACATGTATGCTGCACACTTCTCCGTATCAGCAGCGGACTCCCAGTCAGCAGCTGCTCTCAGTAATCTTACTACATGATTCCGGTACTCTCTCTTTGTAAGCTTAGCGCCGATGCTAAGTACTTTAATGGTATTTTTAGCTATGTCGTATTCTGTTACTTTCTCGGATCTCTTGCTTATGAAATCAACAACTTCAGACATGATTTGAGAACAAGGTGCTACTTTTGACACAGTACCATAATTCTCACCGGTAGCCTGATTAGGCAGCCAGTTAGTTGCTACAAAACTCACAGTATCATTTGATATTAAATCCCTGTATGCGGAGGTATTAAGTGCAATGTCTTTTGTGTTTCGCTGTTTTGCGTACTTGATTAGATAAGCATAATAAACTTCTGCGTATTTACAGAACTGCTCCCAATTAGCATAGATATTGTCACCGCGTTTAAGTGCTCTCTTTTTAATTGTGTCTCTGAGCCTACACAACCCGCAATTGTCAATATCCATTACTCTGCAGATCTCGCTACCTAAAACTCTTTCATATCTATCTTTTACATAGTATATTAACTCCGGTTCATACTCCTTAACAAACGCCCGAGTCAGATAGTAGAGGTTTGACAAGTAAGTGTACTTAGTTCCTCCGTAGAAATCTTTCTTGCAATATTTACTAGCAGGAAGAACTCAAGCATAGCGTACGCTGTTTCTTTCATGGCATTCGTCGTGCTTTTACCCTCGGCGTGCTCAACGGAATCCTCAATCAACTTATCTATCGACCTAACTCGCATACGCCAGTAATAATAGTCCATTTCTGCTACAGCCTTGCACACAGTCGCGACTGCATTTCTGAAATATATAATGTAAACGTCTCGGTAAATATCATCTGCACACGCTTCAAGCTCAGCTATCTTGCTTTCGATTTCTGGAGTAATATTCTTCCCGACCAAAGTACGCAAAAGCTCCGGCACTTTATAAGCATATTCTATCTGTCTCCAAGTATAAACTATAATATCCCGCATACAAGTATTTAACATAGTAAATCTCCTTATTTTGTGAGTTGTTCTATAGCGGGAGGAAATATATTTATGAGTCTATCCACATCGAGCTTATCAGATCTAAGCTGAGACACATATGCCTGTAGCGCTACCTTGATTGCTTCTTTGTACTCTGATACATCGTCAGATAGTGAAGCCTGAAGTGCTTTCATTACTTTCCTCCGCAGGTAACTTTTCTTAATCTCAGGTGCGATTCCCAGCAAATACAAATTAGTCTCGCAAACGTTGATGCTCTCGTCCTCTAAATTTGTTACAATTCTATCGAATAAATAGTTTGGATTGTACTTCTCGAATAGTGACTCCCGTTTAGAAGTACCAGAGCTATTCGGGCATAAACACTCTATATAACTATCCGCTTTCTGCCTTGTAAATGCCTGCAGTAAGACTGACTTCGTCATGCTTTCTCCAGATTTATTCTTACCATACTTATCATAGTACAGATACCAAGCTTGAGCTAACTTACAATAGCGCTTCCAGTCATCGAAGATATTCTCTCCTGCATAGAACTTCAGTTTGTTAATCTCACCAAGTAAATGATCTTCGGAGCTATCCGTATTTATGACGTATTGTGACTTCTGACAAAGATCAACTCGTATATCGTCGAGACGTCCACTATAGTTGGTCTCCAGCATATAAGCGTGCACCACAGCTTTGCATATCCGAAAACATGCTTCTACTATGTCATCTCCCTCATAATCTACTGGAGATAAATTAGCAAGTACCGTAAGATTCTCCATCAATTCCGCATCGGACGTACTAGGATATTTCTTACTACAGGAAGAGAATACTTTTTGCAGTCTCTGCTCTACAAGATATACCTCTCTAGCGTATCTGCCCCATTCCTCGTCGAGTTCACTTAATACCTCAACAACAGCCTTTAAGTAGATATATTTATAATCATCGTCGTACAGTTTTTCACTAGCTATCATGAGCTTGTCTTTCCATACTCCCGGTTTAGCCAGCTCACTGAGTACCATAGTCACTCTTCCGTACCTTTTAGTAGCCAGATCAATTAAAGTGTCTCTAATTAAAGTGTTTAACATAGTAAACTCCTCCTATAACAAGCTGTTGATTGTACTTAAATCAATTGTACTCATAGTATTCAATACTTTACTCAACTCTTCGCGTTCTTTCTCGTTAACTGCCACAAAAGATTCATGCAGCTTCATTCCCAGTAGCCGAATTCCCTCAATGTCCTGTTTTGCTAGTAAACGCAATGCGTCAAGTATCAATTCATCGCGGTCAGGTACTTTTATCAATTGGGCTAACAAGACCATGCTTCTCACTATCTCGGCACTAGAAGCTTTCTTACTGTTAACGTAAGCTACTAACATATTATCTCGGTCTCTGATGTAAGGAGAACAAGTGTACTCCTGACGCGACCTCTTGATTCCAGGATTTAACACAAATTTCTTGGGATCGTATAACTCCGGATTATTATATGAGTCGCACAAGTTTTCTAATAAATCGTTATAAGTACTCCCAACTGAATAGAGACAGTTGACATCCAGACAAACTAAATCCAATACAGTTACAGCTGTTCCCAAGTAATTACTCGCTGGATCTGAAGATAGCACTCTAGCTGTTGCCTCACGTAAACTCATATATTATCCTCCTACTTAATATCCAAAACTAGCCTACTAGTATCTTCATACACTACATGACCGTATAGAGCTATCTCTGTGCTGATACTATCTCCTATAGTCCAGTCAAGCTAAGTAACGTGTACAATATATCCGACTCTGAACACGTAAACTCTACTATACGACGTGTAAGTTTATCTCTTATCGTAAAACATAACAAACCTACACTTTCTCTCGTGGTGCGGATACTGCCTTAGTATCCGCACGCCACATCAATAAACTACAAATACACCTTTCCCTTAACATGATTGGCATCACAACATAGGTAATACCAGTCATTTATTTTGACTCTAGTAAGAGACAACACTCCTCTCTTACGCTTCTGTTAATTTACTCAGGTAATACTTCTCTCTAGCCTCAATAATTGCTGTGATCTCCTTGTGATTGTCTTCCACCATGAACTGTTCCTCCAGTAACTCCATCATAACGTCCGGTGTAAAATATTTCTCAAGAAATTTTTCCGGTAAATCTCCAATCAATCCTCTGTAGGCTTCATCGCGAATCATTGAAATTCTGTTCCGTAAATCCTCAACAGTCTGACACCAGCCCTCATACTCGTCGCGATCATACCAAAAATATTTACGTAAGATATCTTCTGCATTCTTATCGGACGGTATCACGTAGTTGCATATTAATGAACGTAAGTACATCTCAAACGCACCATCTTGACTCCCAGCCTCCAATAATCTAATTGCAGACTTTAAGTAAACGATATCATACTGATAATAATTCTCTTCAAAAATAAACATGCTTAAATCCTCCTTCCTGTCCTAAGTAATATTCCTCTCTTCTAGCAATTAGACTAGCTACTGTGCCATCACTATCTGCATGCGGGAACTCCTCATCAAATAAGTCCTGCATAAATTCCTGCGTGAAGTATTTCTCGCTAAAAGCCATAGTGAACTCACACTCAAGAAGTTTTTTAGCTTCTGCGTACCAGCCATCTAAACCACGCTGTAACATATCGAGTGTTATCTCTACCTCGGATACCTCTTCGTCGAAAATATTCTTGCACGCCTCTTCAACTTTCTCTTGCGGTAATTCATCAGGTAACACTTCTGGAGCTAGATAGTTACGCATATACATCTCGAACGCTCCGTCTTTCTTACCAGCCTTAAACAGCTTGATTGCTGATTTTAAGTACTCAGCATAAATGGCATACTCCGAATCAAAAAGCATCATATAAGTACCTCTCTTTAATATTTTACTATAGCGCTCCCGCTACACTATATTATAAATAATACACCATGATTATTGACAATACAGGTAGTGGGAGCAACTTGAGTTTTTAGTTCATATATAATGTGTCATGATGGTATCCAGCCTCAGCCGCATCTTCCGGAGACATGAATACTTCCTTTATAAACGCCTGATCGTTATTGATACCGTCTGGTAACAAATCTGTGTAAGAGTAATACTTGACCATATTACCGTTGGCATCTTCTCTGATATAAGCAGATACAGGACGAGCTACCTTTGCACGGGAGCCACCGATACCAAACGCCTGCACTTTATACATAGTATCGAGGTCGATATTATCCATGAAAGCCATAACAGTTGGACTCTGTACCGGATTGGTTCTTGTTAGAGCTGTCATAGATGTTGGGATATAAACTGATTGCAACCATCCGTTAGTGTATGCACGGTCAACTCTCTCCATTAAATCGTCAGAGATTCTTGTATTGATTATCTTCATACACTCGCTGTCAGACACCGGACTTGGCGCTTGTGTGATCGTAGCGTCAGTCAGTTTGTAACAACGCTGGTTTCCCATGTTGAGCGCATAGGTGACGTATCTTCCGGGCTTGGTTGTGTCTGCATATAAGTATGGAATCTTTGGAGATCCTACTAACGTATATCCACCATTCTCAGCATTACGATGATCGTATATGTAGTACCCATCGTATCCGGCAACACAGAAAGCTTGGATATAGTTAGTTTTAATCATTTCTCTGTTCTCATTGTTTAGCGGTAATCTGTAGCTTAACAGAAATGTATCGACAAAGTCTTTCAAGGCTAAGTCCGGGTCAGCATGGAATTTACCCCAGTCGGCATAGTCCATGCCAAGGTCACTGGCTTCGAGCAATTCCTCGATGGCTGAGTCAGTGCAATAATTTACAACTGTCTTGATTCGCCAGTCCTCGATTGACTGACTTTCGACTCTGTAAAATGTTATGGTCGCTAAGTATAACATGGCTATGAACCAGATTGGTATAATCATTAAAAGTGAAAAGACTTTACTCATATATGTTCTCCTTTCTCAACAGGAAAACTATTGAATAATGTAGTTGCAAGTACAGAGTCTGCGATATCCCTAATTCTGTGAAAATGCTATACAGTATGTTACTCAGTAAAATAGCACTTAATTTATCATGCACAGTAGCGCTATCGTAAATATTATGACTACATGCGTTACGCGCCTTTACAAGTACAATCCATTCGCTGAAAAGAGTAGAGCAGTATCTATCCTCAGCCTTATCTAATCCTCCTCTTTTGCATATAAGTACGATTACCAGCTCGTATACATAGGGTAGCACCCAAACTACTGATGTACTGTTTACCTGAGTAAGATATAACTGCAACAAGTACAAAACATGCTCCTCATCAATTTTAGATAAATGATCTTTGGTAGGCAACTCGCTCCCTCCTATTCATAAAACTTCCCATCTTTGTAAATAGTACGCAATGGTTTGCTCGTAGCACTGAGTGGTAAACAGCCTGAACGCAACTCCGGCCATGCATGCTCTTCATCTTCAATATATCTATCCATAACCCTAAAGAAATCGTCGCATGCTTTATATGGGATATCTGCATACAGTGTAACCCCATCTTCCTTTTCAGCCGAAAAAGGGTACTCGCTAAATGCTTCCGTGACACCATACTGCTTGAATAATGCGTCAAGATTCCTTAAGTAAGCGTTCATTACTAATTCTTTCATATAATAACCTCCTATTCGTATGCCCTAATTTGTTCTATGTAAATCTCATCTACATCATGCATTCTCCAGTTAGGACAGTAATGTCGTCTCTTATGCATATTGATTGGAGAGCTTACAAATATATGACCACATACTTCACACTTAAAATGTAACTTACGCTTACTGTTGTTAGCTAGTGTGCCAACCTCCTCTCGTATCATACGAAACATAACTGGATACCACGTCTCTAAGTCGTTGAAACCTTTAAGTGTTAAGTTGTTACAACAAATCGGACAACCAGTCTCAGTACCGGAATTTCTACACTCCGGTGATGCTTCGTAGTAATGCCCGTTATGGCACCTCCATATACACTTCTTTGATGCTCTAATATGAATAGAGCTAATATCGGATAGGTTTAGTGCACTGTATTGATCTGCTATACCACTGTTTACTAAGTTATTAGTCTCATGCACGAGACGTCCAGCACACACTGGGCACCGAGAGTGATGCCTTATATAATTCATAGACGTTACATTATACTGGTATCCACACTTTAAACACTCAAATTCTAATTTAATAGTTTTCTCATTTCTACCTAATGACTCAGCTCTGCTCCGCGCAGATATGAGCCTATCATTGTCCTTACAGGCTACTATGGCATCATACGCATTATTCGGGACTTTACCATTGTATAGGTATGTGTACATGTCGAACCATGAGTTTTCAAAAGAAAACTCTAACGGACGTATCTTTAGTTTCTGATTCAACCACACTCTACACTCATCTAACTCTTGCCAACTAGAGACTGGCTTAGATAGAGTGTACACATTATCTCCTTCAATAGTTGGACACTCAGGTTCTCTAATATGCAGAACAGTTATACCACGTTCTGAACATATTTTATCTTTGTCGGTATCTCTAACTGCTTTCTTGTGATATCTTTGCCCGTCAAATTCTATGCCCAAGTGCATGTTCTCAATGTATATATCTAATGATAGTCTAGAATCTGGTATAGTATATTCTAATACACAATCCCTGTACTTCATGATAAACATATAAAGACATAACGCAGGCTTAGATATTCTTTTACTTCTGGCACATAACGGACACCAGTATCCCTTACTGACTAAGTATGGTGTCCGTTCGAATTCGTGTCCTAATTTACACCTAAATCGTATTTTTACTCGAGATGATCCTCTAGCTACAGTCGATAAGTCTTGATTACTCACTACCTCTGGAATATCAAGACGATGCTCTATAAACCACCCAAGTAATGAGTTATCAGCAGCTCGAGTTTTTGCACAGGAACGTGCGTTGTGTATCTTTGTACATGTCGAACACAGACCTATTCCCTCGGTATAATCTCCAGCAGCTCGTTCGAATATGTCACCACACATTTTACACTTAAACTTGTAACGTTCTCTATTTGTGCCAGACACTAACGCTGGGTCTATATCAGATACGAGATAGTCCTGTACGTCTGGACACAGATCTAGCATACTTTTTAATATACGCTTTGTCATTCATATAATCCTCCTTGTCTAAACCACTCTCTGTAATTGTCGACAAAGCGGGAGAATTTCTCCCGCTTAAATTTAAGCTTACAATTCAGGCAGCACCTGTTTTGTAATCAAGTATAACGCTATAGGAACACCAATGCCCGGAACTAATAAGTATATGATACAGTACAGTATCCCATTCGTTCCAATATTCTTACACAGCTTCAGTAATAAATAAAAACTTACAGCGAACATGCAGGTTGTGCATATACCACCAACTATCCCAAATATAAATCCGAGTAAGGGTATAATTCCAAGAAATGATACGAAAGAGACGAAACCACCTATCTTGAGTAATACTGGGTTGATGCCTGTCGGATTTATTATTTCCAAGTTATTGGCTATTAACATATATCTGAACCCGTTACAAGGCACAAATGCTAAGTACGGCATACTATCACCGCACGCCTGCAAGAATAAGTACGTTGCGTAAGATGTTGCTACATAAACTAATAATCCCATAACTATAGTTCCGACTATAGCTGCGCTGAATCCGTAATTAAACAAGTCAAATATTGCCATTACACATACCTCACATAATCTCTGACGTTAATGCAGTAAAGTACCTTATAAGCTTTTCTCATCTCAAATCTCCCTGTTATCTACTTACTCTCCATACACTGTTATGTTACTTAATGCTTCGAGAAATTCATCCTCCATGTATCTAACACCGACATAGTCACCTAATAGACCTGTGTTATATTGCTCATTTGTGTTATGTAGGTAACAGGGTACATACTGTGCTATTATACAGCACAAATAACATGTCAAAATTTCGTCGCCATCACAAGGTCGTCCGAGACTAGTGCCTTCTACCCAAAGAATATCTATAGGTTGCTGTGTATTAGCCTCAAATAACAAGTTCAATACATGCTTCCTGTATGACATATCTGGAGAAGGAGTACCTCCCAATCTCTCACACAGTTTATTCACATTGTCTTCCCACTTATCTACAGCGCATCTTATATCAGTGACAGGCTCTGAACCATGATCTAATAATGCACGTTCTAAGTATTTACCACCGTCATAAAATATATCTCTATCCTCCGGGCAATAAATCTTGATATCTTCCAATAAATCTCTCAAGCAGCATACATAATAGTTGTCACTTCTTGTACAAGGTATATCGATCTCACAACGCTGAAGTATTGCATCTCTAGTATCCTCAGTTAATCCGCAGAATTCTCTGTATATTTCCCTCCTATACGGATAAGCAAGATTATATTTATAAGCAGCTATGCACAGTGGTAACAAATGAATCTCCGCTTCCTGCTCTCCTACAGAGTACTTCTGTATGAACTGAGTTGCCTGTGAGTATACTAAGTCTTTATACCGCTTCTCATCACGGTCATTCAATCGTCTCTCGAAAGCTTCAACCCTGTTAGCTTGACATACTTGACAAATTCCTAACGCAATCGCAACGGTAAGACTGATCAAAGCTACGATCAGATCTGGATACTTTATTAACAGTTTACACACTGAGAATATGATATACAGATCCACTACCTAACCCTCGCTGTAAAAGTATAATCAATTGGGTCTATCCATGCGCCGATAATCGGTCGTAACATCTTAGCTGCACTCGTGTCACCGATAGCATGTACGCGAAGTTGCACCTTATCTCCCTGATTATACTCTTTGTTATTTTCGGAGTAAACGTATGTGGTGTAAATCTTTCCCTGATTGATAGGGTCCGGATCTACTACACGCACATACCTGTTTACTTCTACATCACATATCGGACCAAGTCCGGATATTCCAAGATACAGATCTTCAAGCTGCTTGTCAGTAACAGCACGAGTATCGATTACTTCATCGATGAATGATTGCATCTCGTTCATAATTGTTCTTCTCGCTACCATCTCATTAGATAGTGTTACCATCGTGAATGGAGCAAAGAAGAGCAGGATGAAAGCAAGCATTGTTCCCCATACTTTACCAAATATATCGCTCACTGCTTACCTCCAATCCACGGTTAAAAATATATCATCTCTATCTGCAAATAACCTAGTTGCATATCTCTCAACCAAAGTATTCTTTGTTTTACCAATAAGTCTTAACTTATGGCCAGTTACTTTACTCACCTCCACCATGCGTTTATACATAGCAAGAAGCGAGGTTACATCCAAGTACTCCGGCAATGTTATCTCTACCGGTACTACTTCATCTGAGGCAAAGTTAGCGTTACTTATGTTCTGCACTAAAGAACCATTGTCCGCTAATTTGTGTAAAACCTCCATCGTCCTTCCTCCGTATCACTGTAGTAATAATCATAGCCAGAGATTGGCTGGTCAACAATATCATGAAGATATGAAATGTAATATCTCTGCAAGCGACCTTCCATGTTCCTCAAATAATCAGCATCGAACTTTACAATCGTATTTCTCTGAGATTCTCCTATCTTCAAATCAATTGCTTGTGGTGCAGGACAGAACTCGTCCGCTACCATCATCATAAGAAGATAGTCTCGCACATACCACTGATACGGCTCTGGCGTATTGTCTTGTGCTGATGTTAAAGCAGTCTTATCAGTTCGCGTATATGAACCTAGATTGCCCATGATAATTCCTAGACAGAAACAAACTGATACAATTCCAATAGCTGCCCACAGAATGATTGATACTATATCAAACCCGTCATCTAAGTGCACTGTCTCACCTCCTGAAAAACTTTAAATAAAATACGATACTGTGCTTCTGGATATATAAAATACTTAATATCTCCCTGAACTGGATATAGCAGATACAGGCATCTTCGGTCAAGATTATCCCGACTTCTTGCTATGAACGTGTAAAGCATAAGCTGGACCCAATACTCTCTATTGTAGCTAGAGGTGCGGGATACTTTCATGTCCGCAATACCTTTGCTGAACACACAGTCGCACTCTATCTTACCTATTGGCGGTGTTTCGCTAAATGGTAGTCCGTAAAATCCGGAATAGGCCCCTACTAGTCTGTACATCGATATGGCACGTTCTGTAAGTATATTATAATCCTTGTAAAAAGCGTTTGCTAGATGCCCAGGGTATTTTCCTGTCACCAACAAATATGCTTCTGTGGCAGATAAAGAGGACGCGTCTAAGAGTGTTTCCACTAAGTCACTGTCCTCTTTATATCTACCACTCCTTAACCCTTTTTGAACATATCCAAAATCTCTATATTGATTTCGCGCTCTTACTCCATAGTCACACATTGTGCCTAGAGTTTTCATATACCTAGGCATGACCGATAGTTCATGGGGTATAAACACTTTCCTAGTTTGTATCTCATTTGGAGCTGGTATACAAGACAGTAGGAAAGTATAGAGCGCTGTGCCTTGTATATCCTTTAAACCCACGTTTAATCACTCCAATCCTGATTCTCTCCATCTGGGTTATTCTCGTGCGACAGTTCACTTACGCACAGCTGTAAATACCCATTTGGAGTAGCATAATATACGTAAACTTTCTTATTGTAGTAGTTACGCATCGTGGTTATAAGAGTTTGCATCCTTTCCGTATCAGCTGCTGAATTGGTAGCCATTGGGTAGGGTGTGCCCTCCATTGTATTCTTTAAATCCTCCATTTGTAAACACAGAGTTTCTGGAATACCATATAAATCGAGTGCTGCTACAACGTTAGACATTGGAACAGGTTTACCGTAAACCGCCATAGTTTGGAAGTTGTCTATCGCTTTGACATTTACTTCCATTAGGTCTAGTCTAGTGTTATAGTCCCACTCTCGAACCATGCTAACTATCGTAAGAACTATTCCTATGATAGCGCACATGATGATCATAGCTATGGCCATTTTAAAGCCATCGGATAGTGTACTGCCCATTAGTCAGGTATGAACTCCCCAGCATCGTTTGTTGTTCCCTGCTTGAACGTTACTCCAAGGACTTCTCCATTCAATCCATAAGATAGACTGCCGAAGTACACTTTGTTAACATCAAGCTGGTCCGTAACTTTTGTGGCTGTATAATCATTCTGCTTCTTGGCGCCTTCGAATAACCAAGCGCCTTCTGGTAAGTCAGATAAGGCAGCCTCAATGTCTTCATTATCACACCAGTAAGCCTTGAGATTCGTACCAACTAAAACTCTGACAGCAGCACTTCCTCTTTTTTGTAGTACAAGAGAGACAACATCCTGCGCGTACACAGTATGGTTGTTATACCCGTTGTATTCTCTGTATTCCTGCATAAGTTCCTTATTCGCTCCTTGTCGGCTGAGCTGTTCGTTCAGCTCTCTACCTTTTCCGACATAGAAAACCATACAGGTTACTACGAATGCACTTATGAGTAGGCCTATCGCGATTAAGACTGTCTGAGACCACTCTTGCATTATTTACTCTCCTTTCATTATTGGTGTTATTCTTAAATTGTCACTGGAGAATACTACGCATGTATCTGAGGCTAACTTAGTATCGCCGGTTATAGCAACATCATTGACTCCCAAGCAAACAAGCTCCGCTAGAGTATCAGCTAACTTCTCCCTATCGTCTGTCAATATTCTAATATTACTATCGGCTTGATATAACTT
>OBVG01001109.1_pt1 | contig 11921 bp, 10 predicted proteins | sample 1501271 | NCBI WGS metagenome assembly OBVG01 (sample SAMEA2579934, study PRJEB22360) | human gut metagenome | biome: human gut; feature: human-associated habitat; material: faeces | place: Denmark | collected 2008/2010 | reverse complement strand
GAAAGATGGAGACTTTCACCTATTCTTTCACCTAACCGAGAAGAGAAAAACTGGGGATGACTATCTATAATAATCTTTTCTGGTTGTATAGAAAATAAATTTTTATATCGTTCAATGGTCCATTCTAAGGTTTTATGAGTAGATGCATTCTCTAAATCTCCAATATGGGGTCCTACAAGAACTTCACTACCTTTATTCACAGCAAACGCATTTTTCAAATCACTGCCCATAGCTAATATCGAAGTTTGTTCTAAACCGTCACAATGAATTGGCTCAGGTACATAGCCACGACTGCGACGAATAAATCGAGGTTTATTATTGATGACCACCACCACAGAATCATCAAGAGGAGCATAGATTTCACGATTATGAACGAGGAAATAGTCTGCTACCTCACCTAGTTCATTAAACGCTTGGTCGTCGTTATATAATACGGAATCACCACTTCTGTTACCACTGGTCATAACCCAAGCTGCATCAGAGGGCAATAACACCTCATGCATCGGTGAATAAGGCAACATCACACCCAACATATGATTGTCAGGTGCAACGTGAGGACTTAACCGAACAGAACTATTATGATTTCTTTCTAATAACACAATAGGACGTTCCATCCCCGTTAATACATCTAGTTCTACATCGTTAATATGTGCTAACTCAATCGCCATATCTAGAGATCCCACCATTATTGCTAATGGTTTATGCGGTCTATTCTTCCGCTTACGTAATCGTTGTACAGCAGCATCATTTCTAGCATCGCAAACAAGATGATACCCTCCTACACCTTTTATAGCGATAATATTACCTTCATTGATCAATTCCCGCGTAGTATTCCATACATTTACCATATCTACAGCCGTGCGATTTGGCTTGTATAAAGTATAACGAGGCCCACAATAAGAGCATGCATTTGGTTCAGCTCTATAACGACGCCCCTCTATATCTTCATATTCAGCCTTACAATCTTCACACATGGGGAACTCATTCATCGTCGTCCGTTCTCGATCATAGGGCAAAGATTTAATTATCGTATACCTTGGTCCGCAATTTGTACAATTGATGAAAGGATATTCCTTTCTACGTTTATCTTGTTGTAACTCTTTAAGGCAATCATTACAAGGCGCAGTATCAGCACTAATAAAGGTACTCACGGATTCACCTAAAGGGGATGCCTGCACAACAAAATCACTTTCATGCATATTAAGTGTAAGATGCTGTACAGTTTGACTAGTAATACGACATAAACGAGGTTGCTCCTCTTGAACAGCATCTAAAAATAACTGCAATTCACCTAGAAAACCTTGAACTTCAACATACACGCCTTGACTATCATTATATACAAAACCTGTTAATCCTAGAGAATGGGCCAACATAGAAACAAGGGGTCGGAATCCGACCCCTTGAACTATACCGGTATAGCGAATTCCCCAGCGTTCTGTAGTTTGATTACTATTTTGTTTCATATAAACTCCTACTATACTCGGAGAATCAAATGTAATTAACCTAATGCAACAGGAATACTGCCATCAATACCAGCTTGTTCTAATTCGGCTTGAATCATGATAGCACATTCAATACGTTTCTTCTGTAAACGACAACCAAATTCATAAGGTGTCTCTAGATCGCCACCTAATGTAATGTTGTTAGCATGACAGCCACCGGAACAGAAGAATTTCGCCCAACATTCAGCACAAATTGGCTTAGAGAATACATGTGTATTGCGGAAATCTTTAGGAATCTCTGTATTTTGTAAACCATCATACACATTACCAAGCACGTATCCATCTTTGCCTACAAATTGATGGCATGGATAAATATCACCATTTGGTACAATCGCCATATATTCATGACCTGCCCCACAACCGCGAAGGCGTTTCGCCATACATGGCCCACGATATAAATCCATGCGGAAGTGGAAGAAGTTAAACTTCTCACCCCAGCCTTCTAACTGGCGTTGTAAATAAATATCTGCTAGTTTTTCATATTCTTTCTCTAAAGCTGGCCAATCTTCTTCACGAAGTACATAGTCCCCTTCTTCACCGACAACAGGCTCCATGGACAAATGCTCAAAGCCAAGATCAGACATTGCCATAACGTCTTTAGTAAAGTCTAAGTTTTTATGTGTATACGTACCACGTACATAGTATTCAAGACCGTGACGCTGTTTTACAGCATTGACAAGATTCTTTGCAATATATTTATAGGATTCAGCACCACTACCCGCTACAGGTCGCATCGCATTATGAACGGATTCACGACCATCCAAAGATAATACAAGACTCATCTTATGCTCATTCACATAATCAATTTTATCTTGTGTTAAAAGCATACCATTCGTGGTCAATGTAAGTTTGAAGATTTTGTTGTGCTTTTCTTGAATAGATTCAATGTATTCAACCGTTTGTTTAACTACATCCCAGTTCAATAATGGCTCGCCACCAAAGAAATCAATCTCACAATGTTGACGAGATCCACTCATTTTAATAAGAAAATCCACAGCCCGTTTTGCTACATCAAAGCTCATTAATTCTCGTTTAACACCGCCGTAATCACCTTGACTAGCAAAGCAATATTTGCATGCTAAGTTACAATCATGAGCAATATTTAAGCATAATGCCTTAACAATAGGTTTCTCACCTACTACAAGTTTAAACTCTTTACTCATCGGCGCAAATAATTGCTCCGCTTTGATGAGCTCATCTAACTCGTCCATAATCTCATCTAGTTCTACTGCATCTTCTTTAGCATCTAACGCAGCATGTACAGCATCGCGATTAGTGCCATCATATATGTCAAGAACTCTATCGATGAGTTCGTCGATAACATGGATAATACCGCTATTCACGTCTAAGCAGTAATAGTTATCCTTCATCCGAAACTTATGGATCATTGGTTTTAATTCTAACATGGTACCTCCAATTAATTTGTATGGTAAAAGCCCTAGTATATAGAACTTTCTAGATAATTGTACCACATTTCCACACTAAACGTTATAAAAAGAGTCATAAAGATATACCATACAATGTATGTCTTTAAAACATAAATAAAAAAGGCCCGCTAAGCGAGCCTCTTCATTATTTTTGTTTGCAAACTTGGTTACCAACTGTGCAGCTTGTTTTACAAGCGGATTGGCAAGATGTTTGACATTCCCCACAACCGCCAGTTTTAGCAGTTTTTTGTAAGGATTCAGTGTTGATAGTACGAATACGTTTAGCCATGATTATCCTCCTCAATACTTATCGAATGATATTTATTTTATCATATTTATAAAAAGCCTGTAAAATACTATTTCGTTATATTTTCGTCTACAACTTCAACTTATTTAGTTTCTACCGCTTCAGTTTCTGTTAATTGAGGATCTGCAACTTTTACTTCTGTTATAGCTTCACCTTTAGTTTTCTTAGGAGCATCTTTGCGCAAGACTTTACGTAATGCCATTGCTACAGGTGTTACAATTACAGCAGCAAAAACGGCTTCTGGAATACCATGTGTAACAGACAAGAATACGACAGAGCCTAATACTTGATCTGGACTAAGATTCATTTTAAGAGCAAACATATCTGCATAGAGTAAGAAGATTAATCCCATAACCATGATTGTATGGAATACGGTCCCCATAAAAGCAGAAACAATAATACGTGGACCTTGCGGTGCTTTCCACAATAATAGATATACCAAATATGCTAATACTGGGAAAAGTATACGTGGTAATACGGAAATAAGTGGGGATAAAATATTAGGAGCTGTAATATTTTGCCACAAACTATAGCAACCAAAGATAAAGCCTACAAAGGCTCCCACTTTTGGTCCTTCTACAATAGCACCAATTAGAGTTGGTACGTGTAAAGTTGTTACATTTAGCGGACCTAATGGAATAATACCATATCCAGAAAGGCCTAATGCAATAGTGATACCGGCTAGTAAACCAATAATCGTCAATTCTCGAATCGTAATGCCACTTTTCTTCTCTTTTTTGGCTTCTTTACGTTCAACTTGCTTCAGTTTTTCATTGTCGTGGATTGATACAGTTGAGTTATCATCCAATGGACGTTCAATGTTGTTCATAGATCCTCCTTCGCTCTCATTCCTTACGGATATAAGTCGAAACTAGAAATTAAATACGTTCACGGCATCGTGAAATAATACCACGCTCTACCAATGCACCTATAATCACTGCTACACCTGTCACACCAGCTTCTAATAAAGCTGGAGTTACAAACACTAGTGGATTACCTTGGTACGTTGGAAAAACGGTGGGAACTAAAGATAAAATAAATTCTGGAATATAACCACCATACAAAATATGAGCGTTCATAGCAAGCCATATACCTGCAGTAATAATGATACGCAACAAACGTACACCCTTATATGCTAAATCTCTTGGATACAAATAGAATACAAAGACCAATAAAGAAACTAGTAATAATACAAGTTCAGCAAATAATATATTTACATTCATAGATGATGCATACATAAAATATACCATCGGATCCTGTAAATCTATATATAGGATTGAGCCAATATACAAGAATGGAATCGGTATAGTATAGACAATTATATCTAATGCTTCATCAATCATACCCCATCGATGAGTACGATTGAAAAACTTTGTAGCTAATAAGCCACATAGCTCAATAAGAACTTGAACGATAAAATATACTACAAATAAAAGTAGTACTTTTGCTAATCCATTATCTACATTAAAGCTAAATGGTGTATGAAGAAACGAAAATACCGTCCACCAAGCCCAACTATAAGCATGATAGCCCATGCTTAGCGGTAAATCATCGTTAAACTTGGCATTCTTTAGTCGTCGCACCATAATTGGTATGACTAGCGACAAAACGGGGAACACTAAAATGGGTATTGATAGTGCCCCACTTAATGAAAGTACTGTCGTAATAGCACTTACAAAAAGTGAACAAATTAACGTAAATAACCAAAAACTTTTATTCATTACGGTCTCCCACCAATCGAGTTAAGCCATAAGCTATAATCAAGCTAAATGTGACACTAAAATACATAGCTAATAAAAAGGCTATATCACGACCTACTGTTGGCCATCCCCACAACATGGATAAATCAATACCTAAGAAAATTCCTTTATAGCTGATACCGTGAACGACAACCCAGCTCACTACATAAGCGATACGACTTATAGATTTACCCTCACCAAAGGTACTGCTTTTAAATGATAAATAGGCCCAAGGCATACACAAGGATAACAACAAATACCATACTAGTGCTACTGTCGCACTCGATCCATTATGAATCATATATGCAATAATGGGAATTACCACAATAAATAGATTCAAATAGAAGGAGCGTCTGCAAATATCTATCAAAATGTTCATATAAATCTCCTACGATATGTAATCTCCTTGTATTTTACAATAATCATAGATAAATGTCATCAAAAAAGAAAAACCTCCATATAGGTAAATCAATACCTATATGGAGGTTCCTTTGATTAAGCTACTACAGAATCAGCTGTTACATCAATTGTAGGAACAGTTTCCTTTGGTTCTTCTTTTTTCAACAATGGTGTCATGCTTTCAAGCCCGATCCCCAATGTGAATAGATTATGCAACCAAGCAGTTTGACTTGGTGGCATAAAGCCAAGTACACCGCCACCAACAAGAGCACCATTGAAACCAACGATACCATTGTAATTTGCTTTGATACGTTTCATCAATGCAATAGAAATGCGGCGCAAATCTACAAGAGCTTGTAGATTATCGGAAGAAATAGTAACATTCGCAATCTTTTGAGCAATTGGAGCGCCTTCATTCATAGCGATACCAACATGAGCCTCAGAAATTGCTGGGGAGTCATTGATACCGTCCCCTACCATCATAACAGTATAGCCTTCAGCTTTGGCTTGTTTTACATAACTTGCCTTATCTTCTGGCAATACTTCTGCATGCACTTCATCAATACCAAGTTCATCAGCTACGCGTTGTGCATTACGCTTAGAGTCACCAGTCATCATGACAACCTTTTTAATGCCTAATGCATGCAAATCAGCTATAACTTGTTTTGCCTCTTCACGTACAGGGTCTTTAATGCAAATAACCGCTGCTAATGTACCACCAATAGCGAGGTAAATATGTGAAGATGTATTTGGTAAATTATTGAATTTTTCTTGTTCATCAGCAGGAATCTTTGTTTTTTCATCATCAAAGATATAATGAGCACTACCAATGCGTACACGATAGCGACCAACCTTAGATGCAATACCATGAGCCACAACGTATTCTACGTCAGAGTGCATTTCCTTATGAGGTAATGCATGATCCTTAGCAGCACGTACAATTGCTTTTGCCATGGAATGAGGGAAATGCTCCTCAATACATGCAGCTAATTTCAACATTTCATCTGCATCATGACCGTTAAATGGAATAATTTGTTCAAACTCAGGTTCAGCTTTAGTAAGAGTGCCTGTTTTATCGAACACAATCATATCTGCTTGTGCAATTTGTTCTAGGAACTTACCACCTTTAACAGTGATACCGCGTTTAGATGCTTCTTGCATAGCGGAAAGTACTGCTAATGGAATGGATAATTTAAGAGCACAAGAGAAGTCAACCATTACGAAAGACAATGCTTTCATCACATTACGAGTCAACAAGTATGTTAAACCAGCACCAATAAAGCTTATTGGAACTAATTTATCAGCCATGCGGTATGCTTGTTGTTCAATACCGGATTTCATTTGTTCAGACTCTTCAATGAGGTTAACGATTTTTTCGTAACGAGATGTTTTGGATGTGCTACGTACTTCTACAATAGCTTTACCGTCTTCAACAACAGTACCTGCATATACAGAACTGTCTTGATCGCGACGAACCGCTTCTGGTTCCCCTGTCATGGAGCTTTCATTAACAAGAACAACCCCGTCGATAACGACACCATCCAATGGAATCACTTCGCCTTGACGAATGATAATTTGATCACCAGCTACAACCTCATTAACAGGTTTGCTTACTTCAATATCATCCACCAATACCCATACTTTATCTACGTTCAAGGACATGCTTTGAGCGAGATTCAATACGGATTTACGGTGAGTCCATTCTTCTAAGATATCACCAATACCCAATAGGTACATAACGGCTCCAGCTGTAGGATAATCTTTTTGAAGTAATGCAGCACCAATAGCTACACCATCAAGTACTTCTACAGTTAACTTACGTTGCCACAATGTTTTAATCGCTTTACCGATAAATTTAATCCCATCAAACCATGCCCATGCAGCCGCAATTGGTGCAGGTAACACTGCTTTTTTACCTAAGTAAACTGCTGTGCGGTTAATCATCATTTCACGGTATTTTTTATTTACCAAGCGTGGAGAGTATTCGTTCAAAGCTGGTGCTTCGGACAAATCTAAATCGCGTAGACCAAGTACTGCATCACGCACAGCATCAGAATCACCATTATGTTTAATGGCGATTTGACTGCTACGAGTGTAGAAGGTTACATCTACAATTGCATCATTAAGGAGCAATGTATCCTCTACATAAGCAGCTTCTGCTTCTGTAAAGCGATGCCCAGACACCTTAACGTGTAAGCGATTTCTGAGTTTTCGTACAACAGAAAATTGTAACATAGTTAAATCCTCAATTATTTGTTTTCTTCAAAGATTTCTTCGTTGCGTGCTTCGTTGATTTCTTGAGCTTCTGCCAATACATCAGATGCGGATGCTTGTACTTTTTCAGCTGTTTCTAATACAGTTTCTTTAGCGCGAAGACCAGCTGCTACGATACCAGCATATACTTTTTTAGCGTCTTTAGAAGTTAACACTTTAAGACCTACAGTACCCAATGCAAGACCTGCTGCGAATAGATTAGCGTTTTTAAGATTGTTTTGGTTGAAGTTGAACATAATAATATTCCTTTCTACTGAATATATATAAAAATTACTTACTATATTTGAAAAGAGGAGCCTATTATAGAGACCCCTCTTTCAAATTCAGAATTCGTATTAGCTTACTTAGCGGTACGTTTAATGCCTAATGCCTTATTGGAACCATCACAGCTGCAGCTACCACCACAACCAGAAGATTTTTTAGAGCCAGAATCGCAGCCACCTTTACCAGACATTTGTTTGTAAAATTTATTACCGATATAAGCTAATGCTAATACAACTATGAGTCCTATAACAAGATTATCCATTACTATGCCTCTTTCTCAATATCTACTAAATTACAATATCTGTCTTAGTGATAAACAAGATAAAAGCAATATCTAAAGGATATTTCCCTTTTCTCATTATCATTTAACCACGAATATTGATAATTATCAAGTATTATTTTTAAATTACTTATAACAAAATCGCAATGTTTTAATTCATTTTTGTTCAAAGTATCTAAAAGTGGCTAAACTCTCCTATTTAGCGATTTTAGATTAGAAACCTAATGCGCGACCTATGTTATAGAAGATGAAACATGCAATCCAAGCAAATGTATTTTCATAGAAGAACATGAAAGCAACCCATTTCCAAGAACCTGTTTCACGTTTGATAACAGCTAATGTTGCCAAACAAGGTGGGTAAATTAAGATAAACAACATCATTGTCAAACCAATTAATGGTGTAAAGTGAGAGTCGTTTTGTAGGTACTCAGTCAACGGTGCTGGATTTTGATCATCACCACCTACAGCATAGATAGTACCCAATGTAGAAATTACTACTTCTTTAGCCGCTAAACCAGCTACTAATGATAGGCCCATTTTCCAATCAAACCCCAATGGTTCTAGCACTGGGTTAATAGCTTTACCAAAAGATGCTGCATAGGATTGTTCAATTTTTTCAGAAGCTTGTTCTTTATCAAGTTTGTCATTTTCAGCATCTAAGTTAGCACTGTTTTTATACATTGCCCATGCTGCTGGGAACAAGTCTTTATTTTCATCTTTAATATCATTGAATAATTCAGGTGCTTCAGAATCTTCTTCTACTGCTACTTCAGGTTCATCTTCTCCTGCGTCCTTAGCAGCATTAGTAGCATCTTGTACAGTAGATTTCATATCTTCAACAATTTTATCAACTGCATCTTTTTGGTCATCTGTAGCGATACCGAATTGAGCTAATGTAGCTGCATCTTTTACTTCATACTCTTGAGCAACTTGTTCTTTCATTGCATCATAGTCTTTAGAGTATTCTACATCCATTGGGTACGCTGTAATGAACCAAATCAAAATAGATGCGGCCATGATGAATGTACCAGCTTTAATGATGTACAATTTAGCACGTTCGTACATGTGCATCCAAGTAGCTTTCAATGTAGGCAAGTGATAAGGAGGTAATTCCATTACAAATGGTTCAGCTTCACCAGCAAATAAGAACTTACGGAAAATTTTTGCAAAGATAATACCGAAGATGATACCCAAGAAGTATACAGAGAATACAACTAAAGTACTATCCCAACCATTTGGGAAGAACGCATTTGCAAATAAGATATACACTGGCAAACGAGCAGAACAACTCATGAATGGTGTAATCAAAATAGTAACCATTCGATCCTTATAGTTATCAAGGATACGAGCACCCATTACAGATGGCACGGAACAACCAAATCCCAATAACAAAGGAATAAAGGATTTACCATGCAAGCCACATGCGCGCATTACACGGTCAATTACGAAGGCTGCACGAGCCATATACCCTGTATCTTCCAAGAAAGAAATGCCAAGGAAGAGTAATAAAATTAATGGCAAGAATGAAAGTACTGCACCTACGCCGGCAATAATACCATCAGATACGAGTGACTGTAATTGGCCCTCTGGAATAGTCTGAACCACATAAGCCTGTAATGCAGCGAAACCATCTTCAATCCAACCTTGAGGTATCCCACCTACAAAGTTAACAAACGCGAATAATAAGTACATAACAACCATGAAGATTGGTAAGCCCCAAATTCGATGCGTTAAGATTTTGTCATAACGGTCAGAGCGTGTTTCCAATTGAGTTGGCGCTTGTGTTAAACATGCATTGTATACTTCTACAGCAAAGCGGTGACGATATTCTTGGAATACAATATCAAGATCAACTTGATCCTTAATTTCTTCACGAATAGCTTCAGCCTTTTGAATAACAGCTTCCGTATTATCAAAGCGCATAACTTTGCCAATAACGTCCGCATCTTTTTCTAACAACTTAACAGCAATCCAACGAAGTGGATATGTAACAGTGCCAGCTTGTTTTAGTTCTTCTACAAGCTCACTAATTTTGCCTTCTAACAAATCACCATAATTAATTGTTACACCAGGAGCTTTTTGAGAAGCAGCTACACTAATTGTTGCTTCTAACAAGTCTTTTGTACCAATATTTGTACGACCTACAGTACTAACAATGGTAGCCCCTGTCATTTCTGCCATTTTTTTTAGGTCGTATTTGATGCCCATTTCTTCAGCAACGTCAGCCATGTTTAGAGCAATAACCATTGGCTTTTCAAGTTCCAATAATTGTGCAGCTAAATATAAGTTACGTTCCAAGTTAGATGCATCAAGAACATTAACAATTACATCTGGGTTATCATTTACGATAACATTTCGAGCTACTAACTCATCCAAGGAACGTGCTGTTAAACTATACGTACCTGGTAAGTCAATAAATAATAAATTACGACCATTAAAATTAGTATGGCCTTCTTTCTTTTCTACCGTAACGCCGGCATAGTTACCAACGTGTTGCTTCGCCCCTGTGATATTGTTAAACATTGTAGTCTTACCACAGTTTGGGTTACCTGCTAAGGCAATGCGAATTTGCCCATTTTCTGCCATGTGAACCTCCTATTGAACATCTACATCAATCATGCCAGCTTCGCTTGTACGAAGTGCTAATTCAAAGTTTTTTACTTTGATCTCCACCGGATCACCCAAAGGGGCAAACTTCATAACATGGATTTTTGTACCATGTACGAGACCCATGTCGATTAGACGATGCTTAACATTGCCACTGCCATGTAGTGCAACAATAAGACCAGACTCACCTGGCTTCATGTCTTTCAACTTTTTGATAGCCATACGACACCTCCTAATTATTGTACCTAACAACCTCATATTAACCACACAAAATAATAATGCGTATTAATATCTTAAATTATTATATCAAATCAAGCATTAATTTCAACAATTATTATCATTTTTATGGTTATTTTTTATCTCATATCTATATTTTATTATCATATTTAATATGAGATTATCTATATAATTATCTAATAAAATACTGAATACTAGCTGAAATTTAATATTTCATAGCTATATATTTAGATACTGTAATCAATAAACTCTATTAAGATTATCATTTACAAATACTCTCACATTCTCAATTAATAGTTTATAAACAGTTTAAATGTAGCTATTTTAATATTTTCATTTCTCATTTTACTTAGTTATATCAGTATTTTTCCATATATTATCAAAAAAATATACCCAAAATACTATAATATTTATTGAGCCTAGAGTATGTTAAGACTATACATCTTCCAAGTTCAATTCATTTGCCCCTAATATGTGCATACGTTATAATTAATATAATATGTATTATAGAAAGGACGATTCATGAAATCTTTTAAATCTTTAGGTGTTTGTGATGAACTTATCCAAGCCCTACAAAAACAAGGTATAAAGGAGCCTACGCCAATTCAAGAACAATCCATTCCTGTCGTCTTTAAAGGGAATGATGTCATAGCCAAAGCTCAAACCGGCACGGGGAAAACACTAGCATTCTTACTGCCAATTCTACAACGTGTACATACTGATGTTCATCAAGAACAAGTGCTTATCATTGCGCCTACACGAGAACTAATTAAACAAATTTCCGATGAAGCGAAGGAAATAGGTTCTATTTTAAATGTAGATATCCTCCCTCTTATCGGCGGCAAAACAATCGAGGCACAGTTACAACAGTTAGGCCGCCGACCT
>OBVG01001108.1_pt1 | contig 11934 bp, 9 predicted proteins | sample 1501271 | NCBI WGS metagenome assembly OBVG01 (sample SAMEA2579934, study PRJEB22360) | human gut metagenome | biome: human gut; feature: human-associated habitat; material: faeces | place: Denmark | collected 2008/2010 | reverse complement strand
AACCAACGGTGAAATTGTTGGGCAGATTAATGGCTTGTCTGTGATTGAATATCCTGGTACACCTGTTTGTTTCGGTGAACCTTCTCGCATCAGTTGTTTAGTGCAGTTTGGTGATGGTGAAGTCGTGGATGTGGAGCGTAAAAACGAATTAGCGGGCAACCTTCACGGAAAAGGTATGATGATTTCTGAAGCGTGCTTGGCAAGTATCTTAGAGTTGCCATCACAGTTACCATTTTCTGCTTCTTTAGTATTTGAACAGTCCTATGGTGAAATTGATGGTGACAGTGCGTCTCTAGCTATTTTCTCTGTATTAGTTAGCGCGTTATCCGATTTGCCATTGCCACAAAATATTGCGATTACGGGTACCATTGACCAATTCGGTTTGGTGCATGCGGTAGGTGGAGTTAATGATAAAATTGAAGGCTTTTTCACCATTTGCCAACGTCGTGGTTTAACGGGTAAACAAGGGGTGATTATTCCTGCAACAACAATTCAGCAATTAAGTTTATCTGACGAAGTAGTTGAGGCGGTGAAAAATGAGCAATTCTTTATCTATCAAGTCGAGGATATTTATCAAACAGCCAAAATCTTATTTGACCGCGATTTATTAGAAGAGAAAGAAGAATATGCGAAGGGCAAAGAACCTATTGCGCGTTTAATTCAAAATCGAATTGCTTTCCGTTCGGAAACGCCGAAAAAAAGCTGGTTAGATTTCTTTAAATCTTAATTTCTTAAAAGCGAACCTTGTGTTCGCTTTTCTTTTATCTTATCTTAATTCCACTGACTGATCCGACAAGTTGAGCTAACAAGTGTTCGCTGTTTACATTTCTTATAAATCCCAATAGAATCCTTACTTATTGGTTGTAACCAAGCAAAACTATATATACAAGGAAATAAAAAATGGAAAACACCTGTACACCCAACATCAAAAGCAGCTACACTTATGAAGATTTATTAGCTTCTGGTCGTGGTGAATTATTTGGTAAAGAAGGCCCGCAACTTCCAGCACCAACGATGTTGATGATGGATCGTATTGTAAAAATGACCGAAGACGGCGGTGCGTTTGGTAAAGGGTATATTGAAGCAGAATTAGATATTCATCCAGATTTACCGTTTTTCGGTTGCCACTTTATTGGTGACCCAGTTATGCCAGGCTGTTTAGGCTTAGATGCGATGTGGCAATTAGTGGGTTTCTTCCTTGGCTGGGTTGGCGGTAAAGGTAAAGGCCGTGCATTAGGCGTTGGTGAAGTGAAATTTACCGGACAAATCTTACCAACCGCGAAAAAAGTGGTTTACCGCATCAATATGAAACGCGTAATTAATCGCAAATTAGTGATGGGAATGGCTGACGGTGAAGTGAAAGTCGATGGTCGCGTTATCTACACAGCAACCGATTTAAAAGTTGGCTTATTCCAAGATACATCAAGTTTCTAATTTAAATAAACACAACATCATAAAAAAAGATAGCCCGATTTACTCGGGCTTTTCTTTTTCTATTCTTCGTCAATAATATCGACAAATTCGGCATTCAGTAATTTAGCTAAATCTTGTGGGGCCAATTCGACGCTTAATCCGCGTTTCCCACCTGAAACAAAAATTGTATCAAACTCAAGTGCGGTTGAATTTATCACTGTTTTTACACGTTTCTTTTGACCTAATGGACTAATGCCACCGACTAAATACCCCGTGCTTTTTTGTGCCGCATCTTTATCGGCCATTTCCACTTTTTTTACACCAATTGATTTTGCCGCTTTCTTTAAACTCAACATATTTGCCGTGGAAAGCACAAAACATGCTAATTTTTTCTGATCACCATTTTCAGCGACTAAAAGTGTTTTAAAGGATTGGTGCGGATCAAGCCCAAGTTTTTCAGCGGCTTCATCGCCAAAATGCGTATTGTTAGGGTCATGATCATAGGTATGGAGAGTAAAAGGAATTTTATTTTTCTTGAGTAAATCAATTGCCGGTGTCATCTGATTTCCTTATGTATTTATTAGTCTTTTTTCTGTAGAATGAATCGGTTTAGAACATTTTACAGCGGAGAGAAAAATGGACGCAAGCCTAAATATTGCTATTGCAGCAGAATTTGATCTATGTGAAAAAATTGCCGAAGCCCTTGAACAAAGTGAGCTAGATGTAGGCAAGGTTTCAATTGTAGAAATTTATCCTTTTGAAGAAGAGCAAGCGGTGCGTTTTCGCAATAAAGCGGTTGCTCAATTAGCCACTGATGAGATTGAGTGGGATAGCGTTAATTATCTTTTCTTCGCAGGCCAAATTGACCAAGCCCCTTTATTAGCTCAAGCCGCAGAAAGTGGCTGTGTGGTGATTGATTTAAAAGGGATTTGCTCTGCATTATCTGATGTCCCTGTTGTTGTCCCAACAATCAATGAAGAAAATCTGACTGAGTTAAGACAACGTAACATTGTGAGTTTACCCGATCCGCAAGTGAGTCAATTAGCTTTATCTTTGGCTCCAATTATTCAACAAACAAATTTAACTCAAGTTTTTGCAACGTCACTTTTACCGGCTTCTTATACGGATGGTGAAACTGTGAATAAACTTGCTGGACAAACTGCTCGTTTACTGAATGGTATGCCATTGGAAGAAGGTGAAACTCGTTTTGCCTTTGATGTGTTTCCACAACAAGCGGCTAATTTAAATCTGCAATTGCAAAAAATCTTCCCGCAGTTAGACAATGTGATTTTCCATCAAATTCAAGTGCCTGTCTTCTACGGAATGGCACAAAAAGTGACCGCACTTTCAGATTATGAATTTGATTACCAGCCACAACAAAGCGAATTGATTGAATTACATGATAGCCTTATTACGCCCGTGATTAACGGTGAAAACGAAAATGCTGAAGAAAGCGTAAAATTGCATATCAGCCAACAAAGTGCGGTTGAAAATGGAATTGAATTTTGGACGGTAGCTGATGAGCAACGTTTCAATATTGCCTTATTAGGTATGAAATTACTTGAGTCAATTTATCACCAAGGTTATTAATTTAAGTTAAGGGGAAGACAATGCAACAATCTTTACTTGAACGCCTTTTTTCCATTAAAGAAAAGGGTAGTACCACCAAAACTGAAATTATCGCTGGTATCACCACCTTCTTTACCATGGTGTACATCGTGTTTGTAAACCCATCCGTATTAGGTGATGCGGGAATGGATAAACAAGTTGTTTTCGTGACTACTTGTTTAATCGCCGCGCTCGGTACCATTGCGATGGGATTATTCAGTAATTTACCTATCGCCCTTGCACCTGCTATGGGACTCAATGCGTTCTTTGCTTATGTAGTCGTTGGCAAGCTCGGCTATTCTTGGGAAGTGGGCATGGGTACCATTTTCTGGGGCTCGATTGGTTTATTTGTTCTCACCTTATTCCAAATCCGTTATTGGTTAATGGCTTCTATTCCGCTTTCATTGCGCGTGGGAATTGGTGCGGGTATCGGCTTTTTTATTGCCTTAATTGGCTTTAAAAATATGGGATTGGTTGTCGCGAATCCCGCAACCTTAGTGGCATTAGGCAATTTACATGATCCTAAAATTCTGCTTGGCGTATTAGGTTTCTTTATTATCGTAGTTTTAGCTGCACGTAATATTTTCTCTGGTGTTTTAATTTCTATTGCGGTAGTCACTGGTTTAGCGCTTTTAATTGATGACCAAGTTACCTTCCACGGCATTGTTTCTATGCCACCAAGCTTAGGTGCGGTTGTAGGGAAAGTGGATATTGCGGGTGCTTTAGATACGGCTTTGCTCGGTATCATTTTCTCATTCTTATTAGTAAACCTATTTGACTCATCAGGCACCTTATTAGGCGTGACCGATAAAGCAGGTTTCAGTGATGAGAAAGGTCGTTTCCCGAAAATGAAACAAGCCCTTTATGTGGATAGCGTGAGTGCTGTGGTTGGTTCTTATATCGGAACCTCAGCTATCAGTACCTATATTGAAAGTGGCGCTGGAGTTTCTGTCGGTGGTAGAACAGGTTTAACGGCGGTGACAGTCGGTGTTTTATTCTTACTTACCATTTTCTTCTCGCCACTAGCTAGTGTGGTACCAGCTTATGCAACCGCAGGGGCGTTAGTTTATGTGGGGATTTTAATGGCATCCAGTCTTATTCGTGTGCACTGGGATGATTTAACCGAAGCCACCCCAGCTTTTATCACTGCAGCGATGATGCCATTTACTTATTCAATTACTGAAGGTATTGCATTTGGCTTTATTAGTTATTGCGTCATGAAGGCCTGTACAGGTAGAATACGCGAAGTCAATGCCCCTGTGTGGGTGGTGTCTTTATTATTTGTAGCCAAGTTCGTTTGGGTTGGCTGATTTCATAAAGGCGTAATTTATTACGCCTTCATTTTTATAGCATTGCAACAAGGAGTGCGTCATGCAAAATATTCTTTTTATCGTCAATGATTCCACATATAGTGGAGAAAAAACGTTCAACGCTGTTCGTTTCGCCATCAATATGAAAGAAGAGCACAGCAAGGATGTAAATATCAAATTATTCTGCTTTTCTGATGCGATTTTATGCGGTATTGCTGGGCAAAACCCAAATGAAGGTTTCAATATCCAACAACTTATCGATATTTTAGCGGCACAAGGTGCTGAAATTAAATTATGCACTAGCTGCGTGAAAGCACGTGGTTTATTAGACGCTAAATTAATTGACGGCGTGACCCTTGGTACCTTAGATGATGTATCCGAGTGGACATTATGGGCGGATAAAGTTTTAACGTTCTAATTTCTGATAAAACAGACAAAATAAAAAGGTGCAATCAATAGAGTGCACCTTTTTAATTCTATATAGTTGGTTTAAGTTTTTAAACCTCACCACCAATCCCAACAAATTTCTCAACAAAGGCAACAATCTTTTGGAAAATGCTTTGTTTTTTCGTGAGATATTGCGGATTAAGCGGACTCATTTTCGGTAGAGCATCATTTAAATCTGTACCTTGTTCGCTGGCATATCCGCGTTTTAAGGATACGTTAATATAACGCTTCGCAGCATCAATATTCAGCCCTTCACTGCTAATTAATTCGTCAGCTTCTTTCTGTTGCTCTTTTTGGGCAAATTGGAAGAAGGATTCAATAATACCGGCTTTATCGACAATGCTATCTAAGTCAGTTTGATTGATAAAATCTACGATTAAACTTTCTTTGGCGCGATTACCTAGGCTCGCTCGGATTGTGGTTCGAATTTCATCAATCAGCTCAGCTTTATTTTTCATTTTTTTGTTGTGTTCAAAAATCAATTCTAAGATGTAATCCAGATTGATTTCTTGAGATTTTAATAAATCCACTTCAAACACTACATCGTCCCAATCAATGGTCGATTTTGCTTTTTCCTCGCCATCTTTTTGACGACGGAGCCAATCCCGAATATCGTTGTAAGTCGAACGGTAATTCTGAATGCTACGTTCGCTAGGCATATCAATAGGTTGCATTTCAGCAAAAGCTTCATCCGTTAAATAATATTTTTCTTTAAAGGCTTCAACGGCTTTTGCATCGCTGGTATCGAGCGATTGAAATGCTTGTAAAGCAGCGAACTCATCATAGTTTTGCAGAATGTTTTCAACCCGCAAATATTCACCAAATAATTTTACAAAGTTTTTCTTGTCTTTTTCCGTTTGAATTTCATCTGGATCAGGGAAGCGTTCTTGCAATTCAGCAATAACCTCTAAATAACCACGACGGGCAACACCCGCATCGGTAAAGCCTTCCATATATTCTTGGTAACTTTTTTCTAATACGATATTGCGCGTATTGGATTTACCGAAAAGGGTAATCGCATCAATGGTATCTTGTTCCAAGTCTCGGAAAGTGACGATATTGCCGAAACTTTTGGTGCTGTTGTAAATACGGTTTGTACGAGAATAAGCTTGAATCAAACCATGGTAACGCAAGTTTTTATCCACAAATAACGTGTTTAAGGTTGGGGCATCAAAACCAGTTAAAAACATTCCTACGACAATCAGTAAATCCACTTCTTTGTTTTTGACACGTTTGGCAAGATCACGATAGTAGTTTTGGAACGATTTCGCATCCACATCGTAATTGGTGGCAAAATAGCCGTTGTAATCATCAATAGCAGATTTTAAAAATTCCTTAGCCGAGGAGTTCATCGCTTCCACTTCAAAACTTTCATCGACAATATCGCCAATCGCATCTTGCTCTTCATTCGCGGCAAACGAAAAGATTGTTGCAATTTTAAGTGGATTTTTGACCGCACTTTGTAACTGTTTAAACGTTTGATAATAAGCTTTAGCCGCGTCTACACTACTTACCGCAAACATCGCATTAAAGCCATTGTTACCCGCATTAAAGCGATGTGTCTTTTGTTTGAAATTATCTAAAACATATTGGGCAATTTGCTCAATACGTTTAGGTTGTAAAAAGGCTTGTTTTTTCTCGAGTTTTGTTAGCTCTTCAAGATTCTTTTCAGTTTCAATGTTCTTGAATTGTGGCCGTACATCATTGTAATCCACTTTAAATTTCAGCACTTTTTCATCACGAATCGCATCGGTGATAATATAAGAGTGGAGTTCAATGCCAAAAACGCTCGCTGTAGTTTCAGCACCTAATGCGTTAGTTGGAAAAATAGGCGTGCCGGTAAAACCAAATTGATAGTATTTTTTAAATTTTTTCGTTAGATTTTTTTGCGCTTCACCAAATTGAGAACGATGGCACTCATCAAAGATAAAAACGACCTGTTTATCGTAAATCGGTAATTTATCTTCTGATTTCATCAGGTTATTGAGTTTTTGAATGGTGGTAACAATGATCTTATTATCGTCTTTTTCGATATTGCGTTTTAATCCTGCCGTACTTTCCGAACCATTCACGCTATCCGGTGAAAAGCGTTGGTATTCCTTCATGGTTTGATAGTCCAAATCTTTTCTATCTACCACGAAAAATACTTTTTCAATAAAGTCTAATTCTGTTGCAAGGCGTGCGGCTTTAAAGCTGGTAAGCGTTTTGCCTGAGCCTGTAGTGTGCCAAATGTAGCCACCACTTTCTTTATTGCTCCAATTTTTCGCCTGATATGAGCTTTTAATTTTCCATAAAATACGCTCGGTGGCGGCAATTTGATAGGGGCGCATAATCAATAAGGTATCAGAAACATCAAACACGCAGTAATTTACCAATACATTGAGCAGGGTATGTTTTTGTAGGAATGTCGCTGTAAAATCCTTTAAATCTTTAATCAAAGTATTTTTTGCCGTTGCCCAATTCATTGTGAAGTCATAGCTGTTCTTATCGCGTTTGGTGGTGTTAGCAAAATAGCGGGTATCCGTGCCATTAGAAATGACAAAAATCTGAATATATTTAAAGAGAGAATTTTCTTTATTGAAACTTTCTTTGCTGTAGCGATGAATTTGATTAAAGGCTTCACGAATAGCCACACCGCGTTTTTTCAGTTCGATATGCACAAGTGGTAAGCCATTGACCAAAATTGTCACATCATAACGATTATCATAGCTGCCGGTTTGCTCGAATTGATTGATGACTTGCAGGGCATTATTGGCAAGATTTTTCTTATCTAGCAGATAAATATTCTGAATGTGTCCATCATCAAACACAAAATCATAAATATAGTCATCATGAATTTTACGTGTTTTCTCAATCAGACTATCGCTCGGTTTATCCAAATATTCTTCTAAAAAACGTCGCCATTCCGCATCAGAGAAAACCACGTTATTTAAGCGTTGTAATTGTACCCGTAAATTTTTAACCAACGCATCATGACCATTGATATCTTGTAAATACTCATAGCCTTGCGCCCGTAAATCACGAATAAACTCACGCTCAAGACTCCCTTCTGTTTGATAACCAGCATTGGGTTCTTCAACAAATTTATTATATTGATCTAAAACGATAAAATGGTTGGATTCGGCGATGGTTTTGTATTGGATCATTGTTTTTCCTTAGTATATTTTTTTCAGCTAATAACTCGAAATTTTATAAGCTATTGAATAATAAAGATTGTTTTTCTTGTGATTGAAAGTTTTTATAGGCGGTAAATCTTATAGTTTAAATATTAAGCAAGAAAACTTTAGTTTTAACTAAAGAACTTGACCTCGGATCCGTATTTTTATACTATTTGCATCAACAGTTCCCCTAGCTTTGCCAACTCAAGTGGTTGGACTCACAAGGCTAGGGGCCATTTTTTTCCACAGTTTCCATTCTTTTGGTGCAATGTTTACACCCATGTCTTCTAGTGAAATTGCCCCATTTGTTACTTTTGGAAATTCATCAAGCACAGCTAAGAAACGCTCCCCCCAAGTTGAATTAGGGCAAATAATATCTAGCATTTTTTTCATCAAGCAAAAATAAACAAATACTTGGTTAGCAGACAACGCTTTCCATTCTGGATCATCTAATCCTTTTAAGGTTGCATTAGTTGGAATTGCCCGATTCCAAAGTCTTCCGTAGTGAGCAGAAATGTTACGAATAACATTGAATGCGTGAAGATGTGTTTGTAAATGTCTTCCGCTTTTTAAGCGATAGATTTTTGCAATATAGTCTTTATCTTCTTTTTTCATGCCACTGTAAAGTTTTGACATCGTACCAAAATCCCAAATTTCACAGCATACCCAAATAGGTAAGTCTGAATATTGCTCTAAATGATGTTTCACAAAACTGGTCTTTCTTTCTCGGGTAATTAGATTTTCAAGTTTTTCTAGCCAGTCGGAATGGTTAAATTCAGCATCAAAATATTCAATTTTTTTATGCGCCAAAGGATGATACTTACCTAATCGGTAAGCAATACTCACACGCATTGCAACTTCTATTCTTTCTAGAGCATCAAGCGCAAGTTGTCGTAATTTCTTATCAAAAAGATAAAGTTGTTTAATATCTGAAAAGTGCGTGTTATCAATAAAATTATCCAATTTCACTTTAGAATTGCACGTATCGCTTTGACGAAAAGGATAGAGGTAGCCACTTAAACGATAATACCCAATGGTTTTTAAATAACCTAAGGCCTTGGTTTCGTTATCAATGATAAGCCCTCTTTTTTTTAAGCGGGAAAGCTGTTCATCAAAATTTTTCCATTCTTTTAATGTTTTTGGCATAGTTTTTTATTCAAAATTTAATAACGATTCTCTGTAATATTCATACCGCTTTTGGCTTTGTTCAATCGCCAAAGGCAAGCCTTCGGTGATGGAATTAGTTAGGGCTTCAAATTTGTCTAAGATTGAAACGATGCGGTGTTGTTCTTCAATTGACGGAACAAAAATAGGAATTTCATTCAAAATAGCTTGTGTTAAGCTAGGTCTCCCTGAACCTGTATCTAATTTTGCTAAATCTACGGTTTTCATAAAATGAAAAAAGTATTTTGGCAAAATTTGAGTTGTATTGATTTCTGTATAGTAAATCGTATCAACATTCCAAAATGGCTCTTCAAGATAAAATATATTTGTAATACTTCCTTTTCGTGGAATTAATACCGTAGGTTTGTCATACGAATATGTATCAACATATCCCATAATTCCACCAGATCCATAGATTGGAATATCTCCCTCTCCAAGATGTTTCCAATCTTTCCCATTTTTAATTTTAGCTACATCAATAAGTTTCTTCTTCGCCCCCCCTATATTTAATTGCTCTAGGCTATCGAAAGATAACAATTTCTCCCGATAGTATTCATACTGCTTCCGGCGTAGTGTAAGCTCGCTGGTAAGCTCGCTGGTAAGCGCTGTCAATGCGTCCAAAATTTTTACGATTTTGGTTTGGACGGGGAGTGGGGGGATGGGGATTTCTAATTTTTTTAGCTCGCTAGCATTTAGCGCTGGAATCCCTGTAAAAGAGCATAAATTATGAATCTCTTTTTGAAAATGGATCAGAACATGGTAAAGAAAGCGGACATTTAATTCATATTCTGATTTTATTGTTACAGAATAATTAAGATTTCCTCGGAAATATTTACCTTCTTGCCAAGTAATTGAGCCAACGCCAGCACCTCTTGTTGTAATACCAATAGGATCATTTTCAGTGTTCCATTCATTAATAAATCCTAAGGGTTCACGTCCACTGTTGATGACAGGGTATATTCCAGGGTTTTGTGCAATAATATTTTTGCTAACTGACTGACCTGTTTTTATATCTGTGACTTTTCCTAAGGGCTTCCACTCAACCTCAGCCCCATTCAATAATTTCTCTAAAAAAGTGCGGTTGTTTTTCATGGTGTTTTACCCCTCAATTTCCGCCACAATCTTGTCAATCTCGGCACGCAAGCGGTCGATATTAGCAACTGTTTTACGAATTTCCGCATTGAGTTCATCAATATTAATCACTTCTCGGGTGTCTTCTTGTTCTACATAAGAACTCACCGCAAGGTTGTATTCATTGTTAACAATGTCTTCAAAGGACACGGATTTGGCTAAATGTGGCACATATTCTTTATCGGCAAACAATTTGAGAATTTGCTCGATATGTTCCTCTTCTAAAATGTTGTTATTGGTGGCAGATTTAAATAAACCGCTGGCATCAATAAATTGGGTTTGGGTATCGGGTTTATGTTTGGAAAGTACCAAAATATTCACCGCAATACTGGTGCCAAAAAAGAGATTGGGCGCTAAGGCGATCACCGTTTCCACATAGTTATTATCCACCAAATATTGACGAATTTTTTGCTCGGCACCGCCACGATAAAAAATGCCGGGGAAGGAGACAATCGCCGCGCGGCCTTTTGCTGAAAGATAACTTAACGCATGCAAAATAAAGGCAAAATCTGCTTTAGATTTTGGCGCAAGCACGCCTGCGGGGGCAAAGCGTTCATCATTAATCAGTGTTGGATCATCAGAGCCAATCCATTTCACGGAGTAAGGCGGATTAGAAACGATAGCATCGAAGGGTTTATCTTCACCAAATTGAGGATTCATTAAGGTGTTGCCAAGGGCGATATCAAACTTGTCGTAGTTGATGTTATGTAAAAACATATTCATACGAGCGAGGTTGTAAGTAGTGTGATTAATTTCCTGCCCGAAGAATCCTTCTTCAATGATGTGTTCATCAAATTGTTTTTTCGCTTGCAATAATAAAGAACCCGAACCGGCAGCAGGGTCGTAAATTTTATTGACTTTGTCTTGTCCATATAAAGCCAGTCGAGCAATTAGCTTGGAAACGCATTGTGGTGTAAAGAACTCACCACCTGATTTACCGGCATTGGCAGCATAATTGGAAATTAAAAATTCGTAAGCATCACCGAATAAATCGATATGATTATCTTCAAAGTCACCAAAATCTAACTCAGCAACGCCTTTTAATACATCAGCTAGGCGGCTGTTTTTATCGGCAACGGTATTACCCAAGCGGCTGCTAGTGGTATCAAAATCGGCAAATAAACCTTTGATATCCTGTTCGGAAGGGTAGCCAGTAGCGGAGTTTTCGATAGCTGTAAAAATATTTTTTAGGTCTGTATTTAAATTCGGATTAGTGTTGGCTGTTGCCACGACATTTTTAAATAATTGGCTTGGGTAAATAAAATAGCCTTTTGCTTTGATGGTGTCTTCTTTGATCGCTGCAATAATAGGGTCGTCATCATTAAAAGTAGAATAATCAACGCTATCATCTCCACCTTCAATGTAGTTGGCAAAGTTTTCACTGATAAAACGATAGAAAAGCGTACCTAAAACATATTGTTTAAAATCCCAACCATCGACAGAACCGCGGACATCATTAGCGATTTGCCAAATGCGGCGTTGAAGTTCTGCACGTTGTTGAATTGCTGCTGCCATAAAATCCTCAGAATATTTTGTGTCATTATTAAGATATAAATGCTCCAAATTATACAAGAAATAAATAATAACTAAATGAATTTCTATGGAAATTCCTCTACAATAAGAACACGCTAATGTTTCCAAAAAATAAAAAAAATGAGCCAAAAATCAACCGCACTTAATGCCATTTCGTTACCCTTAAATCA
>OBVG01001080.1_pt1 | contig 12344 bp, 9 predicted proteins | sample 1501271 | NCBI WGS metagenome assembly OBVG01 (sample SAMEA2579934, study PRJEB22360) | human gut metagenome | biome: human gut; feature: human-associated habitat; material: faeces | place: Denmark | collected 2008/2010 | reverse complement strand
GATGGCGATGGGAATGCCGGCAGCGGTCGGAGCAATATCCCATGTCTGGCTTGACCAGCGGAGAATCCGGGTGCAGGTAATCGGAGACGAGGAGGCATGTGGTATTTGCGGTTCCGGTCTGATTGATGCACTTGCGGTTATTTTAGAGATGGGGCTTCTTGATCACACAGGATTGTTAAAGCAGAAACAGTCGGTTTCAGTTGCTTACCGGAAATATCTGGGAGAATATGCCGGACAGCCATGTGTCTGGCTGGCACATAAGGTATGTGTGACGCAGGAAGATATCCGGGGACTACAGCTTGCAAAGGCAGCATTTGCAGCCGGAATGCGGATTCTGCTGCAGGATAGCCACACTCCGTATGAACAGCTGGATCATGTCGTTCTTGCTGGTGGTTTTGGCAGCTATCTGAAAAAAGAATCGGCAGCGGCGATTGGACTGATTCCAAAGGAATTACTTCCGATTACGGAGTCGGTTGGAAACGCGGCCGGAGAAGGTGCGGTATCCGCAGCTATTTCCCAAAAAGCAAGAGAGCAGCTTTTAACAATCCGGAAAAGTATGCATTATATAGAGCTGTCTACCCATCCGGATTTTTCGCAGGAATATATGGATCAGATGGATTTTGACGAAAGTAAGCGATAGAAAGGGAAAAAATGATAGAACTGATTGAGGTATTAAAAGCCGTTTTATTTGGAATTGTGGAAGGCGTGACTGAGTGGCTTCCCATTAGCAGTACTGGACACCTGATTCTGCTGAATGAAGTGGTCAAACTGAAGGTAAGTGATGAATTTTACAGTATGTTTGAGGTCGTAATCCAGCTGGGGGCGATTCTTGCAGTCGTTGTTTTATTCTGGAGTCAGATCTGGCCGTTTGGAAGAAAAAATAACGTGGCACCTTTGGCAAAACGGGGACCGGGCGCATGGATCAAAACAGATATTTTTAAATTGTGGTTTCATATTCTGGTTTCTGTCATTCCGGCAGCGGTGATTGGTATTCTCGCGGATGACTGGGTGGAGAAACATTTTTACAATTACCAGATGGTATCTGTCATGCTGATTCTGTTTGGTATTGCGTTTATTCTGATTGAGAATTCCCATAAAGGAAAAAATTCCAGAATCAATTCGCTTGCAGATATCGGTTACGACACGGCACTTTTTATCGGTCTGTTTCAGCTGATCGCTGCAATCTTTCCGGGAACCTCCCGGTCCGGTGCAACGATTGTCGGAGCACTTTTGATCGGAGTGTCCAGAACCGTTGCGGCAGAGTATACGTTTTTCCTTGCCATTCCGGTTATGTTTGGTGCCAGTATCTTAAAGATTGCGAAGTTTGGACTGGATTTTTCGACATCCGAGGTCGTTATCCTGTTTGTGGGATGTGTCATTGCATTTGCGGTTTCCCTGATTGTTATCCGTTTTCTGATGGGATATATTAAAAAACACGATTTCAAGGTGTTTGGATATTACCGGATCATTCTTGGCGTTTTTGTGCTGGCGTGTGGATTTTTAGGGGCATTACATGCTTAAACTATATATCCGGCCGGTTTGTCTCCTGCGTCCGGAAGAAGAGGTGGCTTCGCTGTCTCTTCTTGTGGAGAGACGCAGGGAGAAAGTAAGAACAATAAAAGGAAAAGAAAACCGCAGCAGATCCATTGCGGCGGGTCTTCTGCTCCGGCATATGCTGCTGGAAGAACAGATCCCTTATGCCGAAGAATCTTTTGGGCTGGAAGGACATGGAAAGCCGCGTCTGAAAAAAGATGGGGTTTTCTTTAATTTAAGCCATGCGGGAGCATACGCAGTGGGAGCACTGTCGGATGTCCCGGTAGGTGTGGATGTGGAACAGCAGAACCGTTTTTTGCAGGAAACCCGCAACCGGAAACTTGCAAAGCGGATATTAACGGAAGCGGAATGGAACTGGTGGAAAGATGCCGGGGATGATCCGCAGGAACTGCTCCGGTTCTGGACAAGAAAAGAAAGCTATGTGAAAATGACCGGGGAAGGAATGACAAAGGCATTTCATACCGTGGATACCCTGCATGGGAAATACTATAAAGAAATTCCGCTGGGAACCATAAAAGACAGATATCTGATCAGTGTCTGTACGCAGGAAGATAGGACTTGCGATTTTGTATGTAAAATGTTAGATTAATATCTGGAGGCAGAATATGCATGATGAATTAACAAAAAAGGATATTGAAAAAATGGAGGCAGAGATTGAGCACCGGAAGCTGGTGGTTCGAAAGGAAGCCCTCGAAGATGTAAAAGAAGCACGTGCCCAGGGAGACCTGAGCGAAAATTTTGAATATAAGGCAGCCAAAAAGTTTAAAAACGAAAATGAAAGCCGTATCCGTTATCTGGAAAAAATGATCAAGACAGCAGTGATTGTTTCGGAAGACTCTCCGGAAGATGAAGTTGGAATGAACAATACCGTCGATATTTATTTTGAAGAGGATGATGTGACGGAAACGTATAAACTGGTGACAACGGTCAGAAGCAATTCACTGAAAAATCTGATCAGCCGGGAATCACCGCTTGGCGCGGCTATTTTCGGGCATAAAGTCGGAGATCGCTGTGAAGTTCATGTAAACGATAATTATTCCTATTTTGTGCAGATTAAGCGTATTGTCAATACTATGGATGACGGCACAGATGAGCTTCGAAAATTTTAACAACAGGAGAAAAATATGAAAGTATCGGAAATTTTAAAGAAGAATGAGGTGACAATCTCATGTGAGATTTTCCCGCCAAAACAGGGAGCACAGTTGCAGAATTACAAGGCAATCGCAGCAGAAATCGCAAAGTTGAAACCGGCATATATCAGCTGTACATATGGAGCAACCGGCGGAACGAGTGATTATACCGTAGAGATCGCAGATGCGATCAACTCTTATGGGGTGCCGGCAATCGCACATCTGACCTGCGTCTCTTCCACAAGAGAAAAGGTACATACTGTAATCCATGAGCTGAAAGAGCGCGGAATCGAAAACATCCTTGCACTTCGCGGGGATATTCCGACAAACACGGATTTTCCGCTTCCGGATCAGTATCACCATGCGATTGAACTGATCCGCGAGATCAAAGAGGCAGGAGATTTCTGTATCGGCGGTGCATGTTATCCGGAGGGACATCCGGAGGCTGCCAATATGAATGAAGATCTGGATCATCTGAAAGAAAAAGTGGATGCAGGCTGTGAATATCTGACCACACAGATGTTTTTCGACAATAACATTTATTATCGTTTCCTATATAAGGCACTTGCTAAAGGAATTGATGTTCCGGTGACTGCCGGAATCATGCCGGTTACCAATGCAGCACAGGTGAAGAGAACGATTTCCCTGACCGGAAATCTGGTTCCTGCCAAATTTTTAAGCATTGTGGATCGGTTTGGGGACAACCCTGCAGCCATGAAGCAGGCAGGAATTGCCTATGCAACCGAGCAGATTATTGATCTGATTGCCAACGGAGTCAACCACATTCACATTTACTCTATGAATAAACCGGATGTCGCAGCGGCGATCATGAATAATCTGTCACAGATTTATGTGAGAGAGCAGGCATAAGAATGAAGAAAAAGGAAGAACAGCTGGTCCGTAAAGTGACCGATATGATACAAAAAACGCGGGAAGGAAAACTGCACTGGGATATTCAGTGCCAGACTACCGAGTACAACGATCCGGCGAAGAAACCAGTGGAAACCGAAGAGGGAGAGACATGGGTGATTGATGAGTGTTTTGTTTCCTATCACTGTATGGATCAGGAAAAAGAATTTCTATTGGTTTCTTATGAGCAGATCTACACCTGCGGAGAGAAAAAGAAGTCCTGCAATTTGATTTTTCTGCCACCGCTTGGCATCCGCTTCTTCGATGTGGATGTTTTAGCTCCGTATGCAGTGGAGGCGGATCAGATGCTGATCTACGAAGTACATATGCTGTGGCTGACCGTGCTTGAGCAGTATAAAAAAGATCCACAGAGCATGGAACTGGATGTGACAGGGCGCGAGCTGGTACTGTAGCAATAAACATGATTATACAATGTGTATAATAAGTGAAAAAAACCTCTGGAATTTTTAGACAAAATTTCCAGAGGTTTTTTGGCAGTTTTTCCAACTTTATTTCGTATACATTTTCAAGTATAATGAAAAACGAAAAAAACCGAAATATCATTCAAAAGGAGGAAAAAATGGGAGAGAGAAGGTTTTCAACAAAGAACCGTTTTGTGAGTTTTTTACTTGCAATTGCGATGGTTCTGACACTTTTACCGATTGGGGCGGTACAGGCAAAAGCAGAAGAGGCAACGGTAAAATTGTATTTTGAGTTGCCGAATGGAACTACAGTAACGGATTGGTGTGTACATGTTTGGAATGAGGCTAAAGTTTCTAATGGGGATACAGAGCACGCATTCCGTCCAAGCACTTGGGAAATAACAGGCGATAAATATCCAACATTATTAGCTGATCCAACAAATAAAGGATGGGGATATGTCGAAATATCTGGGACTATAGATGGCTTGCAGTTTGTTAATAAAGATGGTAAAGAATACAAATGCTGGAATGCTCAAATTGCAAAGGAAGGACATAAAGAAGCATATTTTGACCCTTCAGCGGAAATATGGTATACAGGTGCTGATAAATCAAAAGAAATTCAAAAAGCAGCGGTAAGGGACATTTATGTTATATCAGGAGAGACAGCATTAACGGGCTTTGAATGGGGAATTCATAATGAAAATTCCTTGACAAAGGATGGAAACAAATACAGCATTACATTTACTAATGTTTCAGCAGGAACATATTCCTATAAGATTTTACAAGATCCTGAGAACTGCGGATGGGATAAGACATGGGGATCTGGATCAGGCAGTGGTGGCAATCGTAGCGTGACCATAGAGGCTCCATCTGATGTTACTTTTACAATTGACCTTACAGATACATCAAAAAATGTAGAGGTTATCCAGAAAAAGTTAAAGAAACTTGTAGTTGATAATGGAAATATTTCAAAGGGAAAAACAAAAGAATTAAAAACATCTGCAAAGTATTATGATGGCACTTCAGCTAATGCAAATGATGTTAATGTTTCTTATAGGTTAAAAGAAGAAATAGCGGGAGTAACATTGAAAGACAATACGCTTTCTGTTGCAAAAGACACGTCTTTGACGGAAGTGACGGTTATTGTTTCTTATGGTGGTTTCGAACAGGAACTGACAATTCCAGTTGTAGAAAAGCAGTATCAGGTAACCATAAATATGTATTCTCAGGATTTGGAAATGAAGCCTGGGGTATCGGATATTTACATTTTTGAGTATGGTGGGAGTAACAATACGACTGTTACTTTAAATAAAACGGTAGAAGATACAGACAATAATGTAACATGGGTACAGGGAACGGTTACGGTGCCATACAATTCACTTGGAATTATTGCTAGAGATCAAGCTGGATCCTGGGATGGTGGAAAAGATAAGGATCAATTATATACCATTGATGAGAATACTCCAGAAGTAACCTTATGGTATGTGTATGGAAAAACACCTGTCACAGTAAAACCTACCATTACCAAAGAAGACCCAAGATATTTTTATTTGGAATATGAAAATGATACTTTAACAACCAATCCGGAGTTTTATTCGTGGACGACTGGTTTTGCAGCAGAATTGAAAAACTTTGAATCTGCAGGAGCAGGAAAATGGAAGATCAAAGTTCCTGTTAAATCAACTTGTACGAAGGTTGATTTCGTGGTTGTGCTGGATCCTTCCGGCTCTGACTGGATCAAGGATGGAGGAGATCACTCCATTGCATTCCCACAAGAACAGAACGTTGTATGCGCAAGCATGAAAAAAGGGGAAGAACCTGTATTGAGTGCTCCATACAATAAGGGATATGAAGTCCTTCCAAAAGAAAATAAGATTGCATTTTATTATCGGGATGATAACGCCTTAATTGATGATAAGCTTGCAGATATGAAGGTATCTGTAGATATCAATGGTACGGAATATGAAATGACTTATAATGCTGGGAATAAGCGTTTTGAGTATAACTATAACAAACTGGAAAGCGGACGTACATATTATCGTTATAAAGTCGGGGATGAATATATTTTAGACAAATATAACGATAAGCAGGAACAAAAAGAGGGAAACGATTATTCTTATATTGAGTATTATAAGCTGAATGCCACTATTCAGGCAGAGGTAATGAATGCATCATTTAATTATAATGAGAATAATGTCGTAAAATTTACTGTAAATCAGGATGAGAATGATACAAAGAAGATGGAAGTTGCATCTGCAAGTATTGATGTTTCTTCTTTAGGTGGAAGCAGTACATTGGCAATTGTACCGGATTTGCAGGCGGTAACAATATCAGCCACAACAGATACTTCGCTAGGTAAGAAAACATTGCCAATTGTTGTAACAGATCAGTATGGAAATGAGTATTCAACAAGTGTACAGGTTGAAGTGACTGCTCGAACCAAGAAAAATGCGAAAGATTTTGATTGGGATGAATCCGTTATTTATTTTATGGTAACGGACCGCTTCTTTGATGGAAATGAATCAAACAATACAGCAAGCGGAGCACAGACTTACGGAAAGGATAATGCAGGTCTGTATCATGGTGGTGATTTCGCAGGAATTACACAAAAGTTAGACTATTTAGAGGATTTGGGAATTAATACAATCTGGATTACCCCTATAGTAGAAAATATCCCAGGAGTTCAGGTGACGGGAGAGGGGGCAGATGATGTTCCATACAATGCTGCATACCATGGATATTGGGCAAGCGATTTTACAAAGCTGAACCCAACGCTTGGAACAGAAGAAGAATTCCAGACATTGATCGACCAGGCACATAACCGCGGTATTCGTATTATGGTAGATATTGTGGTCAATCATGCAGGATATGATACGGATTTTGGTAATATGATCCGAAGCGGAGACGATATTGTATCTGGAAGTGATCAGAAAGATTCCTTAAGCAATTTACCAGATTTTAAAACAGAAGATCCTGCAGTCAGCGCACAGCTTGTCAAGTGGCAGACACAGTGGGTAAAAGATTTTGGTATCGACTATTTCCGTGTTGATACAGTTAAACATGTGGAAAATGATACCTGGGCAGAATTAAAGAATGCTCTGACGGAAGTAGATTCAGATTTTAAGATGATTGGAGAGTATGCAGGAGGAGGCTATGCTTCTAATGGCAATACTTTAGGAACCGGAGAAATGGATTCGGATCTGGATTTTGATTTTAATGATCAGGCAGCTAATTTTGTAAAAGGAAATATTTCTTCTGTAGAAAATTTCCTGGCATCCAGAAACAGTGCGTTAAATAATACTTACATGACAGGACAGTTTCTTGGAAGTCATGATGAAGATGGATTTAAGCAGAAACTTTTGGATGGTGGAATGAAAGAAGATGCAGCAACTGCAGCGTCTATGGTTGCAGCAAGCTTACAAATTACTGCAAAGGGACAGCCAGTGATTTATTATGGTGAGGAAATCGGACAGACAGGATTAAATAATTATCCATATCAGACAAATCGTTATGATTTTGACTGGTCAATAGTAAGTAATGACAATAAGACCTATCAGCATTATAAGAAGATGCTTTCTATCCGTAATGCATATACAGATGTATTTGCAAGAGGAGACAGAAAAACAATTTTAGCATCTGATGAAAATGGTTATGATATTGTATCCAGAAGCTACAAAGGAACAAAATTATATGTTGGTTTAAATATCAAAGATGTTGCACAGACTGTAGAAATTCCAGTTAGTGAAAATAATGGAACTGTTTTGAAGGATCTGTATTCTGGAAAAACATATACGGTAAGTAACGGAAAGATTAAAGTGATCATTCCAGCGGCAACAGATGGTGGCACCGTTGTTCTGGAAAATAATTCAAGTACCAACGGAGGTTCTACCGGAGGAAGTTCTTCCAGCGGAAGCACAACAACCGAAACCAAGCCTTCTGAAGATACCAAAAAGGATACAACAACGATCGTTATTCCTGCAGAAAAACTTCCGGAAGGAACGACTGCAACCGTAACAGTCACAAAGGATGCAAGCGGAAAAGTAACCGCAGAGGCAGCAGTAGCAGCAACTGGAAAGACAAGCAAAACAGGCGTGAAAGCAACCGTAAATGCCGATGTGATCCAAGCTGTAACAGAAGCTGCCGGAACGAAAGACGTAACCATCACACAGGAAGTCAAGAAAGCAGATGGAACAACAGCATACACCTTACAGGTAAATGCAGCAGATGTCAAAGCAGGTGCAAAACTTGCCGTAATGAAGAAAGATGAAAAGACCGGGGAACTGGTTCTTGTAAACCGGAAAGCTTACAAGGTCGCAAAGGATGGTTCTGTCTCACTGACATTTAAGGGTGAGGGAACTTATGTCGTAAAGACACAGGCTGAGGTAAAGGCTCAGGCAAAGCAGATCGCAAAAACCGTTAAGCCAGCAAAGACCACAGTAAATGTTGCTACAAAAAAGACAACCGTATTTAAATGGAACAAGAAGCTGAATATGGAAAACGTTGCAAAGATTACCTATAAGTTTTCCAAGAAGTCTGTGGTTTCCGTAAATAAAAATGGAAAGATTACCGGAAAGAAGAAAGGAACCGGAAAAGTGACCGCAGAGGTTACATTAAAAGACGGAACCAAGAAAACAGTAAAGATGAAGGTAAAGGTGAAATAAGCCAGAACCTTAAAACAATCGTTTTATACTCATTTTCTGCCATAGGGCTTACAGGGGGAAACCTCTGTAAGCCCTGATTTTATTAGACAACCGGGGGCTGCTGTGTTATACTCATTATGCTTTAGGAGGATGTAAAATGAAAAAAACATATGCAGTTATTACAGGGGCAAGCTCTGGAATTGGTATGGCATTTGCAAGACAGCTCGCGGCAGAAGGATACCGTCTGGTACTGGTTGCGCGACGGGAAAACCGGCTGCAGGCACTGGCGGAGGAATTGAAAAAAAGTGGGACGGAAAGCATGGTTATCACGGCAGATTTGTCCGAAAAAGAAGCGTGTTACCGTCTGATGCAGCAGCTGGAGCCGGTTCCGGTCGGAATATTGATCAACAATGCCGGTTTTGGGGATTGCGGCAGTTTTCTCGAGACAGATGCAGAGAAGGAAATGCAGATGATTGATGTGAATGTCAAGGCCATGCATCTTTTGATGAAACTGATGCTTCGCCGCATGGAAAAGCAGGAGGGCGGTTACATTTTAAATGTCGCTTCTTCGGCAGGACTGCTTCCGGCAGGCCCTTATATGGCCACCTATTATGCGACCAAAGCCTATATGGCGAGTCTGACGCGGGCAGTGGCGCTGGAACTGAAGCAGAGAGGCAGCCGGGTGTATGTAGGGGCATTGTGTCCGGGTCCGGTGAATACGGAATTCAATGAAGTGGCAAATGTTGAATTTGCACTGGCCGGAATCACACCGGAGTATTGCGCCGGATATGCATTAAAGCAGATGAAAAGACGCAAAGTGCTCATTGTTCCAACAACTGAAATCAAGGCAGCAACGATATGCGGAAGATTTATTCCGCAAAATCTGCTGATCGCAATTACTGCACATCAGCAGAAGAAAAAGCTGAAAGCAGAGGACATATAAAATGGAAGAAATTAAAATAGGCTCTCATGTGGGAATGGCAGGAAAAGAGATGTTTCTGGCATCCGTGAAGGAAGCGGAGCGTTATGGGGCAAATGTGCTGATGCTCTACACAGGGGCACCGCAGAATACCCGGAGAAAAGAAATCAAAGACTTAAATATTGAGGCGGGCTGGGAGTATGCCACAAAGGCTGGAATCCGGGAAATCGTGGTTCATGCACCGTACATCATCAATCTTGCAAATACCGTAAAGCCGGAGACATTTGAACTGGCTGTACAGTTTCTGGAAAAGGAGATCCGGCGCACGGCTGCCATGCGCAGTAAAATTCTGGTACTGCATCCGGGATCTGCATTAGACGCGGGGGCGGAGGCAGGAATTGCACAGACTGTCCGGGGACTGAATATGGTGCTTGATGCCAACGGGGATGATGTGTTTATTGCGTTGGAAACGATGGCAGGAAAAGGCAGTGAGATCGGAAGAACGTTTGAAGAGATCCGGGCAATTTACGATGGCGTGCACAAAAAGGAACGGTTAAGAGTCTGTTTTGACACCTGTCATGTAAATGATGCCGGCTATGATCTGGTGCACGATTATGATGGGGTGTTTGAAAAATTTGATCAGGTAATCGGACTGGATCAGATTGCGGTCTTCCACATCAATGACAGTTTAAATCCCCTGGGGGCACATAAGGACCGTCATGCAAATATTGGAAAAGGAACCATTGGATTTGAACCCCTGTACCGTCTGGTTCACGATCCGCGCTTTGTGGAAATCCCAAAGATTTTAGAGACACCGTGGCTTTGTGCCGAGGGAGAGACCAAAAAGACGATTCCGCCATACAAAGAAGAGATTGCACAGCTTCTTGCAAAATAATAATAAAGAGGAGAAGGATTATGAACGTTAAACAACAGGGGATTTCCGGCTATTGGTTAAAGGTGATCGCCGTGGTTTCCATGCTGATTGATCACACATCGGCCGTTATTTTAGAACAGATTTCGGGACTGGAAAATCCCGCATTTTTGATGCGCATCATTGGAAGACTGGCGTTTCCGATTTACTGTTTTCTTCTGGTAGAAGGATTTTACCATACACGCAGCAGGGCAAAATATGCGGGAAGGCTTTTTTTGTTTGCACTGATTTCCGAGGTTCCGTTTGACCTGGCATTCAGCAGGAGAATGTGGGATTTTTCCAGCAGCAATGTCTTTTTTACTTTGCTGTTCGGGCTTTTGGTGATCTGGGGTGTTGAAGGGATAAAACAGAAGTTTGTGGAGGAAGTTTACGGGAATAAGGCCGCAGTCATCCGCCTGATTCTTACCATTGTGATAGTTGCGGCGGGGGGATTTCTGGCACTTCTTTTTTGTACGGATTACGATTTGTCGGGAATTGTGACAATTTTTGCAATCTATAAGTTTTATCCACAAAAAGTGAAGGGAATGGGGATCGGTGTTTTTGTTTTAACCCTGCTGGCAAGTATCATTGAAGCGGCAGCATTTTTAGATATGATACCGATTTATTTTTACAATGGAACCAGGGGAAAACAGATGAAGTATTTCTTCTACATATTTTATCCGGCACACCTGTTTATTCTTGCCATGATCGCACGGGCAATGGGACTTTGGGCTTAATATTTTAAGAAGATGTTACGATTCTTATGAAATTCTTATCTTTTTCAGATACAGCTTGCGTTCCTGAAAAAGCGGGAGTACAATGCAGACGAAATGAAAGACAGATAGGAATGGAGGTCTTGGATGATGAGACAAAAATCTTGGAATCAGTTTAAAAAAACAATGGCTGCTTCGACACTGGCAGGAGCGATCACTTTTACAGGGTGTGCGGTGATGCCTTCGGTTACAGCTTTTGCAGATACAACGGAACAGACCGGTCAGGTATCGTATGATAATGAGGTGATGCCGATCCACACGGACGTGAAGACGGAGGCAAAACCGTTGATGAAGGGTACGTCATGTACGGTTTCGGATGGAAAGAACCTGTATTATGCGTTTGAAATGATGGGTGTGCGTATGGGAATTATGAAATACAACACCAAAACAGGCAAAAAGAGTGAGGTATATTCCTACAAAATAGGGAAAAACAAAAAGGGAAGCAATGGTTTTTCCCAGTTATCTGTGGATAAGAAATATATTTATGCAACCTGGGACCGTTACTATGGAACCGATGCAACAAAAGAATATATTTACCGGATCGCAAAAGACGGGAAATCCGCAAAGAAACTTGCGCTCGGACGTGATCCACAGCTTGTAGATGGACGGATTTATTATCTGGCACTGAAAAGTAAAAGTGAAGGTGGCATGAATTATTCGGAAGATACCGGAACCGTTATGAGCATGAAGACGGACGGAACGGATAAAAAGAAAGTTGCACAGATTGTAAACAGCGGAGATGCTTATCGGTATTCCCTGTTTCAGAGTGAGGGAAAGATTTACTATACCAAGGAAAACGAGAACAAGACATTTTATGATCTGGAGGGAAACAGTTATCAGAGAGAGGCCTTTGCGGTTAAGGATGAAAATTATCTGAGTGTTTCGCTGGAAGCCGTCAATGATGGAACGTATACCTATAGTACGACAGGAAAGGATCGGTACATGCAGACGAAACTCTACCGGACAGATAACAGGACGGGAAAGAAAAACCTTGTGGCATCCTTTAAACTTGGCATTGAAAAATACTCGGTTTGTGGAAATTATGTATTCGTGGAAGCAAATGTTCCGTACAAGGGAGCTGATGTGA
>OBVG01001079.1_pt1 | contig 12346 bp, 14 predicted proteins | sample 1501271 | NCBI WGS metagenome assembly OBVG01 (sample SAMEA2579934, study PRJEB22360) | human gut metagenome | biome: human gut; feature: human-associated habitat; material: faeces | place: Denmark | collected 2008/2010 | reverse complement strand
GATGCTGTACTGCAGGTTCATGCCCTAGTCACATTGATTAAATCTCTGTTCGGGCAACCATTATGGTTGCCCTTTTATTTGGTGTTTTATGTACATTGAAGATGTTCTTTTATTAAAAAAAAGTGAAAAAGGAATTGAATTTAAAGAATGTTCAGATGCGTTGTCACAAGGACCGTCATCTGTTGTAGGAAATGTATCATGTAATAAGTATGTTGAAATGTGTGACATTCTTGGAAATTATTATATTATTAAAAAATATCGAGACATCAATTATGAGTATTCTATTGTAAATAATAAGCAAATTGAATTCTCTTCAATTTTGAATAACTGTGGATTGTGGACAACAAAAAATTTAAAATCTTCTAAGAATATTTATAATGCGTGGTATTCAAATAAACGAGAATTAATAAATATACAAGAATATGAAGAATATATTAATGTTCATGAATTGGATAGATTAAAATGGATTAATTTAATTGCAGAAATGCATTATCTAGCTGAAAAGAACAGTATGAAAATTGGTGAGAGAGCTTGTTGGTACAATGCATTTAATCATAATGAGATTATTAGGTTAGATAAGCTGACTCGAGATTGTCAAAATAATAATATGAGACATACTGCGCAGTTGATAGAACTTGGAAATAAGATATACAATCAAGCCTTCGATTTAGCTTTTCAGCTAACAGAATATGCAGTGCATGGAGATCTAGTGGTGGAAAATATTATGCATGATGGAAAAGGTAAATATGGTGTAATAGATTTTGATCAGGCAGGAGATTGTATATTAGTTAGTGATTTTGTTTTGCAAGCCTCAAAATTTGTTGACGAGTATTTGTATAACTTTGACAGATATTATCAGGCTTTTTCTGAAATGAGGAAAATTTATGAAAGTACGAGGGAACTTACAACTTTTGAAAAAAAGATGTTTGAGATATTAGTTGTACTTGTATACGTGTTTAACTATAAAAAAATTAATTGTTTGAGGCATAACCTAGATAATAATAATCGTATTATTAGTGATGGTCTGCGTGTGCTTGAAAATTTTATTTTTTCTTTATAAGCGTAGAGGTAAACTTAACAATAAAAGCTAGTTTTTTAGGCCGTGTAAAAAAGTGGGTTGATACAAGGAGAAAGTATGAGTGAGATAGTAATTAAAGATGCCAAAGGAAAGGTTAGTAAGGTTCATAAAAACACATTGATTGATGATCTATATGAATTGCTTCATATGGATTTAAAAAAAGCATTCATTAAGAGAGAAGATTTTTTGAACTTGATTTTTCCTTATTACGAAAGTTATTCGCATGCCAAGACTCCTCTTAACAGATCAGAATTCTATAATAACGCTAAAATGGAAGATTTCCGGTGCTGTATGCCCTATATTATTGATGAAAACGCGTCTGTTTTAAATGATTATGGTGAAAAAGAAAAACTTGAAAAGATCAGGCGTGACAGCATAAGGGAGTTCATTGAGATATGTGTGAGTGAAAATTATTTAGCGGAACTTAAGGAGAGCCTGTTGTATTTATTGAAAAATACAGACCTTCATAATGATAAAGTTCAGATGCAGAAATTGATAGACTTTATTTCAAATCTTCAAACTCCGAGAAAAATAGATTCACTTTCTGAAGATAAATGGGTGAAAGAATGGGTTTCTGCCGTTTATTTCTATTTTTATTATGCTGTTACGGACATTATTAACATGCAGATGGCACATAGTATGTATCCTGATATAGAAAAAGATCTCGAAGAATATAATAATAATATTACACTTGAATACGGAGTGTCGGGCAATCCGGGAATGTATCAGCTTATTTCAATGGCTAATCGGGAGAATCCCAATATTCTTGCACTTTATGAAGTGGGAGAACTGTGGTATTACGGAAAAGGTCCAAGTGGAGAAATAAGCTACCAGAAAGCATACGAGTATTATCAAAAAACATGTGAGTGCCAGGTCGATCATCCGTTGGCACGTTGGTCAATTGCGTATATGCAGTTTGAATATTCCATAGAAAGAGCCAAGAGAGATTCAAGGTATAGGGTAAGTGAATTTGATGCAGCTATGCCAAATGGGAAAAAGAGCGCTTTTTGGTATGAAAGTATAATTCAGAATGCTCAAGTGGCCTATGATAACGGTTGTTTCGCCGCCGCGAATCTTTTAGGAAAAATTGTACAGGCAGAAGAGGAGAAGTTTCCGTCTGCCAGAAAAGGGAAATATAAAAATCTTTCTGCAAAACAGTTATTTAAGGAAAGTGCAGATGGCGGTTATGTATACGGTTGTAATAACTATGCTTTATGTTGCCTTAAAGAAGCGGAAACAAAAGAAAATAAGGAAAAGATTGCTCTTATTAAAGAGGGGTTAACTTACCTTGAAAAATCAGCGGTAACAGGCAATCCCTGGGCAGCAAATAAAATTGCAGGATACTATTTTAATGGATTTTCGATAGATAATACACTAATTATTGATAAAGATTTAGAGAAGGCATACAACTTTTATTGTTATTCTTTAATAATGTGTAGAACAGAAAACTATTACTGGCCTCTTATTAATATTGTTAACAAATATTGGATAGATGTGGATTCAAATTATTATCTTGCAGAGCCTATGGATTATATAGAAGATGAGGTGAAGTATGCATTGGCGAATGTCAGTGATGAGGAACAAAAGTCTGCGTTGGAAAGAGTGGCAGGCATTTTGAAAAAGGGGATATAATGCATGGACAATCTTAATCCATTAATTCAACGATTGATTAGGCCTGGTGGTGTTTGTCCGGGAATAAGTATAGCGTATGGAACACATAAAGAGTCTCGTGTTTTTCAGTATGGGACAGATGGAACAAAAGGGGGGCTTTCTGATATCACGTTGTTCGATCTTGCATCTGTGACCAAGCTTTTTTTAAGCATAGTATATATGAGGCTGTTGGAATACGGCATTGTAGATTTTCACAGGAAAATATCAGATTACACTGACGTATATGCAAATATAGGAGATGTAACTGTAAGCGAATTACTATCATTTAATGTATTACTGAAGACTGATAGAAGAGTGGATGCGTGTAGTAGTTTTGATGAAGGTTGGCAGCTAATACATAATATAGAAGGACAGAAGTGTAAAAGACAGGTGTATTCTGATATGCCAGCTATTGTGTTGGGAGATTTGATAGAAATAATTACAGGAAAGAGTTTTGGCGCTTGGCTTAATGAACTGATTATAAAACCATTCAATTTGAGTAATACAGGGTGGACAACGGATTTTTTATTATCGCGTCCGGTTGTGTCCTACGAAGGTGAATCTTGGCTTACGAGTTCAGGCATTGAAAAAATAGGGAACCGAATAGGTCGAGTTAATGATCAAAAAGCATATATTTTGTCAGGAAACATGAGACATCTATGTGGACATGCAGGACTGTTTTCTTCTACCGAGGATATTACTGTGTTTTGTCAAAATCTTTTGAACGAAAGGATTATCAGTCGCGTATCGATGAATAAAATGGTCGAAGGGGCTGGATGGAACAATAATGCAGAGCAACAGTCGTTTGGATATATGTGTTATAGAAAGTATTTAGATGAGATACAGACAGAAGTACCATTGTTTATGTCTGATTATGCTTTTGCAAGTTCAGGATATACAGGGTGTTATCTTTTTATTGATCCAGAACATGACGTGTTTGTTTTTATAGGAGGTAATAGGCTTAATTCCTGTGTTAGCAAAAACAATACTGATATAATTGAAAAGGATGGTTGTTTTGAAGTAAATGGAGTTAAGTATCGTAGTTCGGTAAATTATGTATACCAGCGCGATGCCTTAAAAAATGAGCTTTGCAAGATGGCATTAATATTGTAAATACATTTTTTGTATCTTTAGTGAGAGCTAAAAGTACAGAATCCGTATTTGGGGATATACTTTTCTTGTCTCGAAAATAGCATATATTGGTGGTTTAATTAAGCCAGATTAAAGGAATGAGCCTTTAATCTGGCTTTTATTTTTCGTAAGAAAGGAGGAGGAGCTAAATGGAGTTAGATTTTGAAAGACCAGAGAAGAAGGAAGTGACTACTAGAGTCGAGAAGGAGCTTTTTTGGAAGAGGGAAGTAAATGAGATTGATGAGGGGGTGAAAATGAAGCTCGAAAACCTAGGAGTTACCAATATAAATATTAAGATATTATCTCCAAGGTTTTTAAGGGAAGTGGCAGACAGTATTGAATCAATGTATGAAGAATTTCCTGAGATTAAAGGGTTTGTAACTTCAATACAAGAAGCAGATCTTAGAAAGGGTTCACTTGCATGTACCGGACCACACTTAACGGAAGACGGATTTCAGGGGGCTGAAATACTTTTTAGCAAGGATTTTTTCTCAAAGAGTAATTATGGTTTGAAGATTGTAGATCTTGATACATCTGTGAACTGGCGTGGAGAAAGATGGTTAGCCGGACTTGGAAGTAAAGGGGTTATCAATCACGAAATAGCCCATGCAATGGCTCTTAAGGTGAATGCACAATCAGCTGGTGTAGAAATTGGTGAGAAAGATAAGGAAAAGATAGCAAATATGCAAGGGCTATATGGTAGAGATGCAACAATCATTTCTCTTTGCTATGACAGTCTCAAAGAAGCAGGAATCAGTCCTAAGGACATAGGGAGAGAACTATCAACATATGGTGCAACCGGATTTGGGGAAACTTTTGCAGAGTGTATAGCTGAAGTGCAGACAAGAAGGAATCCAAGACTATATGCACGCACAGTTTATAACAACTATAAGACAATGATTGAGACCAGTAAGGGTGAATCAAAGGAGGTAGCATGATGATTATAGTACCTGATGAAAAACTAAGGAAATATTTAGCATTTGAAGATGGAAAATGGATTCATGATCCCGAAATGCCTGAATCGCTTGAGTGTGAATTTCAGAACTTTGTTTCTGAATATGAAGGAGTTAATGAAGAAGTAGTAGGAGGAGGGATTGATAATGAAAAGGTATAGACTGCTTAATATTCGCAAGTGGTATGTCCCTGACTTTGTCATATTCTTTAAAGGCAAGGTACATGCTCGTAAAGGACTGATTACAACTGATGATGGGATAGTAAAGAGCCCGTATTTGTTGGAGTGTAGATATATCTTTATGGAATACAATAAGAAACTGGATTCCATGGAAGAGAAGAACCTTAATATTACAAAAGAGACGTTGGCTAAGAAGCGCGCAGAGGCTAAGTTCCTTGAGGATAGGCTTGAAAAAAATATAGAGAAGTTAAGCAAATTGGTGAACCCACAGTCAGGAATCGAGAGTCGAAGAAAACAGCAGTTGGAGGCTGAAAACTCAGAAGTGAGAGGAGAATTGGTTGCAACTGAGCATGCCATAGAGGCGCTTGAGGATAGTATCAGAATCTCTCATGAACTTGTGGATCAGTTAAAGCATGAGAAACTGTCTCGGATTGAATCCAGATCATATGTATATCTCACAGGAGCCCAATACATTACAAAGACCTCAGAGTACCTTGATAACAGAGACATGGTTCGAGAGGTATATGCGGATTTGCTACCAGTAGCATAGAGGAGGAGATAGGAAATGAAAACAATAAAGGATTTAATAGGCAAGGTTAAGACAGAGATAAAGGGGCGGACAACACTTAAAAAACGTGTTACGGAGCATTATGGTAGTCTTTGCACAGATAATCTTAGTGGTTTTTACCAGCCAGAATATACTATTCCGAAAGTAATCTTGGAATTCAGTAAGAATGGCGAAAAATTTATGCGAGATAGAATTAAAGGCATGAAGCCAGATATGTTTAATGAGTCATTTCTTGATAGGCACATAGAAGATATTATCGAGTTGGCGAAGGATGACATAGTGCTTCAAAGGCGCGGACACGAGCGTACCATAAGCGACATAAGAGTAGCTCAGATGAGCCGAATCAGGATGTTTCAAGATGAACTGGCTACTACGGAGAGGGAAATAGCTAAGATTAGAGAGGAGATAGCATTATGAAGAGGAGAACAGAAATAACAAAGAAAATTCAATATGCAGGACTTAGTCCATATCTAACGTCAGTTATAGTGCTTCTGGCAAGTGCTTGCGATTTCGTGACGATTAAATCAGTAATGGAATTCTATCTCACAGAAGCGGTTGTTATTCAGGTGGTTATCACCGGTGCTGTGGCTTTTATTCTCAACTATCTTCCCTCACTTTTGGGGAAAACAGTAAAGAATAAGGATATAGCGCATAGAAAGATACTGATTATTGTTTTGATATTTTCATCTACAACATTGTTTTTTTTGACGTTTCTACTTCGCTGGTATAGTCGCAGTATGATGTTTGCGGATAGCTCTAATCTTGGATTGTTGGCACAGTCTGCAATAGAAAGTGCAGGCACAGATGTTGCAGGAGAAAATACATTGACAGTAATAATGGGTACATCTACTCTATTTACCTCAGTTTTATCCTTTATCTTTGCTCTTCTTGAACCTACTGTAGAAGAGAAGACGCGATATATCAAGGAACTACGTCTGATAGAGCTTGAGGCAAACAAAGCTTTCTATGAGGTTCATATTCAAGAGCTTCAAAAGATTGTTGAAGATGATGCAAATGCAAAACGTGAAGAAGAGGCATATGTAGCAGCACTTAAGAATCTAGACGATTTCAAAGAGTTATTCAAGGAGGAAAGCCGTATGCTTCTCGCAGAACATATTGGAAATCCAGATGCAGTATCGGTAGTGCTTCAGAGGGAAGCTCAAGTTGCAGTTTAATAATAGGACAAAGGAGGACTCATTATGAAGAAAAGACTTGGAATAACGACTATGGCAGTAGTAACAACATTATTTGCAACATTACTGATGGGGTGTGGTAATTCGTCAGAGTCAACCATGGCAACTGAAAAGTCATATGATAATGTCATAATCGTTGCTGGCAATCATGCGAACTCCATAAAGCCTGATTATACTGCAGTGAGTGGGATTCTTGAGGATACAGTACTTAAATATGGCAATATTGACATCATAGTGGCTGATGGGGATCCGTTTATTGCATTGAGCCTAAAGGTTCCAGAACAGAAGGCAGGACTTTCAAACAGCAAAAAGCATTCCATTGCAAGAAGTCAGGTGGTTCAGCTAGAAGAATATCTCAACTCTTCGGATTGTATGGCAAAAACACCGGAAGTGGATCTTCTCTCAAGTTTTGAACTTGTTAGCAGGATTTTGGGTGATTCGGAGCACTCAGGTGAATCTACAGCAGTTCTTGTCTTTGATTCTGGACTGAATACTTCTTCTCCAATCAATATGTCACAGATAGATTTGAATACAGTTGATGTAGAAAAAACTGTTAGGTCACTTAAAGAACAAAATGCAGTTTATAATCTTTCAGAGTGCAAGATATCCTGGTATGGTATGTCGGATGTGGCGGCACCTCAAGAAGAATTGGCTTCATCACAGAAAGAGAAACTTGCAGAATTTTGGAAGGCATATTTTGCCACAGCAGGCAGTGAATACGTGATAAAGACAGATATTTCTACAGATAAGTTTTCTGGGGAACTTCCTGATGTAACTCCGGTTATATCAAAGACTCCTGGAGATCTGTGGAGTGCTGATGAAAATGATGGTATTTTTCCGGAAACTGTAGTTTATTCGCAGGAAATTTTGGCTTTTAAGGAAGGAACAGCAGAGTTTGTTGACGATAAAGCAGTTGTTTCTGTCGTGGAAGAAACGTCCAGGTATATGAAGGAACACTCGGATTTTAATCTTACAATTGTTGGATGTACTGCAAAATGGGGCGATCTGAAATCCTATTGTATTCCACTCTCGGAACAGCGTGCTCTGTCGGTTAAAAATGTACTTGTAGAACAGGGAATAAATGAGGACCGTATTAAAACAGTAGGAATGGGATTTGACAATCCATTTTATATCAATGACCAGGATGAATCAGGCAATCTTATAGAAAATGTTGCGCAATGCAACCGAAGCATTGTGATGATGGATTCTACAGGTAATACAGCAACAAAGATAGAGAATGGAAGTTGGAAGTAAACATAAACAGGAGGAGGACACTATTATGATGAATAATGCGTTTGATGAAAACATTTTTGGGTCTCTTGATAGTGATATGAAGAAAAGTGACTTAGAATACGTTGTTACTTCGCCAGTTAGTCGAGAAAACGTTATGGTCGGAAATTTTATTGAGGGACGGATACTTGGGGTGTCTTCCGATGCAACATGTAAGCGTTTAATTATAACGAAGATAATTGAAAAGCTTTTTTATGGACAAAAGATGTCCGATTGCTGCAATACGATCGTAGTTAGGTGCCCGCAGGGAGAATATATGAAAGATGTACATATTTATTATTACGGATATTTGCCTGGAGGGGTATCTGAACTTAAGGTTGGCGCAGTTCTAAAAGCACGAGGCAGGATGGATTCAAGGGGGAGATATATGGCGAAGGAACTTGAGGTTGATGGGGTTTCTGTAAGATCTCAGTTTGAACTAAAGGACATTTTGTTCTGGCTAATTCTTATATTGCTACTAATAGGAATTCCTATTCTTTCTAGTATTGATTATGCATCGCTGGGAGAGGGTATTTCTGAACTTTTTGTCATGAAGGAGATTATATATTTTCTATTCGGTTTTGGAATTACTTCAAAAATCATGAGAAGATTCTGTAGATATTATATCCCATTCGGTGTTCGAATTAAGAGATGTCTAATTGCGGGTGTTATTTCAATGTTTGGAATGGGGTTTATTTTATAAAAATTGTTTTATCTGAAGGGTACAGGAGGTTTGATATATGGAACGGGAAGAGTATTTGAAAGTTAGAGACCGACTTACCAGTGACTTTTCAGCTTATGTTAACGCATTTAATGAAGATATAGAGAATAGAACTGCGGTAGTTAGGTCAAATTTTTGTAACATGAGTTATCTTCAAGTGGTTGGAGTCAATGAGGAAGAACGTGCTTCGAAGGTAGATGTGATTAATGCATTGGGCATGTTAGAAATAGAGTTTTCGTATGTGCTTAGCTTTGTCAGGGGAAAATTGAATATTTATATTGGATGTGATACCGATAAGGTAAATGTAGTTGAGGGTATCCTCACCAGAAGTTGGGGGGCAACAATCAGCATGATTGAAGTAGGGGCAATGTTTAATAGATCATATAAATATGGAGTTGCTCTTATTGGTGATATTGCGGAGAAAGATTATAAGGAAGGTGAGAAAAATGATACACCGATAGATCAGATTATGGCTCTCAGCTTTAAGGATGATTTTGCAATAGTTATTTCTTGTGTGCCACTGTCTGAAAAGGTGACAAGAGATTACCTTGGGGTTTGGGAAGATCTTAAAAACCAACTTGAAAAACTTCGTTCAAGGCAGACCACGATACGAGATGAGAGGGAAACTACAAGTATTTCGGATGTAAACAGTACTTTGGAAAGGTATAACAGTGTAGTAGAATGCAACATTAAGAAATTTTCAGCTGCACTTCTCAGTGGCTTATTTAACTGTACGATCAAGCTATATTCAGATGAGAAGAGCATTAATGATATTGTAGCTGGAATATTCCGAGCTAATAGCAAAAATGAAGATTTATGCTTCAGTTTGCATAAGCATGATCTTAATCCAAATGAACCATATAATGACGATGCGTTCCTTAACATGAGAGAAGTTAATATAGGAAATAAGGTTTTCAGAGAACCAGTTTTTTCTAATCTTTATTCCGGAGAGGAAATGGATTTTTTTGTAAGATTTCCAAAGACTGACATTATAGGTTGTGAAAGACATATTGTTCCTGGTTTTTCAGTTAGCAGAGGCTTTACTGAAGGAATACATATTGGGAACATTCTAAGAAATAATAGTCCCGTAGCAGAATATTGTTTGCCAGAGATTGATCTTAATAGGCATATGCTTGTATGCGGTATGACAGGATCGGGCAAGACCAATACTGTCATGAATATATTAAAAGAGCTTTATAAAAAAGGTATAGCTTGGAGTTGTATAGAACCGGCTAAGCGAGAGTACTTTCATATTTATAAATATGGTATTGAGGATCTTGAAGTATTTGAGGCAGGGGGTAGCAATAATAGAGTATATATTAATCCTTTTCAACCCTTTGATGATAAGGTGCCACTTCAGACTCATATAGATAGTTTGTATGAAGCTTTTATGAGCTGCTATTCATGGGTGTCACCTCTTCCCTATGTTCTTGAAAACAGTATTTATAGGGCTTATGAGATTTGCGGTTATAAGTTAGATGGGAAAGATAATGAGAGGGAATTAAAGTATCCGACAATCGAATTATTATATACGATTATTCCGGAAGTCGTTTCAGAAATGGGATATGAGGGAAGACTTGAATATGAAGTAAAATCTAGTTTGCAAGCTAGAATTTCAACTCTCAGAAGAGGTGAAAAAGGTAGAATACTAAATGTCGCTTCCAGCATGAATATGAAGAATCTCTTTACTGGACACAATGTTATTGAACTTGAAAATATAGGTGATAACAGTGTCAAAAGCCTTATTATGAGTCTTTTAATGACGAACTTGAGGGAGTATAGAATGACGCAAGAGGATTCACAGCTTGAAGTTAGACATTACCTGTTGATTGAAGAAGCGCATAGGCTTTTGAGGAATACTGAAAAGGGTCAGATTGGAGATGGTGATGCTCAGAGTAATGGCGTGAAATATTTCACGGATATGATAAACGAATTAAGGTCAAAAGGACAGGGTTTTATAATTGCAGATCAAAGTCCAGAGCAACTGGCTTCAGCTGTTATCAAGAATACAAATCTTAAGATATGCCATCGACTGGTTTCTAAATATGACAAGGAATTGATTGGTGATTCGATGGCGGCTTCTGAAACTCAGATTAAGTATTTGTCAAATCTAAAAAGAGGCGAGGCGGAGGTGTATTCAGAGGGGGATGATGGGCCAAAACTCGTTAGGATTCCAGACGTAAGAATGAATAAAATAAATGAGCGGATCCTATTGGACAGGGAGGAAATAATCGGACGCAGCAGGATAGTTGAAAATAGTATTAAGAAAAATGAATACGGTAAATCAATCTTTTGCCTTATGTGTGGTAGAAATGACTGTGAGGCTGGCAAAGTGCTTGATATGATTAGTAATTGGTCTGAAAGGTTTGGAAAAGTAAATTCTGACGAAGAATTTAAGGATTTCGTGTTCTTTATTGCTGAATCTTTAAAACGGGAAAATAGATTAGATTCTATATATTGTGTTATGTACAGAATTTTCATGGATAATGAGATTCCGAGTGCAAAATACGTGAGTTACTTCTTTAGAATTATTGATTATTTACAGGCTGAATGATGATGTAAATACATTTTTTGTATCTTGGTACACCAGTTTAATTGGTTCAATCTGTTATGGATTTGGGTTATTTTGTAAATGTAATCAAGTTAGTGTAAACGATGAAATCATGATCCTTTTGAATATATATGAGGGGGGTGAAAGAATATGGAAAATGAACAAATCGTTGAAACGTTGAATACAATTGATAATATGGCGTCTGCAGGGCTGCCAACGCTTATGGTGGACAGGCACAGGTATTCCATGTGATAGAGGCTCGGATTCAGTCCGGAGGCAAAGCATCTCAGGGCATAGGATTTTCCCATGCCGGGACGTGCGGTAAACACACCGATTCCTCGGACGTCCTTCAGATAATTCAGCCGGTTGGTCATCTCCTGAAAATCTCTGGAGATAAAGTGATCCTTTTCCTTCAGCTGCTGTTTGTCGAACGGATTGAAGGAAAGTCCATAGAAAGAGTTATACATCAGTTGGCACCTCCTGCTTTGGCATAATCAATTGTAAGGTTGTTACGTTTGGTATGACAGTTTTCATTCCGGTTGGTCAGGCGAAGTGGAAACTTTTCTTCTTCAAAAAGAATAAAAGCAGACGCCATGTCGTCCGGAAGATAACGGATGTCCACTTTGGCAGATATAAACTGCATGGGAACATCCAGACATACGTTGTCGATGGTAACGGTAGAATCTTTTCTGACTTTACGGGTAATCCGGTTGTAAAAACAGTCGTCGAGCCATTCTCTGGAAAGCGGTCTGCGCGGATGCTGTTTCGTGTTTTCGTAACGATCAAAAGGCGTGGTATCAATTCCTCTGTGAAAGGTTGTGTTGTAGGAATGCATGTAGCCCCGAAGCATACCGTTAAACTGTGCCAGCGAGGTAATGGAATCGATATCCAGGGTATAGAGCCATCGTTCCTTCATGGTGCGGAAGTGCTACTCAACTTTGCCTTTGTTACGTAAATCTTTACGTAACAAAGGAACAGCCGAGAGAGCTGATCTTGCTACTGTTCATAGGCAGGCATTTTCTGAACTGAAAATGCCGTATGATACAGTGGTGG
>OBVG01001078.1_pt1 | contig 12356 bp, 10 predicted proteins | sample 1501271 | NCBI WGS metagenome assembly OBVG01 (sample SAMEA2579934, study PRJEB22360) | human gut metagenome | biome: human gut; feature: human-associated habitat; material: faeces | place: Denmark | collected 2008/2010 | reverse complement strand
CATCTGGCATCAGATATATTTGAAAGCTATTCGGCCGGAACAGAGACAAAGCCTCAGATTAATCAGGATGCCGTTCGTATCATGAAAGAGATTTATGGAATTGATATGGAGGCAAATGGTCAGTATAGTAAGCTGATTACTGATATCCCAGATGTTGATATCGCAATATCAATGGGCTGTAATGTGGGATGTCCTTTTATTGGAAGGGCATTTGATGATAACTGGGGACTTGATGATCCAACGGGGAAATCAGACGATGATTTCAAGACTGTAATACAGCGGATTGAGGAGAATATCTTTGAGTTAAAGAAAAGGTTGAGCGAGAACAAATAGAATACCTGCAGAACAAAATGGCAGCTTATCAGCTTTATGACACAGGACTTACTGTGACACAGGAAGATGAGCTGTTTTTTTTATTTATTTGCAAGTATTCCAGTAGGATTCCTGTTTTGGGACGAATGTCCGGAAGGTGGTAACCACTTCCTGTCCTTGCTATTCTCTATCTTCAGCTGTTAAATACAAAAATGATTTAGGAAGTTCACTCTTTTGGTTGTCGGGATTTTTGCACAGCCATTTGGTGTAAACTGATAACATTAGAAAAAGAAATCAAGGGGGAACTGGCAGATGAAAGGTTATAACACAAGCAACGGATACATGGGATACGTAGAAGGCAAATACATTTTATTTGCCAGTGAACAGGAATATTTCGAGTTTATGGAAGATTGAGGAAGGACAATGAGCAAGATTTATTTCACACTGACGGGAACAAAACATTATTTTGGAAACGAATTTCTGAAAAAGGGAACGAAGATCCGTTTAGAAAAAGAACCAGACAATGAGTATGACAAAGAAGCAATTAAAGTAACTTATGAAGGCCTAGGAAAAATCGGATATGTAGCAAACAGTTCTTATACTGTGATCGGTGATTCCATGAGTGCCGGACGTTTGTATGACAAGATTGGAAAAAAGGCAAAAGCAAAAGTGGTGTTGGTTACAGATCACGGAACAATCTGCAGCATCAGCAAGAAGAGTCTTGTGGAGAATCAGAAGAAGGTTAAGAAAGCAGAAGTGGAAATTGAGAAATAAGGAAATGTGAGGGAGGAAAAATCATGTTTGGATTGGATAAGATGTTTGATTTTAACGGAAACGGGCAATTGGATAGCTGGGAACGTGCTGCACAGTTTCAGTTCATGGACGAAATGATGAAGGATGATGAAAAAAGTATCTTTGATGACGACGATGAGATTGATGCATTTGCGGATGCTGGGCTGGATTATGCTGAGTTGGAATTTATGGATCCGGATGAGTTTGATTTTTAACAGGAGGGTTCAACTAATGAAGTCAAATATAGAAATGAAAATGGAGCTTATGGAGCGAAGACAAGCGGTACATGCAAATAAGATACAGGCACTTATGCTAATGATAAAAGCGATGCAGATCCCGGAAAAAGAAAAGAACCGAAAGATATTAAAAGCTGTTCGAGTTAGTACCGCATTATTGTGGCTTCTTACGTGCGTAGAAGATGTAGTGTTGATGATCCGAAAGAATTATAATTGATTGGTTGAAAAATATAGTTGACTCATCTGTTGCTATATGATTGTAATAAAAATACTAGATGAAAAAGATTGAGAGAGAAAATGAATAAAGAAGATAGGTATAGTAACAGGATGAGTTTGCCTAAAGATGGCATGACACTGGCGAAAAACGATGATATCCTGCTTAGAGCAGTATCAGAAGGTCAAAAGGATTATATGTTCCGCGTATTCAGGAAGCAGGAATACATTTTATTTTGGTCAAGGAAAATGAAGAAGTTGAATATATATAAATTATGTTGGTGGAGCTATGATTTTGATGAGTTTGAGCTTCGCCGTTTTATTGTACGAAGTAGAGTATAAAAATTAGAATCTAAGTTCAACAAAAATCAGTTTTGTGGTATAATAAATTCGTCTTTTTATGCAAAAAAGAAAGGGAACATATGAGAATAGATCTTTTTTTGAATGATAGCTATAAAATTTTGAATTTGCTATACGAAAATCAGACAGTAGTTCTAGATAAGAAAGTGGTTCCATTGACACAAAGCGAAATTGCAAATGAGCTAGGAATGTCAAAGGCGAAAGTGAATTCTCTGATTGGACAATTACAAAACGAGGAATATGTTTCACTGGCAACAAGGGGAAAGTATGTGCTTTCAGAAAAAGCAATTTTACTAATTGAAAGTATGCGTAGAACTGACACTAAACTGCTGAAAGATGAGAATTGATAAAATAATGTTTAAGAATGAAAATGGACAATTAAATTTTATAGATTTATTTGCAGGTGCCGGTGGACTATCTGAAGGATTCTTTCAAGCAGGATTTAATCCAATTGCTCACGTTGAAATGAATAAGTCAGCATCTAAGACGCTAGAAACAAGGTCGGCTTATTATTATCTAAAGAAGAATAATGAACTAGATTTATATTATCAATATGAGCGTGGTCAGATTACTAGGGATGAATTATTTTCACATATTCCAGACGATGTGATTAAGACAGTAATCAATGCTGAGATGTCGCCAGATACCTTACCAGGGATCTTTGAACAAATAGACACCATACTTAAAGAAGATAAAGTCAGTGATGTGGATGTGATTATTGGCGGACCACCATGCCAAGCATATTCTCTTGTTGGTCGTGCACAGAGTAGTCATATGCTTACGCCAATGGAAGAAGACCCACGTAACGAATTATATAAGATGTATACGAGATTCCTCACAAAATATCAGCCCAAGATGTTTGTATTTGAAAATGTTGCGGGACTACTTACTGCACGTGGTGGAGATGCTTTTAAAAATCTAACTGCACATCTTAAAAGAGTTGGGTATGAGATTGATTTTAAAGAGCAAAATGCTGCTGACTTTAGAGTTTTACAAAAAAGAAAGCGTATTATAATCATTGGGTGGAGAAAAGGCACAGATCATTTTTATCCAGAATTTGAAAAGATTAGATCAAATGCAATCGTCTATGATCTACTTGATGATTTAGCACCAGTTGAGCGTGGACAGGAAAACGATGCCTATCGTTTAACTTACGATCAATGTAGTGCTTATCTAAAAGAAAATAATATTAGAACGGAAGAAGATGTCGTAACACATCACATTGCACGACCCAATAACGATAGAGATGTGACAATCTATGGAATGGCAATCGATGCATATAACCGAGGAGAGAAAATTAGTTACGATAGACTTCCAGATGAATTGAAAACACATAGAAACCAAACGTCCTTCAAAGATCGATTTAAGGTTGTTGAGGGAAATGATGAAGCTTGTCATACCGTATTAGCTCATTTGGCAAAGGATGGTCATTATTTTATTCATCCAGATAGAGCTCAATGTCGTTCAATAACAGTTAGAGAGGCAGCTAGACTCCAAACCTTTCCTGATAACTTTTTCTTTGAAGGAAGTCGTGGAGAAAAATTCAAACAGATAGGAAACGCTGTTCCCCCTATGATGGCAAAGGCGATAGCTGAGGAGATAAAAAAACAACTTTTATAAGGAGAATTGTAAAGTGGGAGTTGTTGAAGCAACATATGCTGAGATTAAGCAGCAAGAACTAAAGAAAAATCCATATAGTTGTCTTTCAACGGCAGCCATCGATGTGAACCCTCATCAGGTAGAGGCGTTTACATTCTCACTTGCTGCAATGAAGTTGGGCGGAGCAGTATTAGCAGACGAAGTTGGATTAGGTAAGACAATTGAAGCTGGCCTGGTTTTAAAATATTTGCTTAATAGTGGAAGCCAGAAAATATTATTGGTGATGCCTTCAAACCTAAGAAAGCAATGGCAGGTAGAGCTGGATGAGAAGTTTGAGGTGGAATCACTTATCGTTGAAAGTGGAAATTGGGACGAATATAAGTCATATGTAAAAAATGAAAGTGCTGTTGTAATTGTATCTTATAATTTTGCATCAAGGCGAAAATCAGAATTTGCAAAAGTGCCATGGAGCTTCTGTGTTTTTGATGAGGCTCATAGATTACGTAATGTTTATAAAAACGGATCTAAAATGGCCAGCAATCTTTATGAGTTAACAAAGGGGATTCCTAAGTTAATGCTAACCGCTACTCCGATGCAGAATAGCTTATTTGACCTGTATGGTCTCATCCAGTTTATAGATAAAAGAATCTTTTACAGTAAAGCTGTATTTTCAGATCGATATATTAAAAATGAGCAGTATGAGGATTTAAGGCACCAAGTAAACACCGTATTGCAAAGGACCTTGCGAAAAGAGGTGTCTGATTATATTCAATTTCCGGAACGAAAAGAGGTGACTGTAGACTTCGAACTGTCTCTACCAGAGGTTGAGTTGTACATGAAAATAAATAATTATCTAAAGAAAGAGATTTTGTTTGCACTACCCAATTCGCATAGATCACTTATTACTTCTGTAATCAGAAAACTACTTGCTTCATCAAGTATGGCTGTTGCAGAAACCTTTAGGACTCTGAAAAATCGCTTAGTAATTTTAAAAGAAACGACGCGAGAAGAAAGTGTGGAGGAAAGCCTGGATTTCTTCTTTGGTTTCTTTGATGATGATGAGGTAGAAGACGAACAGGAGAATGATAATGTTGATCAGCTGTATACAAGAGAAAAGGTTAACGAGTTTATTCAACACGAGATCGATGAAATCGACGATATTATAAATACTGCGGAGAAGATAAAAAAGAATGCCAAGATGACTGCATTAAAAACAGCGGTACGGAAAGCTTTTGATTTTCAGAGAGACGAAGGAATAAAAGAAAAGGTCGTAATCTTTACAGAATCTGTAAGAACACAACAATATATATTCGAGGAATTAAGTAAGGAAGGATATCAAGGTCAAATCCTGAAGTTTAATGGCTCTTCTGGGGATGATACAACAAAGGAACTCTTCCGAGCATGGAGAAATAGAAACTACGGTAAATATTTTGGAAGCCGGAATGTTGAATTAAAAAATGCTATCGTGCAGGCATTTAAGGAAGATTACAAAATTCTTTTGGTTACAGATTCAGGATCAGAAGGATTGAATCTACAGTTTTGCAATACGATCATTAACTATGATCTGCCTTGGAATCCACAAAAAATTGAGCAGAGAATCGGACGATGCCATAGATACGGGCAGAAGAATGATGTTGTGGTATTCAATTTGCTTAATACACAAAATGTTGCTGACAAAAGAGTTTATGAGATCCTTTCAAACAAATTTGAACTGTTCCAGGGTGTGTTTGGCGCATCGGATCGCGCTATAGGTCTATTGGAAAGCGGAGCTGATTTTGAAAAGCGGGTATCTCATATTTATCAAGAGTGTAAAACTTCTAAAGACTTTTTGAAAGAGTTTACATCGCTAGAACGAGAGCTGGATAGAAAAAGAAACAAAAAGATGGAGCAATTAAAATCTTTGATTATCAGGGAGGCTTCAGAACAGCATAAAGAGACTTTTGAGAGAATATTGTCGGATATTCAAGGCTATCAAAATCAACTGGATTATTGGGGAAAAGTGAATATTTCACACAAACAAGTCATATATCCCCGGTTCTATAAGCTGATAAATGGTTTGAATATTCCAGGAATAGAACATGGGTATTTGCTAATTGGCGGATATTACGCCGGAGAGGAACTGATTCAATCTGTGTTCCAGGTATCTGACGAAAAAGGAAAAATTTATGCCGCAAAAGATGAGCTTATAAGAATTCTTACGAGTAGTCTCATGGATGACAATCTTATAGAAGAATCACCGGATAATGTTGCTGGAATTATCAAAGATGTAGATGAGTATTTGTTCCAGGAACATGCCGATAAGTGCAAAATTCTTATTTTTCAAAATGACGAGAGAATTGAAAACTGGACCAACCTTAGGAAAGAAGAATTTATATTAAGTATAAAGGATAGTTCAGAGATTGATGATTTGAGAAGACAATATCAAAACGAAACTAATTTTAAAGAAAAGATTGCTATCAAAAAGAGAATAGATGAATTGGGTGATAGGCAAAAGGAAAGAGAACAGAGTTTTCACAAAACGGTGGGCATCATTGAAAAAGAAGCCCAAGATATGAAAGTACAGTTTGAAGAAAACTTACTGAAGAGGCCTGTTCTGTTTACAAAAATTGTTGTCAAATTTTAGGAGAACACAATGGAAAAACGAGGAAAACTTGAGCTTACTTGGGTGGGAAAATATCAAGATGAAAAACTAGAGCCAAGAATACTTATTGAAGATATCACTAAATCGTATGGTGATTCTGATACTGAAAACATGTTAATACATGGAGATAACTTATTAGCATTAAAGGCGTTAGAAAATGATTATGTGGGTAAAATTAAGTGTGTATATATAGATCCACCATATAATACAGGTAATGCATTCGAACATTATGATGATGACTTAGAACATTCCATTTGGTTAGATATGTTGTATAAGCGTATTCAAATTATTCATTCGTTATTATCGGAAGAAGGCTCTTTATGGATCAGTATTGATAGTACCGAGGGACATTATCTTAAGGTAATGTGTGATGAAATCTTTGGTAGAAGTAATTTTGTTTCAGATATTACTTATGAAAAATCGAATGTAACGGGACTAGGGCAAGGAGGAGCAATCTTTAATACAGGAGAAAAGATATTGGTGTATAAGAAAAATATCTTGAATTTTAATGAGGTCCTTGCAACGGAAAAGTTAAGTAAAAAAACAATGCAAAGATATAGAAAATATATATTGTCGGAAGGAAAAAAAGAACTAGTTGAAGAATTTAATTCGGTTTCGAATGGTTTGCCAGTAAGAATATATAAACATATAAACTATGAAATTGGAGATATTTCTCTAAAAGATTTTGAAAAGAGAGAAATAGAAATTAGAAGCCAGTACTATGAGTTTTTTAACACTATTTTTAGAACATACGTAGTACAGTCTGAGAATGAATTTCAAAATGCACTGATGGCAAGAATGGATAAGAATAGCCTATATTCAGTTGAATATATTCCTAGCAGAGGACGAAACAAGGGAAAAGAAACAACATTGTTTTATTATAATGCTGAGCTATGTGCGTGGCTAAAGGATACAGCTTTTTTAGAAGGAAAAGATGTTGTAAAAACTACGAAACTTTCAAATGTTTGGAAGAATGATGATATTCCTAAAGCCGATTTAGGAAATGAAGGAGGAGTGGCATTTCCGCGTTCGAAAAAGCCTGAAAAGCTAATTGAAAGAATATTATCTATTGCGACAAATGAAGGCGATCTTGTACTTGATAGTTTTTTGGGGTCTGGTACTACAGCAGCTGTTGCTCATAAAATGGGGAGAAGATATATAGGAATAGAATTAGGAAATCATTGTTATTCACACTGTAAAACAAGGTTAGATCGTGTAATCGATGGAGAAGACAAATCTGGAGTTACAAGCTTGTATGGATGGAATGGTGGAGGTGGTTACAAGTTCTACGAATTAGCGGAGCCCCTTCTTGTTAAAAATACAGTTTTGCCAATATATCAAATTAATCCGATTTACACTTGGAATATGGTTTGTGAGGCCATCTGTAAGATAGAAGGATTTACATATGCTCCATCAGGAGAATTCCAAGGATATTCATCTGAAAATAGATTTATTCATATCACTGAAGAGTTCGTTAATTCAAAATATGTGATGTCAGTGATGAAGAAGTTGGATCAAAATCAGAGCTTGATTATTTATTGTAAAAAGAATCAGGCAGACATGAATTTGCCGGAAAATGTAGAGGTTAGGAAAATACCAAAAGATTTACTAGAGAAGTGTAACTTTGATTATAAAAATGAGGAGGTAGCAGAATGAGTTCAGTAGATAAAATCAAGTGGGCGATGAGTCTGCGTGATCCTCAATATGAGGCTCTTAAGTGTTTTGATAATATCAGTTCAAAGATTGAATATAAAACAGCTTCAAAATCAGAAGCTGAGAAAGCTGCATCAGAAAATTGCCAGGAGCCTCACAAGATTGTTGTAGACAAGGAATTTGACTTTCCATCTTTTTGTTTTGATATGACAACCGGAATTGGTAAAACGAGACTAATGGGTGCATGCATCTATTATCTTTATAAAACCAAGGGATATAAGCATTTTTTTATCCTATGTCCAGGAAATACAATCTATGACAAGATGAGAAGAGAAACAGTTCCTGGGCATCCTAAATATATGTTTAAGGGACTGGAAGCTGAGATGGGTAGACCCAAGGTATATGACGGCGAGAATTATTTGTCATATCCTGTTCGCTACGTGCAAAATGAGCTTCAAATTGAGAAGACATCAGAGATCCAACTCTTCATCTTTAATATATCGAAGATTTTCACGCGTGGAGATCTTGAATTTAAGTTTCATAAATTCAATGAAAATTTAGGGGGATCGTTTGCAGATGTGCTGAGATCCTTTGATGATTTAGTGTTTTGTATGGATGAGGCTCATAGATATTATGCTCCTGCATCAAAGACAGCAATCAATTACTTGAACCCCGTGCTTGGACTGGAATTTACTGCGACACCTAAAAGTACAAACAAAAACATTATATTCCATTATGGACTTGAAGAAGGTGCAGGTAAGTTCCTGAAAATACCTGTTGTTATGGGAAGAACCAATACGGCAGGCTATTCCGAAGACGATATTGAAGAAATGAAGCTTAAGGATGGTATCAAGCTTCATGAGAGAAGAAAAGCAATTGTATATAAATATTGTATAGACAATGGGTTAGAGCAAGTAAAACCTATTGTCTTAGTGGCATGCAAAGATACAACACATGCAAAAAAAATAAAAGAAAAGATAGACTCGGATGCTTTCTTTGGTGGTAGGTACGTTGGAAAAGTAATTGAAATCGATTCAAGTACAAGAGGCGAGGAAACGGAAGAGAACATCCAGAAGTTGCTCACAATCGAGCAAAATACGAATCCAGTAGAAATAGTACTTCATGTTTATAAACTGAAGGAAGGATGGGATGTAAATAATCTATTTACAATTATTCCTCTCAATGCAGCTAAGAGTGACATCTTAGCTTTACAGACAATCGGGCGTGGTCTGCGTCTTCCATTTGGAGAGATAACACACGTAGAAGAAATAGATACTCTGGATATTGTCGCCCACGATCATTATCGAGAAATTATTGATGATATTAAGGACAACCCGGTGTTTAAGAAAAGGAATCTTGATGATGAAGATATTCCGGAGACAGAGGCCGTAAAAGTCGAAGCTGTTGTACAAGACCAGCAGATTTCTATATTTGACGACATGTTTAAGGATGCTAATGTCAAATCTTTCCAGGAAATAGATACAAACAAGGATATTGATAATCTGTATGAAGCCTACCAGAAGGCCTATGTGAAAAAAGCAGCTCCTAAGAAAAAGGATTCCAAGCCGGATGGTCAGATTACAATTTTTGATCTTTTTGGTAGTGGTGACGATACTAACAGTGTCGATACAGGAAGTAAGGAAGAACAGGCACCTACGGATACAACCGTTAGCCAAGATAATATAGATATAACTGTAGAGCTCAATGAGCCAAGCAAATCGAATGTTCCGGAATTGTATGTGAAAGAGATTTTTAAACAGAAGGTCGAAGAATTCAAAAAAGTTGCGATATCAGTACCTAAAATCAGTATCAGCTATAGTTCATCGATTGAGTTTAAGTCTTTTACTGTAAAAAGAAATGTGATGGATTTTGATGTAGCTGCTTCTAAGATTGAAAGATACGATGCGGTAAATAATAGATTGCTTCAGACTTTAGATGCGGATCCTCTGATGGTTGATGATTCAGAGAATACTCTTGCTTGTTCACTATTGGAAAGTATCCCGGAGTTCAGCTATGACGATGCGGATTTGATTTTGGATGTAGTTGAACAATACCTGCGGTTAATAGATGGGGATGATGAAACAAAGAAAAGGATTATCAGAAGATATGCGACAGTCATTGTGGAGGATTTGCAACAGCAGATTTACGCTTCAAAGGAGGAACATACCGAATTTATCTATAATGTACAGCAGGATTTGATTGTTTTCGGATCATTTGCAAAGACAAAGCTTAAACATGTTTATGGGAAGCTGGGTTATAAGAAAGAGGTTGCAGATAAGAAGAATATCAAGAATTATTTGTTTGAAGGTTATAGAAAATCCTATTATCCAGTAAATTCCTTTGATAGTGACGACGAAAGAAGATTTGCGGTCGTGCTAGAAGATGATGAGGATGTAGTTCGCTTTATCAAGCCGCCGCTCAATCAATTGGGATTATTCTACAGAGCAGGAAAACAGTATAATCCTGATTTCTTGGTAGAAACAAAAAACTGTAAGTATATGGTTGAAGTTAAGGCGGCCAACCAGGTCAACAATGAAGATGTACAGGAAAAGGCGAGGGCAGGTGTAAAGTGGTGTGAATGTGCATCAAAGGTAGATGCTGATGGCAAAGAGTGGAAATATCGATTGATATCCGGTGAGGATATCATCATTGGCAATACTCTGAAGTATATTCTCGGATTAGCGGTAGAGGTAAAAAATATTGATAAATAAGTAACAGGGGGAATTATGGCAGAACGTAGTGATTATTTATATGCACAAGTAAGAAAGAAGATGCTTGATGCTGTGCGAATGGATCTCATTGGTCCAACTGCAGCGGAAGAAGCACTGACTGAGTTACCAACGAATAGTTATATCACAGGCATGTTATATCCAGCGGACTCAGATATCACAGAAGATGAAAATTATAATGATGTTGAGTTTACAGAAGGAAGATTGGATGCTGATGGTAATGGATCAGAGTCGGTTGTGTTAGAAGATGAAGAACCTGATGAAAGCACAAAGGGTGGGTTTAAGAAGCCATCCTCTATTGGAGTATCTTTCTATCTGTCAGAAGAAACCAACAAAATAAATGTCGATGTATATTGGGGTTCATATTATTCGGACAAGGTGGATGGCGGAGAGGTCGTCGATGAATCGATAGAAGAAGACTATGAAAATAAGAAAAAGCGTCAAGTTTATGTAAGAGAACAGATGGCGGAGACAGTGGAATTAAATCTTGATGATATTGGCCGTGCAAAAACAATATCCCTACATTCTAATGCGCATATATTTATCTATGTTATACAGATGCGTCTGGATAATGGATATAAGATGTTATCAGTATATTTGCATAACAATAACAAGGACGGAGATGAGAAGGAATATGAGCGTGTCATGTTCCAAGTTGAATTACATGTTTCAACGAAAGATAAAGAGGCAGTATTCATACCTGAATATATTTGCCGTAAGCAAGAATTAGAGGATGAATACTATTATAAAGGCCGTCCTATTTTCGGTAGAGGACGGGGATGCGCAGCAACATGGAATAAAAGAGAAGATGAAGAAAATGCATACTCTATTGATTCCACATTTATTCCAGATCACGAAATTCCAGGTGTAAGTGTACAGGTAAAAGATGTACCTGAAAAGGCATTTTCCATGCTACAGTTAGGATCTCCAAAGAAAAAGGAGGTAAGTATTGCTAACTTAAGACTGCTAACTGCTTTGTATGGGGACTGGATTAAAAATGAATTAAAAGAAAACCCGCAGATGCAGGAATCTTCATTCCAAGCGACAGGAAAAAGCATTATTGAAAAATGTTTAGATTCTTTAAGAAGGATGAACGAAGGAATTGATTTGATTGAAAAGGATGAGAATGCATTTAAGGCCTTCACGTTCATGAATCAATCTATGTATTTACAGAGAAGTATTACGGCCTACTCCAAGGATTGTGGAAGAGGAATTCCTTGTAGTCTCAGTGATTATATGAAAGACAACAAAGAGAAGGGAATTGAGCAGGATCATAGTGAGTGGAGACCGTTCCAGATAGCATTCATTCTTCTTAATATAAAGGGATTGATAGATCCTGAATCTGATGAGCGAAACATTGTGGATCTTCTATATTTCCCAACTGGCGGAGGTAAGACAGAAGCATATTTGGGATTAATCGCGTTTATCATTGCATACAGAAGATTAACGTCAGATTCAGATTATGAAAAAGATGGTGGCGTTACGGTATTTCTTAGATACACGTTGCGTTTGCTAACCACTCAGCAAAGAGACAGATTGCTGAAATTGATTGTCGCAATGGAAGATTTAAGAGAACGTAGCGAAAAGAATGGAAAAGCAGAGTTTGGAACTACGCCAATTTCTATTGGATATTGGGTTGGAGGCAGCGTAACTCCTAATAAGTTCGACGAGTACGAGAAGGATGAGTACTCTAGGAAAGAGTTTGTTCGCAAGGTAACAAAACAGATTATTAGGTGTCCATATTGTGGGAAGTTAATCGGAAGAGAAAGTTTGAAACAAAGAGGTAGTGGTTAGAGAAAAATAAAATTGCATAGCAAACAA
>OBVG01001072.1_pt1 | contig 12444 bp, 17 predicted proteins | sample 1501271 | NCBI WGS metagenome assembly OBVG01 (sample SAMEA2579934, study PRJEB22360) | human gut metagenome | biome: human gut; feature: human-associated habitat; material: faeces | place: Denmark | collected 2008/2010 | reverse complement strand
TTGAAAAAAGTTCTTGACATCTTCCCCATTTTGTGCTATAGGGTGTATCATATGAATATGTGTTCATATGTTTAAGCATACAATAGAGAGAAAGCATAGACAATATATCTATGCTTGTGTCAAATCAATATGAATTGTAGTAAATCCTAATCTTATACTACTAACTTTTGCAATGGCATAAGGATAGTCATTACCCCAGTTGATATAACCATCATATAAGAACCAGTTAGCTGGGAATGTATTCCAAGTTGATTCGTAATAGATAATTGTAGGAACTGTTAACCCTTGAATTGGATAACCGCCTACTGGTGTGTTTTGGATTTGAAACATTGGAGTATTCTTATAAGGTCCTAAAATTCCTAGATTTGTACAAGCTAACTCAATATAGTTTTGATCATTTCCAGTTGCTTGAAAGCAAATTGTACATAAATTATTAACATACTGAATTTCAAAATAAGGTCTTCCATGCCCTATAGCCACACTATAACCATAACTTCCGCTATAACCTACTGCCTCATTATCGCTAAATGTTTCAATATAATTAATTGAACCGTATAAAATAGCTTTATAAATATATTTAGCAAGATACTTACTTGCCGTTGTGTTTGGGTGGATATTATCACTATAATTAATAAAGTCTTTATTATGCATAATCCAATTAAGATTATTAATAAAATCGCAGTCACCATCCGCCCAAATGTGAAATGCTTGGTTATAATATTGAAAACGTTCAAGTTTTCTATACCAACCAATAAACCCAAGATGAATAGTACAATTAGGTAATACACTTCTAACTCTAATTAAAAACTTATTTAATCTACTTCTAATTTCTTCATCCGTAGCCATTGATGCATGTAATAAGTTACCGTCATTAGCTCCACCAAAAACATAGAGATCAGTAATACTATTTTTTTCGTCTTGTGTCCAAGTTGTAGTATTACTATTGAAAATATTTAAAAAATTCTCCGATTTAGTCGGTTCCCATCCAAAACCTGCACCACCAACGCTCCAATTATATGCGTAAATATTTCTAGGTATCATACTTTCAAGTAAAGTTGAAAATGAAGAACCACCGACACTTTCATCTACTCCATAACTGTCAGTCATAAGAATAAATTTTCTATCTTTAAGTTTAGCAAACTTTTCATTGACATCATTCATAAAATTTTCTAGTTCTTTATTAATTCGTGTAACGGTTGCATTAATTTCTTGTTTATTTTCTTCAATAAGTTTACGGCCCTCACTATCTTTTAATGGATAAGTTCCGCTACTCATTTTAAATTTATCAACATATTGTGTCATATTATCACTCCTTATAATATTTTATTTGTTACGGGCTCAGTAAGATTATTAGTAAATACAAATGATAAGCTTGTATCATCAGCATTATAAATTCCATCAAGTGTAATTTTCCCACTTGCTAAAAGTTCATGTATATTTTTTTCGATTTCTTCTAAAAACCTCGCGTAAATATCTATTAAACCTTTATAACCGTCAATCAAATCTTTATATTGTTTAATCAAAAACCCCAAATCTTGGTCATAGTTTCCCGTATGTGGATAATCATATAAAGCCATAATATTTCCTCCTTAATATGGTAATTGATTTGTGTACGCTACGTGTAGACAAAACTCATCAAAAAACATTCTAGCGATCACTTCATATACATTGAATCTACTTTGTAAATCAATTTCTTGATTAATCATGTCGGCAGTAGTAGTAACACCAATATTACCTTTTTCTATATCTTCAATAGTTAATTTGATATTTTCTTTTTCATTTCCTCTAGTGTTATTATTTCCATTTTCATTCCTATTATTATGAGTGCTTGTTTTACTGTCATTTGAAAACCCGCTAGTATCATAAGCGCTAACTTGGTTAATATCATCGCCATTATCATTAATCGAATTATTATGTGAGTTATCAACAGTATTATCTTTACTTCTTACAGTTGTTTCAATGTGTGTTTTCGTTCCATCTTTATTCCAAATTGGATTATAATCTTGGTCATATTTCAATGAATATAGATAAACTAACTTATCAAATTGTTCTTTGTGTTTTTTAAAAAAGTACTGTACCTTAATTTGTAGTATTTCTATTTCCGGATATATAGGTTCATTCATTCCGCACACATCCATAATAGCATTTATTAATGTATCTTTATCTAATTTTTCATTAATGTCTATATCTTTAAACACCTTGTCATAAGTATATAGTTGACAAATACTAGCAAAACTAAACATCAATATCACTCTCCATTTCTTTTTGAAGTGTAGTTACTACCCTTGAATTAATAGAGAAATGTAAATTAGTAATATCATCAAAATTAGGGTTTTCATTGATTCTTTTTGCGCATTCATTAAGCGAATCAATATATCGAACGATTGTACAACGTACTTCACTATTATTAGCGTTAACCTCATCACTATTTAATCTCTCTCTTTTATCAGTATTAGCGTTGTTGATACCAATTTCAGTTAGAAACTCATTCATAATGCTTCTTTTTGTTAAAAGTAAATCATTGCCAATGTACGTATTTTTGACATTTAAGAAATAACCACTGTCATTGTCTTTACCGATATTTTTCATCCCTTTTTTTAAGAATACTGCGGGATTACCTCTTGAAACATCATCATACATTTTTTGTAATGATTTCACTTGAGCATCAGTTTCCGCTTCAAAAACATGAGCAAGTCTAGAGTTATACAATGAAACATTTAAAGAGCAATCAATATTTGCTAATAAAACCGCATAACGATTAATCAATGACATAACCCCTTGAAATTTATTATATTCATAATTGATGTATAACAACTCACCTTTTTCACCAATTTTTTCGTCAATATCTCTTAAAACGGGATTATTAACTAAAACATTAGTAGGCATATAATACATATTTTGACCATAAAAGCCACCCTCCAAAGCTAAAGTTCCAATGTCAGTTTTAACAACGGGAATATACCCATTTGTTAAAAGAACATCCCACATATTATCAATATTCCAATTAGATGGATAACCGCTAACAGTTAAAACACTTTTTAATTTAGTCATCAATTGAAATTGATAATAGAAAAATGAGTTATTAGTCATGTCATTTACTGATTTTGGGTTGTGATGGAAGAACCCTTTTACTAAATCAGTAAAACCATTGCCATAATTATTTTTACTCAAGATAAACACCTCCATTTAATAAACTATCAATTTCATCTTTATACTGTTTGGGCGCCCATGTATTAACATTTGCGTTTGTTGTTTGTACATAACCACTTAAACCACTTAATGATACCACTTGATTACATGGTCTACCATAATTCGTAGCTAAACTACTAGGTTCAACATTTGTATTATGAGAAATACATACAAGTGTTATATCTTTTTTAGATATATAAGAAGTATTACCACCACTTCCGCCAACCGAGCCAACATTTGTACCAATAGCCGATGTGATAGCATTAAAAGCCGAAACTCCTGCACCCGCATAATTTCCCATCAAACCTGCTATACTGCCCGCAACCACATTTCCTATAGCCCCCAAAGGATTCCCTTGTGTAACTGTAGATACTTGAATAGGTACTCCCATTTGAGCTACACAACGTGCTTGATTTTCGACAATATAACAAATTTCTCCAACGACACTATCAAGGGTCATATTGATATTAATACTTGATTGACCTTGAAAATTATCGGCATTTAACTCAAGCCATCCGTAGGCAGGTAGATAAAGTAATAATGATGTAAATTGACTTCTATTTCTAAAATCGCTAAAATTCCAAGGTATAGGAATAGAAACATGTCCTGTAGCATCACGATTGACGGCATTTCCTACGACACCTGTATTATATCCACCTGCAAATATAATTTCACTAATCGCTCCCACAATAGTGCAAGGGTTGTATATGCAAGAAGTAATGCAAGAACCCGTATCAGTTAGCATTTTTGAAATTGCATTATTGGGGTCAGTGAACAACTCCGCAAAAGCGTTGTCGCTCATTTTTGACATGATTCTAGCAAGTTGTGAATCAGTAACCGCCACATAAGGATTTGAATGAGTACCAACATAAGAAATGATATATCTAGGTTGTGGTGTAGCGATAAATGATAAGTTAGCACTACTAGTATTGATAATCGCATTTTTAGCACTTGATAAACGAGAATCAATTAAATCAGTATTGTAATTACTACTCGAATATAAAACATATGCACTTGTACTTTTAATGTCATTTTTCCAAGTTGCTAATACATCAATTTCACATGAAATAGTCCAAACTCCATTTCTAGTATTCACAATATCAGTTATATAATAATACCATGTGCCCCAGGATAAATATGAATAGTTGGTTGGATTAGTCGTTAAAATAAAAGACGGGTTGTAATGGCTACAACCCTCTTTTAAATTAACATTGACAAGTATACCTTTAGAGGGTCTTTTTGTAGAATTTCTTCTTTTTGTAAAATTGTATAGTGTAATCTCCATAACCCTCTCTCCTTTCTAGGAATCTGCAATGACAAAAACTACAAAGTTTTCGCTTAAATCATTAAAATATAACTCTTTATGATGATAGTATGTGTTATAATATCCACCCGCGCTATTAAATGGCGTTGTTGAGTTCCAGCTATCCTTTTTATATAAACCTAGTGCATCACGATCATATAAAACCGCTAAAATACCACTAGAATTTACTGCCGTACCATCACTAGAAATTTTAACATTTATTTCACTTGGTTTTTTGATACTTTGCCAAAAGCTAGTGGTATGATAATTATTTAATTTCACATAGTTATCTCTAAAAGCTTGATATTGTACCACAGTTTCAAGACGACTTTCAAAATCTTCTAGAACACGTAAATGTTGTAAAGATTTAGGTGTATGTCGTGTTTGTGTACCATCGTTATATTCAGTCGACATATTTTCCATATATTTTGAATATAAGTTGATACGCGACACACAATATGCTAAAAATTCTTTATCATGTAAGCATGTGGCAACTGTCAACGTCTTATTAGTTTCAGTATTATACATAGCCAATAAATTAATTTCTTTTTTATCATTAATTTTTTCTCCAATAAAGTTATTAATGCAGTTTCGTGCTAATGATTCTAAAGATAGCTCAATAGCATTTTGAACCTCTCCATAGATAGCGCCAATAAAACCATTCATTGAACTTTCACTTGTAAAAGCTTCTTGTAATTGGTTACGTTTTACAGTCACATAAAATTGATAAGGTGTCTCACTTGTAAAAAATGATTGAGTTACTTTTGGGTTCGCTACTTTATACATATCTACGGATTGCCCGTTGACTAAATTATAGCTTTCGTCTTCAGTAGCTTCAGGCATAGAGACTTTAATTTTTTGAACAATATTACCCCATTGCATCGAATCTAAAACCATATCGCTATATTTTGATTTATATTCTCTAAATGAAATAATAGTACGTCCAATTCTTTGTGCCAACGAATTTAGCCATGTATCCGCTAAACCATTTGTTGTTAAAACTTTTTGACCTAATGAAATTAAGCCTTGTTCATCAACTACAGTCAATTCAGTTAAGCCCATTGTTTGCTTATTAACTGAATTGACAATATCATAAATTTGTTTTACCGCCATTTTAAATATCCTCCTTATTTATCATATCGTGAAAATCCTTTAAAAGGGTTTTCGTCTCGCGTTTCAACGTTAGCGTGTAAAATTGTTTTTTCTAATTTTTTAACTTTTTCTTCTAGCTTTTTATTGTTTTTTTCTAGCTTTTCATATGTTTCACGTGAAACATATTCTTGTTGTTCTTGTTGTTCTTGTTGTTCTTGTTGTTCTTGTTGTTCTTGTTGTTCTTGTTCTTGTTGTTCTTGTTGTTCTTCCATAGTGTTTCTCCTTTCTATCCTTTATTTTAAAATAAAAGAGAGGAGTAAAAGATTTCCCAATCAGTACCAGCGTTCCCGCCGTTGGATGTGTACCCTCCTCGTCAATTATTATATAGTATAATAAATGAAAATGTCAACGTATAATATTTTTTAATTTTAATTTCAAGTCATAATCTTGATAAGCAATCATTTTATTATCAATGTATAAATTAAGTTCCCAAGCTTTTTCGCGCTTGAAAACTTTTTCATCATCAAACGACGGACATTGACTTTTCATTTTTGAAACGTAAATAATACCACTATCCTTAACTTGATAAAAATATAAATTTTCAAATGAAAAAAGCGGTAATAATTTATTTCTTTGAAATTTCTTTATATCGCTAAAATCATCATTTACAAATATATTTGATGTTGCCATTTTTGTGTAGTCCGCTTCTTTTCCTAAAAGCCTATATAGAGCGGTGTTCTTCTTCTCTCTTGAGATAGGGATGTCTATAGGTAAATGTAAATAAAGGCCTCTTTCTTCATCAATAAATTTTTCTTGATTACATTGTATCATTGCCATTATTTTACTTGGTAGTTCTAATTCTCTTAATATAGCATTATCAAGCATATTAGCATTACCGCACAATATTATTTTTACGGGTTTTCGTCCCGTTATTTCCCTGTTACGATTGACAGTTTCAATCATATCAAAGAACAACGTAGCTTGTTTCTTATCAATAGCCGTTTTAATAGGCGATTTAGAAATAAACTCGTCATAGAAAATATAGTCATAATCATCAAAATCAGTACCGCGATATTTAGCAAATGTTGACAAAGCACCTGCAATTCCATATGAATGACTTACTATACGTTCATCGTCTTTTTGTTCAACTTCTTCTATTAAATAAACTTTTTTCTCTTTGGTAATTTCTATATTAGTCCCACAATCTCTATTGATTGCTTTAAAAGTGTTTGATTCTCTAGTTAGAGACATTTCCATTTCATTCTCACTTGTACGTAAATAAATAAACTTTCTATCATTATCAGTTATTAAACCTTTTTGGATTGAATAGGATTTGCCGATTCCTCGACCCCCTATAAACAAATAAAGGAAATAGTCCGTATTTTTGACTATTTCCCAAGCATTGAAATAAAGACTTTTTTCTTTATTCATGTTTTAAATTTTTACTTCTAAAGAATAGAAAGTGTTTCCGCTTTTTGATGTACCACTAGTGATAACTACGTCTACTGTAGTGAAGTCGATTTCATTATCATTACATAAGTCTAATAGTTCTCTAAATGAATTCATTACAGTTTTTGAGTTTGTTCCTAAGATTTCTCCTTGATCAGTTAATAAACTGATACAATCCATTTCTTCTACTTCTCCGGTTTCAATTGTAGTGATTGTTGATTTTGTAAAAACATATTCTTTGATTTTGAATACATTGTCAACAAAATTTTTACATCCAATTGAACCATTCGCTTTTGCGATAGCCATTGCTTTCAATGGTGATGCGTTGCTGTCTACTACTTTAATTCTTACTTGTTTTTCCATTTTCTTACCTCTTTATTTTTTCTTTCTCACTCACTATTTATACGGACTTGTGACCGTCTATCTCTTTTGGTGTGACGTCGAATTACTTTGATACAAATACATAATACTGTTATTTTTCTTTAATGTTGTGTTTATTCAGTTGTAATTTGTGAGATAGGTTAGTTTAAGAAAGAACCTATTTTTTTGGTCTTTCATATGCTGCTTCGATAATCATGATAACTTCATTGAATGTGTACCATTTATAATATTTATGAATTTTTAGAAAATCATCTAAAGTAAAATTTTTTCGATTTAATTTATTATAAGCGGTTGCTCTACAGCATCCTAAAGCTTCCATGATTTCCTTGATTGTCAACATGGGCAATTCTTTTTTTTTATATTCTCTAGTCATATTTGAGCCTCCCTAACTAAATTAATTCTAACATTATAGAATTTATTCGTCAATATCTTTTCTTGAATTTTCTAATAGTTTTAATAAAGTGTTGTTTAGTTCCTCGAACTTATTGCTAAATTCTTTTAAAGTGGTATTGTTATACCACATAAAATAAATTAGACACGCAACCGCGACACCGTTATTTACAAATAAATTAACTAACTCTTCCATAATTATTCCTCACTTTCTAAACCGTTTTTAAAATTGATAGCATTACATCAGTCATACCTAATGTATAAGGAGTATCTACTAAAGCTATATTGCTAGCGTTTTCGATTTTGCAACCTTGAACTGTAAGAAAATGTTTTTTATCGTCATTATAGTATACTGTTTTTCTACCACTATCCATAAATTCAGTACCAATTTTAAATTTAGATAATCCACCTTTTTGTTTTAGTTCTTTAGCACCACTTTTTTTATTTAGCCCCGCTACAGTAATACCAATTTTATTACTTTGTTTAAATGCGTACTTTTTAGCACCTAATGTGACAAACTCATCATAGCCTTTTTCTTTATCATACAATCCTAGAAAATATTTATGATTACCCACGTTGACATAATTAATTATATCATTTTGGGTGCACCAATCAATCATTTCTTGATTGATTTGTTCAAAAACATCATCATGTTTACCGACGTATTTAACGCTATCCGTGTCAATGTATACACAATCTAAACCTATCTTATCAATAGCTTTTTGTAAATTTGTTCGACAAATTGCGGTAACAAATAAACCCCATTGGTATGTTAGAAAGTTATTTCTATTGCTATAGTATTCTTCTAAAGTAGAGTTTTCTCCTTTTTCCCATTGATCGTTAAATAAATTTTCTTGACGTATAATGTCAGTTACAATCATGCCGTAAAGCGAATTTAATTTATTTTTAGATTTCATATATTCATATTCTTTACCATCAATTCCTTTTAGTTTAGATTTCAAAGTGAAAAACTCTATTACAGTATTAGTTAGTTCTTTTGGAAGAAAACCTTTATAAGAATAGTAGAAATCTTCTACACGTACATTTTCATCGTCATAATCATATTGATTTATAAATATTTGATAATCATAATTTGTCATAGCTATTTTAATAAAATCAGCTTCCAAAACTCTTCCATTATAACAGTATTCCTTACCCTTAAATCGACCCTCATATGATGGAGCAATAAATTCGATACATTTAGAATAAGGTATATAAGGAAATGGAATACCTTTTTTTAACTTTACATTTTCAAATGTATAATATGCTATTGTACAATAACGATTATTATAATCATCTAACATATCAAGTGATGTTATTGTCGCTTCATAAAAAGGAGTTATTGGATATAAACCACTTATCATAGCATACGGATATGCGCTTGACATATCATAAGACGATACGTTATAGTTAATAAAGTTTGTTTTATAACGGTTTGAAGCAGTATTACCGCCTCTAAAACTATCCTTGCATAGTTGATAAAGTTTATCATCTAATTTTAAATCTAAAAATCGCTTTCTATTATTTTTATTTTTTCTCATGTTCTTACGGCATTCTCTACGTACATAACCCGTTGAGGTTAATGGAATGGTTATAAGAGTATCCTCTTTTAATAAATAAATAATGGCTTCATATAAACCCATTACATCATTAAAACAGTAGCCTAGTTCGCTCATTGTAAGAATACTTTTAGGAGTAAATACTTTCTTATAATCTAAATCGCCCAGGCCTTTAAAATAATGGGCATTAGGTGTATTTTCAATAAATTTCTTTAAATTCATGTTCGATAATAGATAAGAACATCTAAATTCGATATTAAAATCTTTTGATATTGCTTTTAGGGGCTTCCGTTTATCTATTGCAAATACATCCGTAAGCTTAATCCACGAATAGAGAAATTGAAATTCATAAGAAAAGTTATGAATATAACATACTAGCTTATGCATTTCATTATAATTTTTTAATGCCCTGTTCATTTTTCTTAAAAAAGTTAGAAATTCCTTCCAACTCCTACCAAAGCATACATATCCATCTATACATACTTGCCAATGATACATAAACCCCTCAAAAGTTCCATCAGTTTTTTCTATTGTTGATGTTTCAATATCGAATGTCATTAGATGACTGATATATTTTTTGGTTGGTGGTATTAAAGGATTTGCTTTTTTAATACGATTATATGGAAAATCTTCTTGATTATATGCTTTTACAATAGCTTTGCTGCTATTATAATTAACTAAACATCCTATCATTGTTATCAATCCTTATTTTTTCTTGATTTTAAAGCTTGAATATTTCGTCTAAATTTATCCTTATCAAACTCATGCGTGAAGCGTTTCCACTCACGAATAAACTCTTTATCACTTACACCACTCAATCGTGCACTTTCCCAGTCTTCAATCAAATTTGTAGACCCGTAGCCTTTGTCTTTTGCTTCATTTAAGAATTGACCTCCACCAAGATTTAGAAAAGTTCGTAAATCGTCGACATTTAAACTTTTTGCAACGTTTGGAGCGGAGTATTTTAATCTTGTTTGTAACGTTTCTACGGCTTTCTCCAACCCCGTTTGAATTGTTTGTTCTACGTAGCTTACGCTAGTTGTAGATGATGCATATTTTGCATATAAATCAACGTTTAAATCGTAAAGTTCTTCACTTGTTAATTTTTCTAGTTGTCTTTTACTTGTCGTATAACGATTTAACCCCGTTTCGCTTTGTGTTCTTTTATACGCGTATGATTTATTTTCTATTCCCGCTTTTTCTAGTTCTCTATATCGTCGATTTAATGTTTTTGATAGATATCGCGCGTTGTCAATTAGTTCGTTTCTTGTTTGTTCGTCGTATTTAAGTCTACGTAAACCCATGATTTTTTTATCTTGTTCTTTTATCCTTTTTTCTCTTAACTCGTCAACGTATTTTTTAAGTCCTTTATTTAAAGCCATAAAAATCACCTCGTATATATTCTAACATATTAGACAACTATTGTAAAGTGTCTATTATGCTTATATAATTATAGCATATAGAAAGGAGAATATATTATGAATGTTGATGCTTTTATCGCTAAAATTTTAGCGTATGAGAAATTACCTACTATTTATAAGCTTGGAAAGTTTATGAATAGTTACCGTAAAGGTAAAAACGGGAATTATTTGGAGTGTGATTGTAGCGGACTAATTAAAGGTACTTTGTGGGGTTATCCATATAATGGAAAATATGGGAATATTTATCCGGATGTTAACGCTAATACAATTATGTCTAATTATTGTTATAATCAATCTAGTAATTTTAATAATATTTCTAGAGGGGAGTTTGTATGGATGAATGGTCATATTGGAGTGTATGTTGGTAATGGAAAGGTATGTGAGTGTAGCCCAAAATGGGAAAATGGTATTCAAATTACTAATTTAAAGGCTAGAAAATGGGCTAAACATGGATATAGTAAGTGGCTTGATTATTCTAGTAATACTAATACTAATAAAACATGGGATATTGAAGCGATCGCAAGAGATGTTTTAAATGGTAAATATGGAAATGGTCATGAGACTAGAAAGAAAATGATTGGTTGTGATGATGCTACGTATCAACAAATTAGAAAAAGAGTAAATGAATTGAGTAAATAAAAAGGATAGTTTTAACTATCCTTTTATTTTTATCCTACCTTTCTTCGAAGTTTTATGTTTACTTGTATATATCGTATTGGCGATTTTACTTGTTCATTTTCTATTGTTTTATCTACAATATCATATTTAGTTGGTTCTAATTCTAACATATCTAATGATATAGTATATATAAAGGTATTGTAGCTTAGAAAAGAAGTTACTGTATGTCCATTAAATAGTAATTGTATTTCTAAAATTTGTTCACGTTTAATACTGTCTTCAAAAATTTTTTCTAATTCATTCCATAATATCATAATTTTATCCTACTTTCTTACAATCTAATTTTATCCATCCATATTCAACATTATACTCTATAACTAAAGTGGACCAAAAATTATCATAGAATATTGAGAATAACGTATTCTCTAATGTATTTTCATACATTAAAATACCGTCTTTTGAATAGAATTTAATTCTACCTTTATATCTTCTAAATTGTTTTAATGCTTTTCATTAAACTCATTTTTTCATTCCTCCTAAATAATAAATAAATAAATAATTATTGCAATTAATAATACTAGACATAGCATCGCATTAGCGTTTAGAATCATTTATAATCACCTCACAATCAATAATAGAAATAGGAAAATCTTCAAAAATCTTCAAAATCTTCAAAATCATTATTTTTTAAAGCGATTTGATGATAAAGTGCTTCTAATGATGGGCTATAGAAACTTTCTACTTTTCTAATGCTTCTTATTTCATCATTAATAACTCTACCATAGAAATAGCCATCACTACATTCAATAACTTCAAGCTTTACTTGAACATTACTATTTATGTAATAACTTTCTCTATCCGTAGGATAGACATAACCTATATTATCACAATAACTTAGTGCTTGTTTAATTGTTAAAAGTGTTTCTACCATTATTTATTCCTCTCTTTCTCTACAATTATTCTAACATATTAGACAATAATAATCAATAATTTTACCTAATATTTTTTTTTATTAACAATTAAACATATGAACACATATTCA
>OBVG01001067.1_pt1 | contig 12494 bp, 8 predicted proteins | sample 1501271 | NCBI WGS metagenome assembly OBVG01 (sample SAMEA2579934, study PRJEB22360) | human gut metagenome | biome: human gut; feature: human-associated habitat; material: faeces | place: Denmark | collected 2008/2010 | reverse complement strand
CATTGATATAATCTTTCCAAAAGCTGTATTCAGCACCTATATTAATTGTACGGGCATCATATTCAGCCATATAATACATCACCAAACGAATCTTAAAGAAATTAGCACTTCATAGGGCAACGATATGTAAGGATTATACTTGCATCAATGGGATATCAATAAAGATAGTTGAGAATGAATATTATTCAGACGAACAATATCAGGACAAAAGTCATCCAATAATACCGTAAATTTACGTTTTACTTCATTCGTATCTGTCGTTTCCATATCACTTCATGGTTCAAGGAAGTGTATTTATAATCGGACGAACATAAACTCACTCATGTTTTCCCGTATCATGTTCCCGTAATTGTCCGCATTATAAATATGGGGATGCGAACCCTTGGTTCCCCTAACACAATCGTAATATAAATTACGGAGAGATATGCCCGGTTCGTTCGTTATTTTATCACAAAAAGAACGAGTAAAGCCATTAGACAGCCAAACGTGCATATCGTTGTCGAACATATCCGCTTTGGAGGTTTCGTTGGCATGGGCGGCGGTAAACACCAACACTCCCGGAATACCTTCGCAGGCCTCGCCTATGGTTCCGGAATAACAGGCATCGAGTACGAAAAGCAATTTCCGGAACCTTTTTTCCTTGCTCAAGCTGTTGATGATGCTCTGCATTTCAAAGCCGTAAACAAATTGGTTACTGCCCCACATCAATGTGTTTCGTGAACCGTGTCCACACCAGAATATCAACAGATTATCGTGCATTGTAGGTGCAATCACATTCGGTAACCTATCCGATTTCTGCCCGGATAAAATCGCGACAAAATCCTGTTCGGAAATGTCGGACAAATGATAGTCTACCTCAACATCGTGATAAAGGTTCTCCCCGTTGGGGGTTACTCTTACATTACCCGGTTTAGGGTTGTTGGGATTATTGGCGATATTATCCTCCATTACAAGGATGATATGGTCATCATCATACCCTCTTGTTTTCAGCAACTGGTAAAAAGCCAAGGCATCCGCCTGATGACGGTAATTGATCCATGTATCAGAAGCTCCGACTATCAAGGCATATTGTTCCTGCAATTCCGGATAATCGAATTCCTTCTGGTTGTCGGTAAACGACTGTTGGTATGTAGACTGGCAATCCCAAGCTTGTGTTGAGGAAATACTGCCGTCGGCTCCGTCCATAGTGAGGTATTCCAAAGTGGTATATTTGCCATCGTTATACACCCAATGGGCATAAAAAGTACTCAGCACGCTGTTGTGGTTCTTGGCGTCCCATGTCCAATCGCCCGATACTCCTCTCAGATCAGGTTCTTCTCCTGTAGCAAGACGGGTAAACGTAGCTTGTAAATCCGGAGCCGTCCATCCGTCACAAACTGCCCCCTCCCTGCCATCGACCATACGCAGAATCGCATTATTGAGAGGTTCTTCTTCCTGCCGGGCAAACACCGAAAAAGCGGCAAGCATCAAAGCATCGTAAAATTGTGCTTCACCGTTCTGCGGCTCATCTCCAAAACGTCCCTGATAGGCTGCAACCCATCCGCTACGCGGATCAGCGCTTGGATTAATCCCCTCATAGCGCAGATTACCTATTTTGCCTTTCAGTTTGGGAGAATTTACCACATCCGAACAAAGTACATGTGGATATTTCAGGGGGTCAGAAGAACCTGACTCAGTCATAATCCTGCCTACCTCTTTGTCGAACACCAACGCATCCTCTTCTTTTGACGGCGCGAACAGTATAGCCGTATCATACCACTTCACAATGCCATGCTGCCGTCTTACAGCCTCAGCCAATTGCTGCCTGTTGGCATAGACAATGATGTCGTCTACGGCCAGGCCCAATTCTATTGCCTGATAAGAAAACCAGTCGGAAAACGACTTTCCATACTCATCGGCGGAAGTTATCAGCCTTACATGGCTATAATCGCCCAATTTGGCTTGGGTAAGCAATATTTCACACTGGGAAATATCACTTTGGGTAAAAAACCACATTCCATTGTGTCCTCCGTATATACGTTGCAGCTCGGTAGATGTTGTAATGGGAAGCATCATCGGTATCCGCCCCTCCACCTGTTGCGCCACCTCATAGGCGGAAGAAGAGGTTGTAGGACCGATAATCATAGAATAGTCGCCACTTCGGGCTATGTCATACATCCTGTCGCTCAAATCCGGATCGTATTCGTTTATCCAATCGAGTTCCATAGCCACTTTAACAGGCTGTCCCGCTTGTCCTTCCGTGATGTTTTCCAAAGCCCAAGCTGCTATTTCCTGCCAGTCATCTTTCCACTCTTCGGGACACAATACCGCTATGCGACATCGCTTTTCGGTATAGTTCATTGTCCTATCGGCATCGTCATCATTGCATGCACTCAGGCAAACAACGAGCATCAGCAATAAACCATATATCCTATTGCAATTCCATTTCATAGGCTTTTTCTTTTTTTATAGCGACTTCGTAATTTTGATCATAAATATTTTCCCAATAAGACGGATCGACATAATATTCCTCCCATATATCATTGACCTCGTAAAAAAGGGTACTAAGTAAAACCGATGCCTTCTTGTCGGTCATGCCGTATGAAGTATGTCCCGAAAGCCGTCCGCCGTCAATCCAGCGCAGGATATGTTCTTTCACCGCGCTTTTCACATCTATGACGACCGAAAACGGCACACGCTTGCTGTAAAGTGAACAGTCCACATCCATGCCGGCGATAAGCATAAAAACAAACGGGGTTTCACGCGAATATTTAAATATACCTGCATTAGCCCCTTTCGCCAGTGGGAAGAAGAAATCTCCATTATGCTTTGCCGCCAGCCTGTATGCGCTGTCGGGCATTGCCCATCCTGCATGGTCGTTTGCCAGATAATGCTTTATCACTTCACCTTGAGGATTATGTGCGATATATCCTTCACCGAATGCCTTTGCAGCCTCTTCCACCGCCGGGTCGCCTTTTCTTCCACCGATGATGCGCGCCACCTCACTTCCTTGCGCCAGGCATCCCGACAGATAAGACACCCCATAGCGGGAAATCCTGAATGTCGCTATTCCCGAAGGCAAATCCTTACCGTCATGTTCAAAGAGCAGCACTGAGTTTTGCTCATCGGTCTGAAGAGACTTTGCCAATCCGCCATATTCATTGTCGCTCAGAACAAGCAGGCGAGGCGTGCCTTGCCGGGCATCGCACCACTTCCGTACGCAATCGGCAGCTTGTTCCATGTTCTTGGGACGCTGTATAGATACCATCAACCCCGCTTCGGATGCCGTTTCGAGGAGACCGGAAAGCGCACTGTCGTTATAACCATTGTCGCCCATACCGCCCAACGGTGTTATGACGGTAATATCCGGATATACCTTTTCGTCCTTGCCTGCCTGTTCGTCATCGGAGCAAGCCGTAAGCAACAAGAGTTGCATGAATATGTACAGCAGTCTTTTCATTGATTTTTTAATGGATGGGGTACAATATTTTATAGTTCTTGATATCGTTTCTTTCTATGACTTTATACGTTACATAGTATGTGTCAAGATCGCGAAGCCAATATCCTTCAGCATAACGTCGTTGTGCCGCATTAAATTTATCCTGACGAAGATTGTTAATTTCGATTAGCTTTGCATAGCTATACCAGGTCTGGTGTGCTACAAAATTATGTCTATGACTTCCTATATCATTTCCTTCTACACATACATTTTTATATATGTTTCCACCTTCCATTATCTCGACAAGAGCGCTTATAATACAATTAGGAGATTCCAAATAGGTCGTTTTAAATGCATCTCTGTTGATTTTCCACGAACGCCTTATGCGTTCCCATTGTCCTTGGGTTGGTGCGCCTTTAAAAAAATGAAAGTGGTCTTTCCAAAAATCATACACAGGATACCAGGCATGATGAGCATCACCTATTACATAGCAAGCATAACTGCTTGACTCTGTAACAAGATAAACTTCTCCATTCTTTGTATTGTAGATAACAGTTCCCGGGGAATAGATTTTGCTCAAATTCTGATTATTTTGACCATTATCAGGGAATGCAGCATGAGGCTTGTAATAGAGCGTGTACGGACGGGCATCGGCAAGGCTCACCTCGGCTTTGGCCAAACTTCCGTCTTCATTTGAAGCCGAAAACTTTACGTTGCCATAGTCTCCAAGGTTCACACAGACTTCCTTATCCGATACGGTAATCAATGTTTGGGCATCTTCCTCGTCCGGTATGCGGGACATGAAATCGTTGCGGGCCTCATCGTATGTTTCCGCCTCCGCGCTTCGCACGGACGGACGCGATTCATCAAGTACGATCCCCGCGGATGGAACGTATTTGATTGAGGGTTCCTCTTCCTCCTCCGGATTGTCGGAAAACTCCTTTTCCACTATCTCCGACTGATAGAAGTTGCACAACAGGGTGTGGTGTACCTCTGCCTCTATGCTTAATTCCGGTACGGTTTCCGTTTCAACCTCCTCTATCGGATCGTTGTCCGAACAAGCCATATTGCCCATTGTCATCAGCAATAATAAAGGCAACGTCTTTTTTATCGTGTCTAGTTTCATAAATCTTATTTAGCAAAATATTTTACATTACCCATAATAACAGCTTCATTGGATAGGATATACGATTTCATAGTTATCGATATCTTTTCTTTCTATACGCCTATAAATTATATAGTATGCGTCAATATAAGGCTTTTTATCCCCATCAGCATAACGTACTTGTTCTACGTTAAATACATCCTGACGAAGATCACTGATTTTGATTCGTTTTGCCCAACTAAACCAGGTCGGGTAAGCCCACCAAAGTACTTTGTGTGCTCCTATATCATTTCCTTCTACACATACGAAATTATAATCAATACCGCCATCCCAAGGGCGCTCCATTATATTATAGAGGAAACTGCCATATCCTTCTTTCTGAAATGACTCCATAAACGCATCTCTATTATTCCTCCACGAACACCTTATGCTTTCCCATTGTTCTTTTGATGGTGCATTGTTCATAAAAAGAAATGGCCCCTTCCAGCTATCATACTCTACATAGCAAGACGGATCCGATTGACTATATCCAGTATCTGATATTACATAACAAGCATAACTACTTGATTCTACAACAAGATAAGCATATCTTCTCCCCCCTATAAGCCTGAGAACGGTTCCAGGTGTATAGATTTTGCTCAAATTCTGATTATTTTGACCATTATCAGGGAATGCAGCATGAGGCTTGTAATAGAGCGTGTACGGACGGGCATCGGCAAGGCTCACCTCGGCTTTGGCCAAACTTCCGTCTTCATTTGAAGCCGAAAACTTTACGTTGCCATAGTCTCCAAGGTTCACACAGACTTCCTTATCCGATACGGTAATCAATGTTTGAGCATCTTCCTCGTCCGGTATGCGGGACATGAAATCATTGCGAGCCTCATCGTATGTTTCCGCCTCCGCGCTTCGCACGGACGGATGCGATTCATCAAGTACGATCCCCGCGGATGGAACGTATTTGATTGGGCTGTCCTCCTCCAACGACGGATTGTCGGAAAGTTCCTTTTCGTCTATCTCCGACTGATAAAAGTTGCGCAACAGGGTGCTGTACACCTCTGCCTCAATGCTTAATTCCGGAACGGTTTCCGTTTCAACCTCCTCTACTGGATCGTTGTCCGAACAAGCCCAATTGCCCATTGTCATCAGCAATAATAAAGGCAATGTCTTTTGTATCGAGTCAAGTTTCATAAATCTTATTTTGTATAATGATCTTTAGCATTTGAATATTTATCATATTTGTAATAGCAGGTTCGGAACAGCCTCAATGGGAAGAAATTGTTTTTTCCATTGCCCAAGGCAACGACTTTCCAACGATAATTTTTGTCCAGACACAATGCCGTACCGGTCTTGTAATCATTGGAAGTCTTGAATATCAAATAACATTTATCCGTATTATGAATGGACATTTTGTTCGATTTTGGAACACCATCTATATCTCCCGGTCCGTAAAAGCCTTCGAATTGCGCATCGAAACCTGAAAGATTGCCTTTCAGCAAATGCCGGGTCTCGTAGCCGATATAGCGTGTAAGAAAATCACGGTCAATATCGGTGGGGTAATACCATTTCATGGGCTTTTGATATATATCGTCCATGTCCGGCCCGATACCGGTAGGCGGTTCGTCCAACACACTGTTCACATTGACCCAAATTTCGCCATTATCCGCATCATACTCGCGATCGTTAAAGACACTACCCGTAAAGAAACCGCTGTTGATAGTCTTGTCAATGTTCCGGCGCGTCCAATATCCCGACCCTATTTTTACGATGGGAAGGTCAAGTATTCCTTTGGGCTTCCACTGCATCTTGAAATTGCGCTTCAAGTCCAATCCCAAGGAGGTCAGATAGATGTTGCCATGCAGATAATATACGGAATCAATGCGTGTGGACGGGGTAACCCCATCGACCGGCAACACGAAGACATCTCCCTCCGAAAAGGTAAGCCATGCCGGCGGACAACCTTTCCCATCGCCCGGATACAGGCCCGTACCGTGAAACGTGCGTCCTTTGCGGATAGGATAGATTACCGGAACCCGCTCGTTGCTCTTCAACACCGGGATATATTCATGACAGACCTCAAGGATTGGGTCGGCATTGCTTATGTTCGAGTGGTCGGCATAGACTACGCGTACCAGCGACTCATCCGGGCTTCCGCCGAACCGCATATAGTCCGCACCGCTAATCTTGATGCCGTAGTTGTCCAGCCCGGCTGCCGAGGCGGTTACATCATTCATGCTTTTCTGTGATTCGGCCATGGCACATTGAAAAAACAGATTGGCGAGCTGTTGCGGGAACAATGACCAAATCGGCACAAGCTGCACATTGATGGGAGAGAGCCTGCTGAGAGATTCTTCGCTCATGAAATTGTTTTTGGGCAATGATCGTGTCCAGACTTCGATATGCTCAGGTTTTATCCGCCCACTGCCGTTACAATCCTCAATGATCTGCTGCCGTGCCTGTCGGTCTCCTCCGAATATTTTGAACGTCCCCGTATTGTTCACTTGGGTGTCCATTCCCTGGATGTCACCGTTTGCCAACGTATAATCGGAAGGCTCACCGTTGAAAAAGTATTTGTTGAAATCCTCGGCACGCATATTCAGTTCGCCCACCATCGTGCGGTTGAAATTGACGGCGATATCCATTGTTCCGCCCAAATCCACATAAGAGATTATATGTGTCCCATAATCCTTGAAAAGCCTGAAAATCTTTTCTTCGGACGGGCTGTCCACAATATCGTCGTATCTCTTCCGAAAATCGTCGGTGAGGATATCCGTCTGTTTCTGCTCCATATACTGAATGGCCTTTGAAAGGTCCAGTGAAGAACAGGCTACGATGCGTTGGAAATTGATATAGGCATAGCCTGTCTGGTCAAAACTCGTAGTGTTTTTCTGTTCTTCAAATCGCAAGATGGTTTTCTTTCCGCCTTTTAGTCCGGTGCGCGTCTTTTCCTGCATGGTGGTCATCAGTTCCGACATTTCCACCATCGAATTGCTGGTAATGCTCTTCGTATCCTGCCAGGTTCGCGCCACAGTCTGCACAATCATCGGATCGACAGCGGTGGCACGGTCATAATCAAAGATGGGATTACAGATGCTCGATTCGGCGTTCAGTTCCTGAAAGATGTTATAACCGCATCCGGCATAACACGTGATGCTTCCGTTATTGTCATCATCGCCCAGACCGCACTGATACACCTTTATATCTATCGCTTCATCCCCGGCATTGCCTATGTTTATGTATCCGCTTCTTCCGGCAAGCCCTTCATTCCGGTCCACATAGATTTCCACATAGCCGTCGTAGCTTACCGTATCGCTCATCAGCTCAATCCAGTCTTCGTCCACGTGTACCGGTAGGCCGGAAGGACTTCCGGTTTCCGACTCTACGTGAATGCTGTGATAAGAAGCCCTTATCGGAAGGCGCACCTCGCTTTCCTCGGTCGACAAGCCTCCGGGATTATCCAGCCCCCCTGTCACAATGTCATCGTCTGCACAGGAAGCGAACAAAACCGGCAGAAATAAGAGAGCTATATATTTCCTCATTGTTTTTTTATTCATTTATCGGATTACTTCTTTTGGGATAATCTTATAGTAATAAATACCGTTGCGCATCATTCTCCGGGTAGTTCCATAGCCCAATCCGGCTTGCCGGAACACCGGTTTCAGCACAGTTTCCGCATCAGGATATTTCGACACGTAAAACTCCGTCAGCATCTCTTGCGAGCCGTCGTAATAAGTCCATCCGGGCAAGTTGTCGAAACGTGTTCCCGGAGCCATTTCCTCCACATCGGTAAGATAAAACTTGTCGAGGAACTTACGCACCATGTAGGGCTTTGTCCCCGTGTTGAGATTACCGTTCGTATCAAGACTTCCGGGCCATTCATAGTCAGGCATGTAACGGGTGTTCCTGCTATCGTCCACCCATTCCGGCTTTTTCGGGAAAAGCTTTCCTTTTGCCAGATAGAACACATCGCTTTCCGTTTCCATTTTGGTTACTTGAAAGCGGTCGTAAAGCCATTTCACTTCGTAACAGCCATTATCCTTGATGCTTCGTCCTATTCCTTCAGTAAGCTGGATTCTGTTTTCATACACCGGATAGGTTACAATCAGCCATTCGTCGCCCTCTGCTTCGGGTACCCATTCCAAATAGGATACCGCCACTATTCGTGAGGGAACAGACTGGTTGTCGCCGGTGATGACATGACACACGCTGCCTTGATACCAAGAGTTCATGTCTTTAGGGTAAATATCGTATCTGACGTCAGGACCGGGGATGGTTATGGATGCGTTTACAAAATTACGTTCACCATAAATCTTGCGCATCTCATTGGCCGAAGCCATAATTCGTACCTGGACCCTCCGGGCTATATCCTTGTCAGGAATGAATTCCCATATCGGCGTAACTTCCATATCGATGAGCTCCGAACGTTCGTCCCATTCATTGCCGCCGGCTTTTTCAATACTGTTTACCCAGTTGTTGTAATTTTCCATGTTGGCTTGCAGGTTATCGTAGCTCGGATCAGCAACCAAGCCGTCAAACAGACTCGCATCTCCGCCTTTCACCGTCAGTTTCAGCTCGGCTGTATTGAAGATGTTCTTGTAAATCGTGCTATGCTGGCTGCTTTCGATGGACTCCCATTTTATGAAAAACTTGGCTGAATTCTCTTTAAATTCCCGCTCTTGGAAAAAGGTTTTTACATTACGCGAGCTTGTACGCACGGACAAATCGAACGAACCTCCCGCCGACACACCGGTTACCACGTGGGTACCGAATATGTTTATAAACGAATCTACCACGGCATAGTTATTGGGAGAGGCCGCCTCCAGTTTACGTAAAGCGTATCTGAAGTTTTCCGACAGCACCTCGTCCGGATTTTCCGTTACTTCACCGGGGATTCCGTCTTCATCCAAAAGCCCGGTGAGATCGACATTCCTTTTTCTTGTACTCAACCCTATTACCTGATTGAAAATGAGCGTCTCCTCGTCCACCTTTTCTATGGCAAAACCATCTTTTGACGCAGAGTTTTGAAATAAAATCAAATTGGCAGACATATCCGAATGCCAATTGACTTGATGGACATAGTCCGTCAATCCGCGTATTACGCTAACGGTGTCTGTCACCTCGGTCCTTGAATCTTCACCGTATAAACCGTTCTCCTTGATATAGTCCATGTTGAGCACCTGGCACATGACGTCGCCTAAATTGCATTTGCTGCCCGCAACGGCCCGGTAAGAAAATCCTAACGCGTGATGCCTGTACATCACCCGGTTTTCGGCAGCGGTACGCGTGCGCGAATACCAAAACTTCGATGCATCCGAATTGACCGGGGATTGCTGCGTCTCATCAAGAGGCAAATCATCAGAACATGCCGGGAAACCAATCCCGGCAATTGCTAATAATAAGATATATAAACGATTCATGCACCGAATATTTTTCTATAACTTATACAAGATGACCGTAACAAGATCATTAATTTTCTTCTATCAGTGCCTGAACATCGAACGCATAAGGGCAAGAACCATCCTCATTGTTGGGATATTTCTTACTGAAATACTCCTTAAGTACGTCAGCAGCCTTCTCGCTGAAAAGCGTCCAGACAGGAGCAGGATAATAGTCAATACAAGTAATGGTCTTCACTGTATCCAAACTCATTGATGCATACCATTTATCTAAGGCATCTATCATCGCCGTATACTTTATCGGCTCACTTCCCGATTTCGATATAAGCTCGGCGAAGTTTCTGTTTACTTGAGAGGCAGCTGCCATAGATCCTCCTCTGATACGCGATTGGAACAAGCTTTTTTGGATATGCGTATGCATACCGTTCATATAGTCAGCCTCGGCAGACACGTTCAAACTCAGCAAGGCATTCACGCCGATGCTTAGATCTCCATGAATTTTTAGCGTATCGGTACCGTCTTCCAGACTGAAAGTATAATCCAGTTCAGCGTTACCTCCCACATTTGCTTGGGTTATATATGCCGGTCCGAATTTCTTGTTCAGCTCATCCATCTTTTTCTGTAACAAAATATAACTCTCCGCATCTTTTTTAAGTACCAAGGTATCTATCGCATCCCTGACTTTAATAAAGGAACTGGACAATATCATCTTTTGGGCATCGAGTTTATCTTTTATTGTTTGCGAATCGTCATTATTCTCCGGAGTCAGCTTCTCGTAATCTTTCATTACATCTTCCAGATTTACCGCATAATTGCCAATCCTGGCGGCAGACGTAACGCTGTAAACGTATGTGGAATCGCTACTGCTGCCAAACATATGAAAATTTCCGTTCAGCCCAAGCTTGAACATACCATAGGCAACATTGACATGCACCGCCGCATTAATACCGCGTGCGGCGGAGTCACATTGCAGCAGATTTTGATATGAATTTATGATAGTCGCTTCCTCTTTCTGTTGCACATAGCTTGTGGGATTAAGTTCGAACTTGCTGGCATATTCTTGAAATCTTGAACCTTCTTTATAAGAATCGAGCTTAAGCACCTGTCCCATAGTCAAACCGTACGAAGTTCCCCCCTTCGCAACTTTCATGCCAAAGCCCAACGGTATAGAACCACCGAATTTCGACATATCCAACTCCCCGTTTTCACCATCGGCACCCACCGGATTTTGGTTGACGGTATATTCAATCTTGTTTTCACCGGATGCGATGATAATTTTAGCAACACGTAAATCATTGCTCGTATTTGCATCCACCACGAAATTAATCTCACCGGAACCCTCTCCGTTATCATCCAACAGCCCTATCCATCCGTCATCTTCCTCATTGGCGTAAACCACTGAGGCATTCCAATGTGAATCCGCATCCAGCTTGATAGTTTTCAGGGTATTGGTATAATCCAATGTAATCATATTTTCTGTTCCTTCCGGTAAGGAAAGACCAAACTTCTGGTCATCGTCTGAACATGATGCCAAAGACACCGCTAAACTCAATAGCGAGGCAGCCATAAATAGACCGTGTTTCATAAATACTTTGTTCTATTAAAATGTGTAATAAATGATATAAAAAACGATTGCGTTTTTTCTTTGAACAGGATTTATTCTATCACAAACGAATAAACAACCTTTGACGTATTAAGATTAAGAACCTCAAACGTATAAGTTCCATTCCAAGTTGTAGATTTCAATTCCGCCTCAGCACTACCGCAGGCATCTTTCACTCGTTGGTCGCATTCGTTTACAGAACCCTCAAATGTAAACTTGGATTCAGTCACTCCCAGAGCCTTCTTATAGGCACGCTCAATCGTCCCTAGGTCAGTCATCGAGCTGCTCTCAATACTGCTAAACCCCATTTCATAGGTTACTTGGGTTATAGCCTCATCCTCATCATTGCTACAAGCAAAGAAAGTTAAAGAGACTATCCCCATTAAAACACAAACAATAAATCGGTCAAATCTTTTCATTTGTTTATTCATACTTTATCTAATTAATGTTACCAACTACACGCCAACAGTCAATTGTTTATTTTGTGGAGAGTATGTACTTCTATAAAGTGTTTTGTATTATTGTACCAAAAAACTTTCTGCTTTTTTAAGCAGTCTTTCTTATGATCCGGTATATTTACTCCACCAATTCTCCATGGTAAATAAACCACTCTTTATAAGAGAAGTATATCTATCAATTACAGGAATGTTAATACTTTGATAAACAGGATTATACTGAAGTATATAGAAATATATATTGGAAGTGATTGTTTCTCATTTTATGCAACATATTTATGTTTTTGTACAAAAAAAATCTGAAAAATATTTCGCTTATGTCTTAATATTTAGTTTTTTTTGTACTTTTGCAAAAAATATATACTTCTCTTATAAAGAGATGTAGTTTTTAAAGTTGATGTCGTATCTATCAGTCAATATTATATAAATATATATTTTTATATAGACATTAAAATGAGGTTATTTGCCTTATCCACAACAGATGTATCTAAAGAGCTAAGATAAATTCGGGTGGTTTGTT
>OBVG01001060.1_pt1 | contig 12641 bp, 10 predicted proteins | sample 1501271 | NCBI WGS metagenome assembly OBVG01 (sample SAMEA2579934, study PRJEB22360) | human gut metagenome | biome: human gut; feature: human-associated habitat; material: faeces | place: Denmark | collected 2008/2010 | reverse complement strand
AGTATTTAGCGGGCATGAAAATGGCAAATAACGGTCAAACATCGTGGCGTTGACAAACTTCAGCGAACCAGCGGTTCGCATCATCTCATCCCACTGACTCTCCGCTTTTGACAGATCTGCATATCCTCGGGCCAACTTATCCAGTACTCCGTAGTTTGCCGATTTATTCACCCGCCAGAACACCGCTTCACCTGCATCGGCAAGCCGGGGGGAAAACTGATACCCCAGTAGCCAGAACAGACCGAAAATAATATCGCTGCTACCCGCAGTGTCTGTCATGATCTCAACTGGATTCAGCCCTGTCTGCTGCTCAAGAAGTCCTTCCAGTACAAAAATCGAATCCCGTAATGTACCGGGTACCACAATGCCATGAAAACCAGAGTACTGATCAGATACGAAGTTATACCAGGTGATGCCTCGTCCAGAACCAAAATATTTTCTGTTAGATCCTGAGTTGATAGTCTTCACTGGTGTGACAAAACGCATGCCGTCAGCTGATGCCACTTCTCCACCTCCCCAACGACCAGCAAGCTCCAGTGTGGACTGAAAATCAACCAGGCGGGCATTGGCGCTGACTAGCGTTTCTGCACGAAGGTAATTCTGTTTCACCCAACTGAGCCGATGACGGGTCAGTGCTGGTATATTGTGCTTTATCAGCGGCTCCAGTCCGATATTACAGGCTTCAGCCATCAATACCGCACATAAACTGATGTGCAAATCTTGCGCTCGAGCACCAGATTCACTGACATGTGCAAACTCATGTGTAAATCCTGTCCGGGCATCTATCTCAAGTAACAGTTCCGTTAAATCTACCGGTGGGAGTAGCTGTTTGATCCGATTATTTAGACGAAGCAACGATGGTGGCTCTTCCTGTTTCTCCAGACAACTGATAGTCAGGGATGGATATTTACCTTCATTACAGATATGAACTTCCGCATTCTTTTCAAATCGTGATGCCACGGCTTTCCAGGTCTCATCCAGCTGAATAGCCAGTTGTTGCACACCTTTACGTCCATCGACAGGATGTCCCAGTGCCCGACAGACAGGAATACGCTGAGTCTGCCACTCTTCACCTTGCAACAACTTCTCGCGAGGATCTCCCCAGCGATCACTGCTTTCAAGCCAGATGTCCCGGCGGCGCAGTGCATCCTGAAGGCGTTCCAGCAAACATAGTGAATAACCTGCACGCTGTATCCGTCCCTCCGCATCGTATACGAGGCGTTTCCAGGGACCGGTGATAATATGTTCAGGCGCATCATCAAGGATGCGCTTTTTCGAACCATTCAGTTCTGCCAGATAATGAATCGCAGCCAGTACATGTTCACCTGCCGGTGCCGCACGGAAATGCAGGTTCCGCAACACCGCCGGAAGAAAACGTTTAACCCGACCGTACTGCTCAACCATTTCGTCATGGAAATTATTGTTATGTGGACGAGCAAGTTCATTAACCTTACTTACAGATTCTGCCAGTCTGTTTTTGGGTACGCACTTGAAGATAACCTGCCTGAGATCTGGAACATCTGTATTATCATCCAGCAACAATGCACATGCCCGCGCCAGTAACAATGCGGCCTGATCAAGATCTTTCAGCGTCCTGAGTCTTTTTTTTTGCCCAGTTTTCTTTGCTTCGCGGATAATGTCCAGAATTAGCATATCAAGCACATCAACGGCATCGTCCAATGCCGTTATTTCCTGCGCTTTAACGAATGCAGTAAGTACAGCAAGCTTTCTCTGCTGTGGCATTCGAGCGATATATTTTACCGACGCCATGCCAGCATAACGAGCCAGATTACGCAGTTGAATGGCAGGCAGACCGGAAAAGTTCAGTCGGGAAAACTCAAGGCTTCGTAATCGGATATATCGTTCCAGCGCCTCAGTAAACGCAGGTCCACTGACTGTAACAGGGCCTTTTTTCAACTGTTCCAGTGGTGATACACGCTGACCTTCCGGAATGACCAGAAGCTCCATCACTTGAGCTGCCTGCCATTTGTTCGGCAGTGCGGCCAGCTTTTTCCACAGCCGCTGATTTGCCCTTTCACGAATTTCACTGATGAGACGTACTAGTGTGGTTGCTCCGGGCAGTAATACCTTATTTTGAAGTAACCATGCAGTGGCAAAATCAAACATCAGACCCGGTCGCTCATTACTGAGCCACGCCCGGGTATATAGCAGACGCTTCAGGCGGAAAGACCATGGAAAATCACCAAATTCATGATAGCCGTAATATTCCTTAATTAATGCAGTATGTTCTCTAAGGGTAGTGTCCCGTTCAGCATAGCGGGAGAGAACTTCTGGACGGCGGATATTAAGCTGTACCGCGACAAAATGTTGAACACCAGGCAGAACCTGAGTTAAATCCGTCAGAAATGTTCCCAGAAAACGGGCTGTGGTGAGCTGAAGTGCAATGCCCAGCCTATTATGTTTGCCCCGTCGTTGGTTAATGAAGGCCAGATCCCGTTCATCAAGATGAAAATAGCGCGCCAGTTGCACGTCATTAGGTTCTGCAGCATAACAACCGTAATTCTTTTTCTGGTCAGAGGTTAGAAAGTCGACAGGCATATCAGGCTCCCTACCTGACAGTTATTCATTAACAATTTTGCAACCGTCCGAAATATTATAAATTATCAGACATATGAAAACAGTGCCGTTAATGTGTCTATTAAATCGATTTTTTGTTATAACAGACACTAGTTGTCCGATATTTGATTTAGGATACATTTTTATGCGACTTTTTGGTTACGCACGGGTATCAACCAGTCAGCAGTCTCTCGATATTCAGATCAAAGCGCTCAAAGATGCAGGTGTAAAAGCAAACCGTATCTTTACCGATAAGGCATCCGGCAGTTCTACAGACAGGGATGGGTTGGATCTGTTGCGGGTAAAAGTAGAAGAAGGTGATGTCATTCTGGTGAAGAAGCTCGACCGTCTTGGCCGCGATACCGCCGATATGATCCAACTGATAAAGGAATTTGACGCTCAGGGCGTCGCCGTCAGATTTATTGACGATGGGATCAGTACAGATGGTGATATGGGACAAATGGTGGTGACCATTCTGTCCGCAGTGGCACAAGCTGAACGCCGGAGGATACTGGAGCGTACAAATGAAGGCCGACAGGATGCAAAAATGGAAGGTATTAAGTTTGGCCGTAAACGCTCAGTGGACAGAGGTTCTGTGCTGGCGTTGCACCAGAAAGGTACAGGAGCAACAGAAATTGCCCGTCAGTTAAGTATAGCCCGCTCTACGGTTTATAAAATTCTGGAAGAAGGGAAGGCAGAATAGGCCAATATTTGCACAATTAACTAATATTTTCTACGCAATACGTGACACCTTTCGAGGAGAAGTGCTCGAAATTTCAGACATAAAAAGCCCCGTAGGGCCTTAGATGATTTCTTCCAATGCTGATTCCAGTTCTTTTACTTGCATTGCTCTAAGACGAGGAGCTAATGTTCGATGGGCGTTTAAGTAATCAATGGCTCTTGTTACCAGCTTTCCTCCGCCACAGACAACGAAATAACTCTGATGTTGTGTGTGTTGTGCATCAAGAACTGTGTGGCCTAGCTTCTCTATTGCGGTACCACTCACTTCCTGCCATTTAGCCGTTATTTGAACGGTACCGGTATTAGTGAACAACAGGAAGTGGGCTATTTCATTCTTTCCCGCGATCAGACCAGGATAACTGACATTTTTTTTAAACGTCATCGGAGCTTCTGAGTTACTTAGCTCAAAGCCTGCCCCAGAAATAATTGCTTCAATATCACGCAGTAATTCTGCTCTGGACATACTTTCACCTTATCGTGTTGTATCTTTTTTGATCTTGGGGGGGGAGGCAGAATTTTCAAGATGTAGGCGTTTTATTTTATGGTTAATAATCAACGCCACTCTTATGGTGAGAGCATAAAAAATCCCCCACGAGCTTTATTACTAAATTCAATACAAACAACAAATTATGCTCTTAACGTACGTTTTCGTTCCATTGGCCCTCAAACCCCTAAAACTGGTTCAGGACAAACGGGATAATACCCGCTCACAGACCTGCCATCACTGGATGGTCAGACTTCACGCAGAAAGCCCCCAGGAAAGAAATCACAACAAAGCTGAATCAGGACGGCTGCTGGAAGCCCTGCTGCAGCTCCAGACAAGAAGTGAAGAAATCTTTGGTAAAAGCTGAAACCTCCCCCACATAAAAAAATTTTAATTTAGACAGAAAGCGAACCTTTAAAAAAGGTATGGACAGAGGACTGATTCTGTTGACTACAAAATCGCAAGGAAGCAAAAAAGAAAACGCCTTATACTATGGGTGTTTATAAGGCGCTCTGGCAAAATCCAAGCAATATATTATGGGATGTACGTCTCAATCAACGTTATGTGTGTGTCAACTCACTACCACATAATAGAGCCCTTAAATTGTAACGAGAAAATATCACCACCTATAACATATCCAGACCTCTATATAAAAATTTAAGACCAAAAAAGACAGCGTTACTGTTGCTAAAGACAGTTACGGCTTGCATGAAAAAAGCACATCGTTCAGAGAAATAATCTGTTTGTAGATAAGAAATTAAAACATAAAATCGAGACAACAGTGAAACACAGTTAAAATCAACAATAGAAACAGATGTTTTGTTATTATATGAAATAAATATAGCCAGCTAACTTTTTATGATTCTTGCTTTATAGGCTTACATATGTAAAATACATGCATCTCAAAGCTCAAGGAGAAAAATAAAATATGAAAAAAAGCATCATTGTTGGAACATTTATTTTATCATCATTTATAGTCTCTCCAGTTAGCGCTGATATCATTACACTTTCATTAACTAATGATGATGCAGGTAAATTACAACCAATACTTAATGGCATCTACAACAACAAATATGAAGACAGAGATGATTATACACAGGGTTTATTTCTGGGTTATAGCCGCGACATCACAGACTCAAGCCAATTATCATTCCATATTGCGCAAGATATTTACTCCCCTTCAGCTAGTAATAAAAGGAATCACACAGCAGTAACTGGAGACCGTGCTTTTAGTGCATACCTTCATACAGGTATTGAATGGAACTCTCTTGCAAATGAATGGATTCGCTATCGATTAGGAACTGATATAGGCGTTGTTGGCCCCGACGCAGGCGGCCAAAAGACACAGAACAAAGCCCATAGTATCATTGGCGCAGAAAAATATCACTCATGGGATGACCAGATAGAAAATCGTTACGGTTACACTGTAAAAGGGATGTTATCCCTAACACCAAGCACAGAAATTTTAGGTATTAATATCGGATTATATCCTGAAATTTCCACTGTAAGTGGAAACTTATTTCAATATGCAGCATATGGTGCAACCGTCGCTATTGGCAATGATAAAATATTCAACTCGGATAATGGTTTTGGTTTATTAACCCACCGGGGGTTAATGCATCTCTCTGATACGAATGCATTTAAATACAAATTTTATGCGGGGGTGGAAAGACGACAGGTAAATCGCAACTATACTCTCGAAGGAAAAACTAGATTGACAAAACAAACAACAGTCTCTTTAAACAATACTGTTGATGAATATCAAGTTGGTGCTACGATTGGATATTCTCCCGTAGCTTTTACATTGTCATTTAATAAAGTAACCTCTGAATTCAAATCGGGGAGTGATTATTCTTTTGTAAATGGAGCTGTCACCTTTATTTTTTAATCAAATAAGATTGCATAAAATAAAAAGTGCGAAATGAATGATTTTACATTTTTATTTCGCACCATCCATTATACAAAATATATTTATGCCTTGCAGGTATGATTGCGTAGTTTATATTCATGACTTAATATTCCTCTTCAACGATATTGTCTAAATTCTTATCACACCTTCAAGGAAATAGTGTCTGGTGTTATTATTGTTGAGAATGCAGAGACGGCGATCGATTTCTGCTTGGTAGTCGCTACAGGCCCAGCAGGGCATCTAGCTTCATCCCCGTTCCGCAAATTCCCGCAGTTCGGTAATATGTTAGAATTGTAGTTTCAGTATTGCCGTTACATACGCCGTAAATCCATACCAGGCATTCTCCTGCCACGCTCTTCTTTGTGTAGTTGCCCATCGCCTTATTACCTATACATTGAGCTGTTCGGAATGAGTATTCTGAGCCACCGGAGATCCTACTGGTGAGCCGTATAATTGAAGATTTTTATGGAATTGGCCTGATTTTATATCAGGAGAGTTTCCAGTTCTCTTGACATGAGGAAAGTTCATTTCCTAAGCAGCTACCTATGCTGGGTTCACCACAGCTGAACCTCAGTGACTGAAGAGCCGGAAGGTGAAAATCGTGAACTTCACCGCAGTTCACGATACCCTTCATCAAACTTCCGCTTATAAAAAACTTCTGTAGATAAACGCCCTATTGATAAATTGTTTTCGGACTATATGCCTGCCACAGTGGCAATGAAAAAACATATTCCTGAGATACTTTTTTGTAATTCATCCAGAATATAAGATTATGTTGTACATCCGGCATATGTCGGTGTCTGTACAGCCATCGCAATTCACTTGCTGTAACACTCCTTCCGTGCCCCTCGGTTTTACAGGCAACTGATAATAAATCAAGACCATCGATAAAAAAATGCAATCTTTTTTTCAGTACCAGTAACTGATATTCAAGTCCACACTTGCTTGTTTTTTTAAATACATTAATTCTGTTTTTGAATGTGTTTGAAATAAACAATGCAGAGACATTATATCTGCTGTGTGTTGATATATAATTAAAAAATCCCTGGGATCTATCATTTTTGTTTTTTATGACAAATCTTGTGTCCGCGTAACTCCATACATCATTTGTTAGATCTGCCTGTATTATATATTGATAGTTTCTATTCTTAATCAAATGGAGCTGGATTTCTTTTATGATAATTGCAACGCCAAAAATGAGCTCACCATCGAAAAAATCATTATCAATTTCTTTATATTTATTTTTTACAAAGAAACGCTTCATATAAAACCACCAGTCAATAAGTGAGAAATAATTTTCGGGAAAATAAATAAAAATACGGGCTTAACATAATAAGACAGCAGAGTAAATATTTTATATGGGGCCGTCGCATATTGCAATTTAAAATATATTCCACGGATGTCATTAGTGCGAGCCCTTGTGAGGCCTTTTGCTGTTATACAGCACCAGATATTCCGCCAACTTCTGGTTAAACAACGCAAAACCTTCAAAGAGTAAAATCTCATTAAATTCAATAAACTGCTCTCTTAACGTCCGGTTAAAACGTTCACAGATAGCGTTCATTTTTGGCGTGTAAGGCTAGGTCCAGAGGTGTTTGATAGCGGCTTCCTGCAGCGTTTTGTCGAAGTTTCCCCAGGAACTCTTTTCCGTTATCTGTGATTATCTGACTGATACCGACCGGGAACAGCCGGGCTGCGCGGCTGAAGAAGTGATTGACGATTTCACTGTTGAGCGACGGCACAGCCAGCGCGTAATTGCTGCATTCGTCGATCATGGTGATAACATAGCGACGCAGTTCGCCCATTCTGAGCTCAATGGCGTCCATCCCAATGAGCTCACCTGTCTTTACCGGGCGGTAGTGCTTTGGCCTGCGGGGTTTGGCAGACCGCTTTTTGACAAGCAGTGCCTTCCCCCGCGATCCCAGACGCACAGGTATCATCCGCATTTTATCATGTGCGGCAGCGATCATTCTGCCAATGGTGGAAACACTAGGACAGGCCAGATAGCGCTGTTCGCACTAGGGCTTCAGGCGAACAAAAATCTGCTCTTTACCGAGGTTCGGCAGCTCTGTCCTGAGGCGTCGAATCTCTTTCAGCACATCGGGATGCCAGTGTTTTTTCGTCGTACCAAAGGTGCCTTACTGTGCGGGATTATCCCCTCAGGTCCTTCCTTGTTCAGTAACTGACGCCACCAGTAAAGCGTGCGGCAGGACACGCCAAAGGCTTCAGAAGCCGCAGAAATACCGTGTTTATCCCAGAAGTGCAGAGCCTTCATTCTCATTGTTGCTATATCAGCCATCACTCAAAGCCTCAACGCATAATCGGCCGTTTGGTAGTACTTAGGATAGCCAACCATCAGGTGCTGCATTTGCATAGTGCAATCTCCCCTTACTTATCCGGAGGCAATTGCAATATCTCTGTGAACTTACACAAACTGACTGAGGAAGAGTCCGAAAATCAGGATGATTTATCAACTGTTTACTCACCTTGGTTAAACCTCGTTGAGCGGTTATGGCTGTCACTTCGGGGCACAATAACGTGTAATCATCAGTCGCTCAATGTGGCAACTGTTGAAAAAAGTGCGGCATTTTATGAAAACCGTCAGCCCGTTCCTTGGAGGAAAACATAGTCTGGCAAAAGGTAGGGGGTCAGGCACAGCTATTTAGGCATAAAATCCACAAACTGAACAATCCCGGGAATCCTGGAGACTAAACTCCTTGAGAAGAGTTAAACAGGATGACTAAAAATATTCTTTTTCCCCCGAAGTCCGTCTGCGGGCTGTCCGTATGGTTCTGGGTAGTCAGTGCGAATATGACTCACAATGGGCAGCAATTTGCTCCATTGCCCCTAAAATTGGCTGTATATCGGATACTCTGCGTGTCTGGGTACGCCAGCATGAGCGGGATACCGGGGGCGGTGATAGCGTACTCACCATCGGAGAACGTCAGCGTCTTAAAGAACTGGAACATGAAAATCGTGAACTGCGCCGCAGTAACGATATACTTCGCCAGGCTTCCGCTTATTTTGCGAAGGCGGAGCTCGACTGCCTCTGGAGCTCAGCCTGTATGAATCACTGTTCTGCAACTGGTGCAGTAAACAGCAGACATTATTTTCAATGTGAGCTGGCTATGCCCCCGGTGGCATAGCTAGCAGAACAGGATGAAGAGCCAACCATTTTCCAAATGGCCTCGGCATACTTCACGAAGTGCTTGATATTAAGCATGACCTTATTGAAAAACATCAGACAAATTCAGCATCAAAGTAATGTGTCGTGTACTACGGGTGGCTCTAGTCCGCAGCGGCTAATATACGTAGTGTCATCGGCGTACAAGGCTAAGCACCGTCTAATGCGCTGTTACCACTTTAACGTAAGAAACGAGGCGCTATGAGGGGCTGAGAGCAAAAGCCTCTCAATTCGCTGAAAGTGGAATGTATCCATAGAGAATACTATATCAGTCGGTGTTTAATTATATCTGGTGTGGTTACAGTCGCTGGCTGCGACACCGTTGGCGGTCTCTCTCAGTTTGGAGCAATTCGAAAACTAGAACCTCGCTTCGGCCTGTATCCACATATTACGTGTTACGTGGGTAGGATCAAATTAGAAGAAGAGCAGCACTAAGCTTTCTTCTGTCAGAATGGTAACTTCTTAACGGTATTGCGGTTAATACAGTTCTGCAGTATGGTGCTGACAACTTTTTAAACCAAAAGGTAACTACATGAAAAGACCTTCACTTGCACCACTTAAATTCCAAACAATTAAATCACGCCATATTGATAGAGATGAATTAATTTGCAAGGAATGGGTTAATAATCCGCATATCAGCATAATTTGCACAAATGAAATAAATGGCACCCAATTCAAGCTGGCTTTAGCCAAATTGAATAGAACGGTTCTTGGTAAAGAGCTAATTAAAACCCTGAGCATTTTAACAATATTCAAGAAGATAAATATCCTAATTGATCTTAATAGCAGCAATACTGGCGTTGTGCCTGATGATATTGATGATGCATCTAACTTTCGAGGGTGTGGTTCTACTTTAATGATTAACTTCAACCATGATGGCATTATTAGAAATGATGGTATATCTGTGCAGGATAAAAATTGCATAGTGTTATTTCATGAACTATTGCATGTATATCACAATGCTGTAGGTGAAAGAGTCAGGATAATTAGTAACAAAAATATTTACTTGCCAAATATTCATGAAGAAGCGAGAACGGTCGGGTTAGGTTCATTTAGAAAAGAGCTGATGACAGAGAATAAATTAAGAGAAGAAATGGGCTTGCCTCGAAGAAGTACTTACTATTCAGTTAATGATCACGATGAAATATTGACCATCTGGGGAACGTTCACATTATTTCCAATCAGATAGTTGACGAAAACCTTTATCTGTAGATAACCCGACGAGTAGTCATGAACGGAATGCCCTAATAGGGGGATGCCCGCGCTATACGCCGGGTCGCATAGAATTTGCCTAATCGTATAACCTAATGCGATACTGATTAGGCGATAATTTACAAGCGATATTGACGGGAACGGAATGAATAAGTAAAGGGGGATTACGTTGTCAGGCATGTTCATGAGCACTGCGGGATATACAAGTAGCAGAAAAGGCTCGTGAAAACGATGAGGGAAAGCTACAGTTAATGCTCAAACAGAATGTAAGAACGGCATTATAGGGGTCCGCTTGGAAAACGGAAAACCTCCCACGATAAGACTATTTTTTGTACGATTCGATATTAACACTGCGTAATGGTCGGTACTTCCCTGTACCCAGCTTAAGATTATTACGCCAGACATAATCCCCATTAAGATTGATATGCTCCCAGCCCAACGGCGAAAGGTGAGAGAGCAGTTGGTCATTAATCAGGAGCTTTTTTCGTTTCAGGGACTCAATGGCTCTTTCTATGTATACCGTGTTCCATAACGCGATTGCCGCTGTCAGTAACGTCAGCCCACTGGCCCGGTAACTCTGATTCTCCAGCCCCCTGTCCCTGATTTCACCCAGCCGATGCATAAAAACCGCTCGCGCAAGAGCATTACGGGCTTCTCCTTTATTCAGCCCAGCTTGTACACGTCGTCGCAAACCAGGATCACGAAACCAGTCCAGCATAAACAGTGTCCGTTCGATTCGACCTATTTCTCTCAGCGCTTTGGCCAGTCCATTCTGTTTGGGGTAACTGGCTAACTTTTTCATCATCAGCGATGCAGTGACTGTCCCCTGTTTAATCGAAGCTGCCAGGCGTAATACCTCATCCCAGTACGTTTCAATATCTTTGATATTCAGGCTGGTTGTTGATATGACGGACTGAAGCCCTGGATATCGCTCAGCCTTTCCTTGAATAAACAGTCGCTTATCATGAAGATCCCTGATCCTCGGAGCACAAGCGAAACCCAGCAAATGCATTAGTGCAAAAACATGCTCTGTGAAACCTGCGGTATCGGTGTAATGTTCTGTAATTTCCAGATCACTTTCATGATACAACAGGCCATCAAGTACGTGGGTTGAGTCACGTACCCGACTAATCACTTTGGTGTAGAACGGGCTATATTGATCTGATATGTGCGTATAAATTTGTACGCCCGGCTCCTGGCCATATTTAAGATTGACCTGACCAGCATAACGCCCGTGACTGCCCACCCGAAAGTTCTGCCCGTCTGATGACGATGTTGTCCCGTCGCCCCAGAATGCTGCTAATGGACGTTTCCCCTGCGCCCGATGGGGATCACTGTCGATGTTGAAACAGCCAACCGCCACGGTCTGCGCTGGCTGCACGATGTCGCTAACCAACGAAAGCATGAAACAATCCAGGCCCGTCCCTGCGATCGCTGGCTCGAAGAGCAGCAGTCCATGCTGGCACTGCCTCCGGAGAAAAAAGAGTATGACGTGCATCCTGGTGAAAATCTGGTGAACTTCGACAAACACCCCCTGCATCATCCACTCTCCATCTACGACTCATTCTGCAGAGGAGTGGCGTGATGATGGAACTGCAACATCAACGACTGATGGCGCTCGCCGGGCAGTTGCAACTGGAAAGCCTTATAAGCGCAGCGCCTGCGCTGTCACAACAGGCAGTAGACCAGGAATGGAGTTATATGGACTTCCTGGAGCATCTGCTTCATGAAGAAAAACTGGCACGTCATCAACGTAAACAGGCGATGTATACCCGAATGGCAGCCTTCCCGGCGGTGAAAACGTTCGAAGAGTATGACTTCACATTCGCCACCGGAGCACCGCAGAAGCAACTCCAGTCGTTACGCTCACTCAGCTTCATAGAACGTAATGAAAATATCGTATTACTGGGGCCATCAGGTGTGGGGAAAACCCATCTGGCAATAGCGATGGGCTATGAAGCAGTCCGTGCAGGTATCAAAGTTCGCTTCACAACAGCAGCAGATCTGTTACTTCAGTTATCTACGACACAACGTCAGGGCCGTTATAAAACGACGCTTCAGCGTGGAGTAATGGCCCCCCGCCTGCTCATCATTGATGAAATAGGCTATCTGCCGTTCAGTCAGGAAGAAGCAAAGCTGTTCTTCCAGGTCATCGCTAAACGTTACGAAAAGAGCGCAATGATCCTGACATCCAATCTGCCGTTCGGGCAGTGGGATCAAACGTTCGCCGGTGATGCAGCACTGACCTCAGCGATGCTGGACCGTATCTTACACCACTCACATGTCGTTCAAATCAAAGGAGAAAGCTATCGACTCAGACAGAAACGAAAGGCTGGGGTTCTAGCAGAAGCTAATCCTGAGTAAAACGGTGGATCAATATTGGGCCGTTGGTGGAGATATAAGTGGATCACTTTTCATCCGTCGTTGACACTCTGGCTTCCTGAATGACACAAACCAGCGTAGCGTAACGTCTGATATCGGTGAATTTTGCCAGATCTCTGCTGCTCATTTTCCGGCCCTCACGCGCCAGTTTG
>OBVG01001058.1_pt1 | contig 12696 bp, 10 predicted proteins | sample 1501271 | NCBI WGS metagenome assembly OBVG01 (sample SAMEA2579934, study PRJEB22360) | human gut metagenome | biome: human gut; feature: human-associated habitat; material: faeces | place: Denmark | collected 2008/2010 | reverse complement strand
TTTTCTATTTATACGGATATTCGCAAACTACAAGATAAAGCCAAAACTTCATATACTCTAAGCACAAGGAGGTTGAGGTTTGGCTATGAACAACAGTTTAGCAGAAGTACACCCAGAGCTTATTACGGAATGGTCGGAGAAGAATTTACCGCTTACACCTGATGATATTACCTTTGGTTCAAATAAAAAAGTATGGTGGAAAGGTACTTGCGGACACGAATGGCAAACAAGCGTTAAGGCTCGTTCTAATGGAGAAAAATGTCCGATATGTTCCGGTGCGAGAGTGATTGCAGGTATTAACGATTTGGCGACATTAGAGAGCAGTTTTAACACCAATCTATGAGGAACAATTCCATGACCATAGCTATGGATTCAGACCGAACAGATGTGCACAGCAAGCAATCCTTACAGCACTCGATATGATGAATGACGGAAATGATTGGATTGTAGACATTGACTTGGAAAAGTTCTTTGACACAGTAAATCATGACAAACTTATGACTATCATAGGTAGAACTATTAAAGATGGAGATGTTATCTCTATTGTCAGAAAATACCTAGTCAGTGGAATCATGATTGACGATGAGTATGAGGATTCTATCGTGGGAACACCTCAAGGTGGAAATCTCTCGCCATTATTGGCAAATATTATGCTGAACGAACTAGACAAGGAAATGGAAAAGAGAGGACTTAACTTTGTACGGTATGCGGATGACTGTATCATTATGGTCGGAAGTGAAATGTCTGCGAATAGAGTTATGAGAAATATCTCACGATTCATTGAGGAAAAACTAGGACTTAAAGTCAATATGACGAAGAGCAAAGTAGATAGACCAAGAGGAATTAAATACCTTGGGTTTGGATTCTACTACGATACAAGTGCACAGCAATTCAAGGCGAAACCACATGCAAAATCAGTAATGAAGTATAAGAAGAGGATGAGGGAACTCACTTGTCGTAGCTGGGGCGTTAGCAACAGCTATAAAGTGGAGAGACTTAATCAGCTTATCAGAGGATGGATTAACTACTTTAAGATAGGTAGTATGAAAACTCTCTGTAGAGAACTTGATGGAAACATTAGATATAGAATACGCATGTGTATTTGGAAACATTGGAAAACACCACAAAACAAAGAGAAGAATTTGGTTAAACTCGGCGTTCCAAGATGGGCGGCACATAAAGTTGCAAATACTGGCAATCGGTATGCACACATGTGTCACAATGGATGGATACAAAAGGCTATAAGCACAAAGAGACTAACTTCATTTGGATTAGTCTCAATGTTAGATTACTACACCGAAAGGTGTGTTACTTGTTAAGTTGATTGAACCGCCGTGTACCGAACGGTACGCACGGTGGTGTGAGAGGTCGGGAAATCACTCAGATTTCCCTCCTACTCGATCATATTTAATAAGATTTTCTTCTTCGTGTAATATTAAATGTGTCGGCTGTAAAATTAACAAAAATCTAATTGGATTTTCATTGACACATATAACACCTTACAATATAATAAAAGCAAATATATAGCTTATAAAGGAAGTTCCTTAATGACAAAAAAAATAACCGCAATATTCTTGGCATTGTGCATGGCAATTTCCGTTTTGCCGATGACCATTCAGGCGGCATCAAAGCCCGATATTAAAGTTGGCGACTATGTTAAAATGGGCGCGTATAACAATGCCTCAATTCTTTGGCGATGTGTAAGCATTGACAATAACGGACCGCTTATGCTTGCAGACAAAATTGTTGACACCCTTGCATATGATGCCAAAACAAATGACAACAGCAATTCAAAATCACACAGCAGAAGCTATAAGCGTGATGATTACGGTTCTAACTATTGGAAAGACAGCAATATGCGTTCTTGGTTAAATTCGACCGCAGCTGAAGGCAAAGTCGATTGGCTTTGCGGCAACCCTCCGAAAGACGGATATGTAAGCGGTGTGGGAGCGTACAACGAAAAAGCGGGTTTTCTCAACGCTTTTTCAAAATCTGAAATTGCGGCAATGAAAACCGTTACCCAGCGTTCTCTCGTTTCTCATCCCGAATACAACAAGGGCATAGTTGATGGAGACGCAAATTCGGATTTGTTATACTACACCGATATTTCGGAAGCGGTGGCAAACTACGACAGTTCATATTTTGAAACTACAACCGAAAAGGTTTTTCTTCTTGATGTAAAGCAGGCTAATGCCGTGTGGAAAAATCTCAAAGGTTATTATGTTGCGTATAATAATGACGGTATGGCTTGGCCTTATTGGCTTCGCACTCCTGTTACCGATTGCAATCATGATATGCGTTATATCAGTTCATCGGGTCAGGTCGGTCGTTATGCTCCGTGGTATTCCGATTTGGGCGTAAGACCTGCATTTTATCTCGATTCCGAATATTTTGTTACAACTTCCGGCAGCGGCTCACAAAGCAGTCCTTATATCGGCTCTGCTCCAAATAAGCAAGAGGATGATTATACAATTTCGGAACCTGCCGAGGACGCAAATCCCGATTGGAATGTCAGCACCGAGCAAAGCATTCAGCTCACCCTCGGCCCGTGGTATTCAAATGACGGAAAATATTCTAATCCTACCATCCCTGTTTATACCATCCAAAAAACACGCAGCGACACGGAAAATATGGTTGTTGTCGTTTGCGGCGAGGGATACACAAAAAGTCAGCAGGGCAAATTCATCAATGATGTCAAACGACTTTGGCAGGACGCTATGAAATATGAACCGTATCGCAGTTATGCCGACAGATTCAATGTTTACGCTCTTTGCACAGCTTCCGAATCGACTTTTGACAATGGTGGAAGCACCTTCTTTGATGTTATAGTCGACAAATATAATTCGCCTGTTATTTCTAATAATCTCCACGGAAGTCAGTGGAAAAATCATATTTTTGAGAGATGTATCGGTCCTGAATTTATCGAGAAAATTCACGATGCTCATATCAAAAAAAAGTGTGATCCAAACACAATTCCGTCCGGTTCGGAATATGAGCCTTATTATTATGTTCACGATTATATTGCTCAGTTCGCTATGGTTGTAAACACAAAATCAGATTTCGGCGGTGCTTATAATAACCGTGAATACGGCTTCCATTATTTCATTTCGCCATCAGACAGTTATCGTGCGTCAAAAACTTTTGCACACGAGTTTGGACACGGTTTGCTCGGTCTCGGTGATGAATACAGTGACGGATATTTGCTTGACGATAAGGAACTTAAATCACTCAATCTTTCCTCGGTTGAAGACCCGGAAAAGATAAAATGGCGACAGCTTTTAGGTTTTAGAAACACATATACCTGCCGCAATGCTTACGGCTCAAAAATGCTTGTTTCAAGTTATGAGTGCATAATGAGAGACACAAACTATCAATTCTGTGAGGTTTGCCGTTTGCAGGGCTTCAAGCGAATGTCTCAGCTTGTTAAGGATGTAGACCTTTATGTTGCAACTCCCGAGGTTAAGGAATATACGGGCGCTTATTCAAAGCCGTCTGATTTTACCGACCTTGAAACAAGTTCATATTATAATTACACATATAATCGCAATGACCGACTTTTGAGCGGCAACAGCAAAAGCAGATTTAATACTAATATGAACGGTAAAAAAATCGAGCTTAGAACTGTTATTCAAAACATTTCAGATAAAAATGCACGACAATTAAAATTCAAAATGTGGATTAAGCACTCCGACGGAAGCGTTGCGACCGATTCATCGGGGAATCCGCTTCAAACAGTACAAACCTTTGACATTCCTGTTTGGAATGATAAGGCAAATTTCTGGCCGCTCGGTGCTTTGGATCACATCAAAAGCGACTTTAATTCAGGCTTAAAGAGTTGCTCGCTTATTTATCAAATTCCGTCTGATGCACAGCTTAAGAGCGGCGATACCGTGGCATTTCAGGTGCTCGATGAAAACGGAAATGTGCTTGCAGACGACAATACGGAAACACAGCGCTACACAACCGTTTCAATTCAGTATAAATTTGAGGACGGCTCTGAAATTCCAAACACTGCCGGCGGAACATTTACCGTGCCATACGGCACAAAGCTTGATTTAACACCGGCAAAAACACTTTATGATTATGAATTTATAAAGGTTGACGGCTTGAATAAGCCTATTGTTTCGGACGGAACGGTTGTTACATATTATTACAAAAATAAAAACGAAGAACACACTCACAATCTGACTTTGGTTGCTGCGAAAGCTGCCACCTGCACTACTGCGGGCAATTCCGCATACTACACCTGCGATGGCTGTGACAAGTGGTTCGCAGATGCAACAGGATCGGTAGAAATTACCGATAAAACCAGTGTGAAGATTCCGGCTCCCGGACATACCGCAGGCACAGAATGGAAGTCTGATGATACTAACCACTGGCATGAATGTTCTCGTTGCCACGACAAAAAGGACGAAGCGGCTCACGATTACGGTTCTGACAATGTTTGCGACACCTGCGGATATTACAAAACTGTACCGCACACTCACAATCTGACTTTGGTTGCTGCGAAAGCTGCCACCTGCACAGAGAGCGGTAAGGAAGCATACTACAAGTGCGAAGGTTGTGGAAAGTTCTATGAAGATGTACTCGGTACAAAGGAAATAACCGACCTTGCATCTTGGGGCAATATTGCTAAGATTGCCCACACCACAAAGCAAACCGTAACAAAGGCATCAAGCATAAAGCTTAAAGCAACATCATTAACATATAACGGAAAGGTTAGAACACCTAAGGTTATTGTTAAGGACAGAACAGGAAAGACACTTGTTAAGAATACTGACTATACTGTGTCTTATGCAAAAGGCAGAAAGTATGTTGGCAAGTACGCAGTAAAGATTACCTTTAAGGGTAAATACAGCGGAACAAAGACGCTTTATTTCACAATCAAGCCAAAGGCAACAAGTATTTCCTCACTTAAAGCAGGTTCAAAGAAGTTTACAGTAAAGTGGAAGAAGCAGGCTACACAGACAACAGGCTATCAGGTACAGTACAGTGCCTCAAGTAAATTCAGCAAGGCTAAGACCGTAACAGTAGGCAAGAATACAACAGTATCAAAGAAAATTTCAAAGCTTTCGGGCAAGAAAAAGTATTATGTAAGAGTTCGCACCTATAAGACAGTTAAGATTAACGGCAAATCCATAAGGATTTATTCAGGCTGGTCAAAAGCTAAGACTGTTACAACAAAGAAATAAAAACTATACCGTAACCTTTGATTCTGCCGGTGGCTCTGCAGTAACGACTCAGACTATCGAAGAAGGTCAGAAGGCAACCAAACCTGCCGCTCCTACCAAGTCTGACGATACCACCAAGCCTTCGGATGATGTTCAGAATCCGCAGACCGGCGACAACAGTATGAGTGGCTGTGGATCGCTCTGCTGTTCGTCAGCGGCTTCGGAGTTGTGACAACTACTGTTTATACTAAAAAAGAAAATCTGTGAAATAACAGATAGCTAACCATTTAAGGATGGCGGTAGCGGAGCTTCCGCTGCCGCCTTTTCCTTACGAAAAGGATTTCTTCGGAAGTCCCTTTCCGAAAGGCGGCAAAAAAAGCGCTTTGCCGATTTTCGGAAAGAAATCGAACAAGGAGAAATCAAATGGACGAACAAGAAAAAGAAATTGAAGAAATACTCAGAACATTTGACAAAGCACCTTCGCCTTCGTCAGAGAATAGTGTTCAAAATCAAGCATAGCAAAACAATAAGCAGCCTCGGCAAATTTCCCAAAAACCAACTGACACCGAACGGATTGCCCGCACATCAAATCAAACAGAATACAAAAGACAAGCTCAGTCAAGCAAAGGCAGGTATCTCTCCCCTACACGCAAAACCGCAATAAAGCGAAGAAAAAGGCAAAGAGCTGTGATTGTTTCGTTATTAGCACTCCTTTTTGTTGTTCTGATTATTGTGCTGATTTGTAAAGGCTGCTCTGGCAGAATAGATGCGCTTGCCGGCAAATGGGATTTTGATGGGACTACTGCCTATGAATTTGACGGCAAAGGCAGCGGTGCAATGCTCCTCACCCTTGCAGATTATGATTTTACCTATGAAATCAAGGACAATCAGCTATATATCGACTTTGTGAACGAATCGGCACATGACGCAACCTATGAGTTTAGTGTCAAAGGCGATACCCTCATCCTCATCGGCGGCGAAGGAACAATCGGCGGCACTTATGAGCTGACTAAGGTGCATGATAAAAAAGCAGACAAATAAGGACGGTGTTACGCTATAAAAAAGGTATGGAAAATCCTGATTTTATCTGTATGTATAACTGTTTTTTCTTTATCTGCATATCACATTTATGATTATTGGAAAGAAACACAGGACAGTCAAAGACAGAATGATGTGCTGATTGATAAAGCGGTAGAAACCGCACCACAAACACAGCAAACGGAGAATGGACAAACAGAATCTGCGATAAAGCCTGTTTCTGAAACTGCACCAATTACGGTAGACTTTGAGCGTTTGCAGGAAGAAAACAAGGACATTATTGCTTGGCTCTATTGCCCGGATACCGAAATCAACTATCCGGTAGTACAGAGCAAGGATAACGAGTATTATCTTCGCCGACTGCTTGACGGTACTTGGAATATAGCGGGAACGCTTTTTATGGATTACCGAAACGCCGCCGATTGTTCTGATCTGCATACCATTATCTACGGTCATAATATGAAAAACAACACGATGTTCGGCTCTCTGCCTAAATACAGTAAGCAGGAATATTACGAAGAACATTCTGTTTTGTATCTGCTCACACCAAAGCAGAATTATAAAGTGAAGCTGATCGCCGGATATGTTACACCGTCAGATTCAAAGGTGTATGAATTTGAGAAAACGAAAGAGGAACGCAGCGGACTGCTGAAAACAGCGCTGGATAATTCCTTGTTTACCTCCGGGACAACTGTATCCGATGAGGACAGACTGCTTACACTGTCTACCTGTTCCTATGAATATGACAATGCTCGTTTTGTACTGATGGGTATTTTAAAAGAAATCGGGTGAAATTTACTGTAATTTGCGGTGAGTCTGTTCGAGAAAGGATAAATGTATGGAAGCAAAACCAAGAATACTATATCTACTGAAAATCTTGTTGGAGCGTACTGATGAAGAACACCCGCTTTCTACAACGCAGCTCATCGGGATTTTGAATGAGGAATATGGGATTTCTGCTCACAGGACAACCATAACGAAGGATATAGCAGCTCTTGTGGAATATGGACTGGATATTGTAACCATTCATTCGACGCAAAGCAAGTATTTTGTAGCCAGCCGAAAGTTTGAACTGCCGGAGCTGAAACTGCTGATAGATGAAGTAGAGTCATCGAAGTTCATTACAAAGAAGAAAAGCGAAACGCTGATTGAGAAGATACATACGATGACCAGTCCGGGGCAGGTGGCAAAGTTGAAGCGTAATAATTATGTGGTCAATCGAATTAAGCCAGATAATGAGCAGATATATTACATCATCGACGCTATAAATGAAGCCATTAACGCAGGTAAACAGATTTCTTTTCAGTATTATGATTATACCGGATTAAAGAAAAAGGTTCTGAAGAATAAGGGCGAGATTTATAAGCTGAACCCGTATAAACTTCTCTGGTGTGGGGACTATTATTATGTTCTCGGATACTCTGAGAAGAAAAGCAAGGTTATCAATTTCAGGGTAGACCGTATTGCTTCCAAGCCGGAGATACTGGATAAGGATATTATTCCTATGCCTGATGATTTTGATATTGAGAATTACACAAAAGAAGTATTCTTTATGTTCTCAGGCGAGAAAGTCCTTGTGGATTTACGATGTGATAACAGTCTGATGAAAACAATGGTTGACCGTTTCGGAGAAGATGTGACAACCCTTGCGTATGATATGACTTCTTTCAGGGTACAGACCGAAGTATCAGCCAGTCCAACCTTTTTTGGTTGGGTATTTGGTTTTAATGGCAAGGTACAGATACTTGCACCGGAAAGTGTAAAAGAACAGTACAGACAGATGATTGCACAAGCCGATGAGGATATGCAGGAAAGCGAATAGTGCAGATTTGAATTTGTGCAGACGGTCTGCATAAAGCGTAAAGTCAATATTAAAGAATGGAGAGCTTCCTGTATAATTCAAAGTGTAGAGAGTAAATGATTTTACAAAAATAGATACCTAAGTTAAACTGTCATTGCTGACCGGCCAGTTAGCAAATGAGCAGAATAAGGAAGGTATCTACAAATGAATTCTACACAAAACAAGAAGATTGAGCAAGTAAAAGAAACAACAATGATTGTTGGTATTGATGTTGGCAGTGAAAAGCATTATTTCAGAGCTTTTAACTGGAGAGGCATTGAGCTTACCAGAAAGCCTGTAGCGTTTTCAAACTCTATGGAGGGATTCAATAGCTTTTACAATACGATTGTGGAGCTGATGCAGAAAAGTGAACTTGAAGAGGCACTGGTAGGAATTGAACCAACCGGTCATTACTGGTTTGATCTTGGGCAGTTCATGGGCGAAAAGAGTATAAAGTTTGTGATGGTAAATCCGCACCATGTGCATAAGACCAAAGAGTTAGATGACAACAGTCCATCTAAAAATGACAGAAAAGATCCGCGTGTTATTGCAGGGCTTGTAAGGGATGGACGGTATTTTTATTCCTATATGCCGACAGGTGTATATGCAGAACTGCGGAATGCGTCAAACCGCCGGTTTGTGCTTGTAGAAGAACAGACCAGGGCGAAGAACCGTCTGCAGAAATGGATTGCGGTGTATTTTCCGGAATATAAGGGAATTTATACACACATAGATGCCAAGGGAGGTCTGCTGGTATTAAAACAGGCACCGACTCCCGAGGAGATAGTAAAGCTTGGAGAAGAAGGCATCATAAAGATATGGAAAGATGCCAAACTCCGGAGAAATGGGAATAAAAAGGCACTGAAGATCCTGAATGCGGCAATGAGAAGCATAGGATTAAGAACAGGTCTTACAGAAGCCCGGATGGAGATACAGGATCTGATAGAGGATTATGAACTCCAGACAAAACGCCTTGAACGGGTCAATGATCTGATCAAAGAACTGTGCCAGCAGATCAGGTATGCGGATAAGCTGCTTGAAATAAAGGGCATAGGAATAACAACAGTAGCTGGTTTCATAGCAGAAGTTGGTGATATCACGCGCTTCGATAGCACGAAAGAACTTCAGAAACTGGCAGGATTAGAACTGGTGGCAGATAGTTCCGGTAAGCACAACGGAAAGACAAAGATAAGCAAAAGAGGGCGCAAGCGTCTCAGATATCTTCTTTTCGAGGCGGCGATATCGGTGGTGGGAAAGAATGAAGAATTCAAAGAAATCCACAGGTATTACACCACCAGGGAAAAGAATCCATTAAAAAAGATGCAGTCGTTGATAGCAGTAGCATGTAAGCTGATAAGAGTATTCCATGTGATCCTTACCAAGGGAGTTAGCTATGATGCATCAAAGATGTTGGAAGGCATCCGACATCCGGGAGAGCAGCTAAAGGCTACGTAAAAGAGTAATAAAGAACAACCATAATGATTACAGGAAGCGTCCACCGAAAGGTGCTGTAATCGGAGTGTTAGATCAGTAATGAAAGTACAAAGAATGAGCTGGTAGCCGGCAGGAATTTTCTCCGGAGGGCAAGACCCTGATGAATAGCTAAGCTGGCACCCTGGTTATGGACAGGCAGAACGAAGGAAGTGAGGACCCGCCGTAAGGAGGATGATCCTGTTGGACATGAGAGGTGAGCTGCCATATAGGGATGGGTACAGATCGAGGCCATTTAGAACGGATAGTGATGACGTTTTATTTGGTGCACCCATTATTACTATATATCTGCCCTGTATGAGGTAAAGATCACTCCATAACCTTAGTTTCATTTAACAACAGGTATCAAAAAGTATTGAATTTATTGAAAAAAGCACTTGATTATATGGAGAGGATTATTGCAATAAAGAAACAGCTTGGAGTGTTGTTTAAGCATGGAAAAGATGAACTCCTAACAGAATATGATATAGATGTTATAGATGATATATTAAGTGTATATGATGGTCAGGGAAAGAGTTTTCATTATGATAAAAACAATGTATTATCTCAGTCGGTGCAAGAAACACTGTTCAATGAAAAAAGAACTATTATTGAAAACTGTTTATTTGGCGTAGATTTAAACTCAAAAGCAGTTGCTATATGTCAACTTCGTCTATGGATTGAGCTATTAAAAAATGCATACTATAAAAATGAAGTAATGGAAACTTTACCGAATATTGATATAAATATTAAAAGTGGAAATTCTTTGATAAATAAATTAAATTTTGCTATTGGTAGTAAGATAGGACAAGGTGGTGTAGAACTAGAAAAAAATACTCAAAAATTAATTAATCAGTATAAGAAACTAGTAGCAGCTTATAGAGGAGTATCAGATAAAAGTGTAAAAGCAGAAATACGAAAAAATATAGAAAGTATTAAAGCGAATCTACATAGCATATATAATCAAATCTCATTTTCTGTGAATAAGAATATGGAGATCGTATTTGACTATGGTAGTGATTCATCTATATATAGAGATGCTTTTGAATGGGCTATAGAATTTCCAGAATTATTGGATGAAAAAGGTGTATTTACAGGATTTGATTGTATCATAGGAAATCCTCCATATGGATTGCTTAATAAGAAACAAAATCAAAATACAAGTATTTCGGTTGCACCAGAATTATTAGATTATTACAAGACGAGTAAGGTATATGAATGGGCAAAAGGCGGTGTTTTAAATATATACCGAATGTTTATATGCCGGTGCTTTTCGTTGTTGAAGAATGATGGTCATTGCTGTTTGATTTTTCCATTAGCATTTATGGGAGATGCTACGAATTCAAAAATTCGTCAATTCGTTATGGAAAATACACAAGTGGATTTTATAGAAGCATTTCCTGAAAGAGATATTGAAAGTAAGAGAGTGTTTAAGGAAGTCAAGATGTCAGTATGCATTTTGGGAGCAACTAAAAGGAAGGTGCCTTCTTCATATAAATTTAGCGTGCGGATACATCGTGACAAATATGTAGACGATAATAACGAAGCTATGTTTATTTCGTATGACGAAATAAAGGCAATTGATAATAAGTATTTGTCTATTCCATTGATCAGACAACATGAATTATCAATCTTTTTAAAGATGACAAATGAATGTAAGAGAATGTCGGAGATAAGTAAATGCTACACTGGAGAAATAGACATATCACTTCATAGTGAATTTATAACAAATTCAAGTAGTGATCATTCCATGTTGAGAGGGGCACAAGTGCAGAAATATTACATTACAAACGACATTAGCCAAGGAGATATTCTTTTCTTAAAGGCAGATGGTTATTTAGATAAAAATAAGGGCGAGAAAAGCCAACATCATAATAGACGTCGGATAGTAATGCAAGGGATTACCGGAGTTAATGAAAAGTGGAGACTAAAAATGACGATGGCGCAGCCACCTTATTTTTGTGCAAATTCTGTAAATTATTTAATACCAGATATGACAGATGATTTTGATTATTTCATACTTGGAATACTGAACTCTAAGTTATTAAATTGGTATTTTGCCAAATTGAGTACAAACAGCAATGTTAATGGGTATGAAATTGATGGATTGCCAATTAAGATGGGAACCGTTGAGCAAAGAAATGAAATTATTCAATTGGTTGGTGAATTACTTCAATCTTATGACGAAATTAAAGTCAAAGAGATTGATGATATTGTATATCAGATATATGGAATTACTGAGTATGAGAAACCTATAATTGAGGGATAGAAATAAGTAAACAATTTATCTATTTGTATTTAAGATAAATTAATCAAATTTAAGCAATATGGCATAAAATATTTATGTGTTGTTTTGTCGCTTTTCATGCGACCAGCTCTGTTACTTTTGCAGATACAATGTGATTAGAAACTTATTGATAGGAGGATTACATCATGGAACGAGTAGCACAATTTTTAAAAGAAGCAGAGACATATTATTTGGCAACAGTAGAAGGTGACCAGCCAAGAGTTAGACCTTTTGGTACAGCACACATTTTTGAAGGAAAGCTGTATATTCAAACTGGCAAGGTAAAGGATGTTTCAAAGCAGATTCACACAAACCCGAAGGTAGAAATCTGTGCATTTAAAAATGGCGAGTGGCTTCGTGTAGCCGGAGAACTTGTAGAAGATGACAGAAGAGAAGCAAGACAGTCTATGCTCGATGCTTATCCATCTTTACAGAATATGTACTCAGCAGATGATGAAAATACAGAGGTGTTCTATTTTAAAAATGCGACAGCTACATTTTCATCATTTACACATGAGCCGGAAGTAGTGAAGTTTTAATGACTAAGGATGAATGGTACAGGCAGTTATTTGAGCGGTTGGATAATTCCAAGTTCCGAAGTAGTTTTCACTTGAAACAGAAAGATATTGATTACATAAATGAGAAGGGACTTGATACCATCAGACAACACGCTGCGGACTTTATTGCAAAGAGAGAAGCTCCGGCATATATAGCAAATGATGGCAAACAGACACCAATGCGTGGACATCCAGTATTTATTGCCCAGCACGCAACAGCAACATGCTGCAGGGAGTGCATCCGAAAGTGGCATAAAATGCAGCCTGGCAATGAACTAAGTCAGGTGCAGCAGGATTATCTTGTAGATGTAATTATGACATGGATTCAAAAAG
>OBVG01001035.1_pt1 | contig 12984 bp, 7 predicted proteins | sample 1501271 | NCBI WGS metagenome assembly OBVG01 (sample SAMEA2579934, study PRJEB22360) | human gut metagenome | biome: human gut; feature: human-associated habitat; material: faeces | place: Denmark | collected 2008/2010 | reverse complement strand
CCCTCTGACATGGAACAAAATGATAAAAAAAAACATCTGAAAGCCATAGCTGACGCCAAAGTCTCACAAAAGTCGGTCTATTACGAACATACGAATTATATCCGTAACAAATATTTTTGCATTGATGCAGACCAGGTAGTGGTCGTCATCAATGATGAAAAATACAATGACTTCAACGGCTATTGCCAAGGACTGCATTTTCTTGAAAGCAACCGGAAAAAGCGTGTGAGTATTGATGATGTGAAAATTGACGATTTGAATTGCGTCAAGTCCATCCATGTGACACAAAGTTATATTGAAAAATGAAACAACTGAATCTCATACGAAATCTGTTTTCTGTGGCCGTGATGATTACTCTTGCGTGCAACGTATCTGCCCAAGTGTCCATCCGCGACAGAATACAAATAATGGATAGGGATATATTCAACTATCCGGAATCAACAGAAACCCCTGTCAAAACAAAGAAAAGCAAGACAAACAGAATTGTCTATTCGGACAGGACCGGAAATCAAAGTTATGAAGACCCGTATTTCCAGCGTAAGCGGTCTTCACACGGGATTGGTACACCCTATTACATAGTAGGTGAAAAGAACGGAACCTACAAGCTCGTTCAGGCTGACCCAGACATTACTGGCAAACCCAAGTCGATAATAGGTTTCCTGTATAACAGCAAGAGACACTTTAAGGAATCCCGTAAAGTCAATTATGCCGGATGGATACCATCGGAAAATGTACTGATGTACGACCATGCCCGTATCAATCCCCGCAACAACCAGCCGATAAGGTACCGTATAGGCATAAACAGCATTAACAAGCTGTTCGATATCCATCAATTCTTCAATGGAGATACCCTGAAAATATATGGAGAGCCGTTTTTGAAAACAACAACGAATGCGGTAGTTGTCAGCGGAGAGGTTGTTTACCTATACAAGTTGGACAAGAGCGGCAAATCCGCATTGATTTCCAATGTTCCCGCATTATCAGACAGTACCAAACGCTTTTTAGGGTGGGTTCCCGCTGACCTTCTTGCAGAAGTCGGCCAAAATGAGGTGTATCATATTGATTGTTCACGATACCGTGATTCTTTGTTGTGTGCTGTCAACCTAATGTATCCCGATACGTTGGCATTACATAATGCGAATATTCAGGGTACGATGTTGTTCAACCTGGATGGAAACCCGGCAGGGCCTATGACGAATGGGAATATCCGGCTGAACTATCCTTTGTCCGTCTGGGACAAGAACTGGAATAAGATTATCAATATCAAAGGCGGAGACATCATGGTTTCCGATGTCCGAAAGATGGAAGCGGAAAACAAAAACGTGAACATACATCTACTGTTCAATGATGCCGACCTGCCTTATCTATCCCCATATATCAATGTGCTACAGGACCTAAAGCTGAAAATGAAGCCCGGGTATGACTACACTTTCTCGGCAACCTGCATATCCTCCAATGGAGAAAACAGACATTTGGCCCCAACCAAGGACTTTTCAGCCTGGCTCGACTATATCAAACAATCCATTTCTTCCAAGCGGAAAAACGAACAAGAGGAACAATCATCGTTTTACGGTTTTGGCGGGGCTATCAAACAAATCTCCCGTTATGATAACGAAAGCCGTTTCAGCAACAATGTATTTGTCATTTTAGGGTCAAAACAAACTTTATCCTTGCACGAGCAACAACTCTCGTGGCTGGCAACCCAACCGGCAAGGCTTCTGTTTGCCCAGATAGACAGAGCGTCAGGCACTTCTTATCAAGACTTCCTATTGCAGGCCAAATCCATTCTGGACAGCCATTCTACGAAATACATAGACCATATATCCAATTATATCGCAGACAGCAGACTGGTAAAGACGGAGCTGTTCAAGAACATAGAAGCTACGGATGCCAACTTATACCTGTACGATGCTCCATACAACAGCCTTACGGTAGGAGGAATCTTATTCCCTAAAGGTAGAAACAGGCTGGAAAGCAACGCTTTGGAAACAGCCTTGGATTCCGTATTATGGCAATCTTTCGAAACGGACAGCCTACTGTTGCACTCACTTAAAGATTATGAGCGAAATATAGGTGTCCTAAGAAGCCGTCCCACATCCGAACTGACGCATATATTCCACCATACGGAAAATCCTGACAGTATGAGCCTTGACGATATAGATAGAAACAGCGTGAATGACACCTACTATATAAAGGTCTCCGTAGCGGACAGTATAATGGACGGGTACGAATATGGATATCTACTCGATGACAAGGAAGTGATGGAACTGCTGCAAAGCTACAGGGGACTGCTCCCGGAGTTCTCAGATAACATAGGGAAAAAGGAGCTAAGAGTGCTTCGCAAGCAATTTAACCGGCAAAAGAAAAGCATAAACAGAAGTTTCTATCGAAAAGTATTTCCCAGAAATCCATATTTGGCTCAAATCTTCTATTGTAAGACGGGAGTCATGGCCAATGACAGCCTTTTAAATTCAACAAAGGTGAAGAAACTAAAGAAAAGAAAGGTTGAACTGACGGACTTTAATAGTGGCTATACAGCCCTGATTTCAAAGATGAAGAGACTGGAAGACATGTATCAACGCAACCTTTTCAGACCTGTATTCATCGCCGGCAAGAAATATTATTTTATTCCGAAACAATTAATACTGTAAATAAAATGGAACCAACAAGAGAACAACTACAGGCAGAGATTCTTGAAATCCTATATCAGAAGTGCCTCCAGAAGCCAATATGGGTATCTTGTGCAGAAATATTTTGGAGCATCAGCAACCTCAAGGTATCAGAACGGAGTGTCAAGGACGTTCTTGACTGGCTGGTAAAAAACGACCTTGTAATTTATCAAGCGGATAAATACCAGATTGCCAAGCGCGAATTTATGGATATATCAAGACGTAAGGCTCTTGAAAAAAAAGAGACCGAAGAAAATGCCGAAGTCCGGACTGTGGAGTATGGAACATCCATTCCGCCTCACATGATGAACCATCATCCATGGCTTGAACGAGAGTACCAACAACCTGTCGCGAAATCATCAAACACAATGTTTGCCATCATAGCATTAATAGCCTTTCTGATCAGCGGCACACTTGTTGGCATACTCCTGTTCAACAGCTTCGCAACGGAACGGCGCAATAATGCAGAACTGACATACCTTCCGGACAGCATACAGGTTCCCTCGTTACAGGTAAGCACGCCCGGATATATCCGTGACGCATATACGACCAACCGCAACTTCAAGAACATCCAAACTTCGCTGGATACACAGCAACGGATTAATGCTGAACTTATGGATATCTGCAAGGCACAACAATCCCAGATTAATATACTGACAACTTGCTCCAAACAACAAGCGGCGGACATCGAACATTTGGAAAAGGAACGGAAGATCTATACATGGATGATTGCCCTTGCACTCCTGGTATTAAGCTCATTGCTCATCTGCCGATATGGACGTAAGAATTAGGACATACGCAAACATTCAGACTGTATATCAATCTGCTAACGGTATCTGCCACTTTCATGCGGTGGATACCGTTTTTCTGCATTCCGGCAGCAGTTTGCTTTCCGACGGTTTCGTCCGTTCCTGATGAAACTTCTTCTACAAGTGTTATTGTACAATACCGGGAATCAATTTAATAGCGACACATCATCAACGGGGCGTGTTTCTAATCATATAGGACAGTGGCTTTATACACGAACATTAGTTTAAAACGTGTTAAAATGAAAACAACAGCCAAAAAAACGCACTAAAAAATTTGGAGAAACAAAGACAAGGACTTATATTTGCTCATATCAAAGATGATGTTTTATTTTCTTCTCTTTTTCCCACAATAAAACTGAGTCATCCGGAGGCTGAGAGGAAATTTCAAAAATCGTTTTTGAGGTTTTCTCTTTTTTGCATCTATACCGGTTAGGGCGCAAGGACGGAGAAACCGAAGTAAAATAATTAAGTTTAACCCATTAAATCCAAGTATTATGGCATTTAGAGCATCATTGGAACTTAACAACAAGGAATTTGACGTCCTTTATTCAAACTATGAGTTCAGTCGTAACACAGACCCTAAAGGTATGCCCTCTTCAAGCGTATTGGGCGGTAGAGTAAAAGCAACCATCGAATCAACAGAAGACACTTCTGTCATCGAAGCGATGTTGAACAGTCCTTTCAAACCTGTAGAAGGAAAGATTATCTACAAAAAAACGGAGGAAGATGCCAAGATGAAGGAGATCCAGTTCAAGAACGCATACATCGTTCACTACTCGGAAACTCTGGACGCGAACAACGATGTGCCTATGACAATCACCATTACGTTCTCCGCTGAAGAAATCATCGTCGGCAGCGCAGCTCTTGATAACCGCTGGCCGAAGAAATAAATCGGCGTACATAGGTAAATCCTAAATCAAAACATTTGTCAGGCCGTCCGACGGACTTCCGCCGGGCGGCTTTGGCAATTTGGATATAAACCGTCAAATATAATGCCGCCATGCTGGAACAAAAAAAAATCACATTGGAAATAGCTGGCATACCCATGCCGTCGTTTGTGCAGTTGATGCTCAAGCAGAGCATCAATGAGCACCACTACTTTGAGATAACGCTGGATATTCAGGCCGTAGAAATTTATGGCGTGGAAATCCCGGAGGCATCAAAAGACTGGGTCGGAAAAAAAGTAATCATGGACTTCGGCGGCACTTTTTTTGTCGGCGTGGCCACCATGGTGGGGCTTCATCGTTCCGGTGGGACACACGGAAATATAAAAGTGACAGGATATTCGTCAACATTCCTGCTGGAGTCGGACCACACCTGTGCCTCATGGTGCAACAAATCCTTGTCTGACATTGTCAAGGAACTTACAGACAAGGCAGGAGTCCAAGCTCTTGTCAATCCGGAAACGAAATCGAAGCTGGAATACGAATGCCAGTACGAGGAAACCAACTTCAGATTCATACAACGGCTTGCCCGCCAATATCAGGAATGGCTCTACTACGACGGACAGAACCTTGTCTTCGGGAAGCCACAGGCCAGCTCGACGACCAAGCTGACATACGGTGAGGAACTGTCTGTGCTCGATGTCTGTTCGCAGACACTTGCCCGACCCATAAAGGGAAGTTCTTACCATTCGGTGAACGACCAGACCTATAACGGCCAATCCCCCGATACCGCAGCCGGACAAAACACATTGGGACAAGCGGCCTTTGACTCGTCATTGGCTTTGTTTACCGCTCCCGCTGTCCAACGGGCGGAGCCGCGCATAACCAATAAGGGTGAACTTGATGCCTATTTCCAACGCAAGCAGCAAAGCGACAGCGCCGCATCCAGTTTCATCACCGGAGAAAGCGATTGCCGCATCCTCACGGTGGGCAGTATCATAGATGTTCATACCGCTATCCATACAGGAATAGGTATCCACGTAAAAAATAGCATCGGCACCTATATCATTACGGGAATAACCCACATAGCCGGTATGGGTGACAGTTACCAGAACTATTTCACCGCACTTCCGTCCTCTATTCCCACCCTTCCATGCCCGGATGTACCTCTGCCTGTCGCTCATACACAGCAGGCCGTGGTTGTCAGCAACGAAGACCCGAAAAAGTTAGGCCGCGTCCAAGTCAAGATGAACTGGCAGACCGGTCCGATGCAAACCTCGTGGATACGGGTGCTCACTCCTGACGCAGGTACAAGCGACAAAGTGGCCACAAACAGAGGATTTGTATTCATACCCGAAAAGGGAGACCAAGTCATGGTGGCATTCAGATATGATGACCCGAACCGTCCGTTTGTACTTGGCAGCTTATTCCATGGAAAGTCAGGCACCGGTGGCGGCAGTTCAAACAAAACAAAAAGCCTGACTACCCGCAGCGGTTGTACCATAACGCTTGATGATGAAAAAGGAAGCGTTATGATGAAAGACAAGGAAGGCAACAGCTATACGGCAGACGGAGAAGGAAATATCACAATATCTGCCTCTAAAAGCATCACCTTATGTGTTGGAGAAAACAAAATAATGATTGATAGCGAAGGCAATATATCATCTAATGCGGAAAAGGACATAACAGAGTCCGCGGGTGCCAATATTGCGCAATCAGCAGAAAATATTGATTGTACAGCAGGCAGCAATTATAATATCTCCAGTACTGATTTTACAGCAACCGGCAGCAGCAGTGCCACGGTCAGCGGTACAACAAAGGCTACGATAGATTCTTCCGGAACCACAGCCGTAGCCGGAACTATTGTCAAATTGAATTAACAGCATATGAGCAACGCCATACAACAAATAGCAGACAAGATGCTCTACCAATGGGAAGATGCAGTCAGGAAACCGGTCAAGTTAATCCGTATCGTCATCAATCCGGGAGACGAAAGTATGCTTGATGCTTTCTATGACTATATGCTTGCCCTTGATAGCGAAGAGGAAGATATGGTGTTCCTCATAGAACTTCCGTTCAGTTCCAGAACCGATTTCTCAAAAGATGTTGTAGGGTATATTGCACAACAAGTAGAATACTGGAATAACTCAAAGAAACCCGAAGATATTGTCTTTGAACGTGTTGATTGGATAGCTGATTATAAGTCGGAAGAAGCGGAAAACGATGCCTCCGTCGCAGTTGCCAACTTCAACAAGCTGACAGAATCCCTTGTAAAAGGGACTGATATGAAATGCAGTTTTGTCTTTAACCTAAAGAACACATACGACTATGACGGATGTCGTGAATGGTTTGAAAAAGCTCTTGCTCTGCCATTCCACAAGCAAATGGTATGGGGGATATCCGACATAAAAGACTATGAACAGTTTGGCAAACTAATGGCCAAACACTCCAATGACGCGGTGTCTATTTATCCACCAATAGATTTAGACGGTGCAATGGAGCAACTCGCGGAACAAGCGGCGAATGAAGATAAGAGCGACCCGGCAGCCTCGAATTTCAGGCTGGCATTAATCAAACTGATGAACAGTGTGAAAAAAGGGAATGCAGCGCAAACAGAGGAATTTGCGAAGAAATGCCTCGATATCGCTCTCGAAAATGTGAAGAAAGACATTAACTGGATCAGTCAATTTGTAACCGTATATACAATTCTATATACAGACCAGATTTCCCGTAAGGACTACAAGACGGCCATGTACTTTGCCGACAAAGCCGTAGAAGCCGCTGAAATCGGGGAAGAAAAATTAGATCCCTCTTTAGCTTGCCGATTGCTCGGAAACACCTTATTGGGGAAAGCCTCCATCTATGTACGAGAGTCGCTTTGGAAAGAAGCGGCAGAGACGTACTATCGCGGTGCTGAAGCATACTCCAGATGCAACGATTACCTAATGCAAAGTGAAGCATTGAGGCTGTGTGGTTGGTGCCGGGAAAATAATTATGAGAAATCGTTAGCTGCGGAATGTTATGTGGAAGGTTTCAGACTTTCAGACAAACTTTCCATAGACCTGATAAAGAACTCCTCTTATCCTCTCCTGTTATTAAGCCTGTTAAACAGTTCGGCACGCTCCAAGCTGGTCAGTGACGATGAAATAAATGAAGTTCTGACCAAAGTGTTAGGAGATAACTGGGAGAATTATTTGTATGAGTATAAAAGAAATTTAGGAAAATACAATGGAATGGCTGAACAACATATTGCGAAATCTTGAAAGGCTGTTCACTAATGCAACTGAATATGCCTATGCGAACCCTAAAGTGGGGTACTTAGTAGTAATCTTTCTGCTATTGGTTTGGCTTGTCGGACTGATATTCGACTGGAAATGGACATACGCCAGACCCGGAAGTTGGGGAGGAAATTTCTTTCTTGACTTATTGGGTCCAACCGGATTCCGATTTTGGCTCGGTGTAATTATTGTGATTGCCATTGTTGCATCTGCCTATTTGTATTTTCGAGTTAAATAACGATAAAAACTGACAGTTATGGCGGACACAGGCTATTTCGACAGCGTAAGTGCTAACCTAAAGACCGGCGTAGGTGCGCAGGTGAAGGGTATCTCGGAAGGCGTCAAGGCGAACTCCGATGCCGGAGTGTCACCGTCCGTCAATGCCCTCGACACGGGTGTCAAGGCGGCAGCCGCCAACGGCGGGGCTGCCGCCGGGGGGCCACCCGCCATCGGCGCCCTTGCCGACGGCCTGAGCGAAGCCGCCATGCTTCCCGTACTGGGTGCCATGGGCATGAAGGGCATGGCCTGCCTGCCTATCTCCAAGCAGCTCGACCCGGTCATCGGCGTGGACATCCACCTCGTGACGATACCCCCGTCCCCCGTCGTGCCCATGCCTCACCCTTATGTCGGGGTTCTCCTCCGTCCGCAGGACTTCATCGCGGCGGCGGTCTCTTCGTTCATCCCCCCGCCACCGACAGCGGAACAGACGGGCGACGCCGACAGCGCGAAGCTCGCCGAGGTGGGCCACACCGTGCTGACGATGGCCGTCGGGATGCTGGGCGCCACCGTCAAGATAGGCGGCTTCATCCCCCGCGCGGTCGCATCCACACCCACGCGGAGCATCCCGCACATCCCCATGGGCGCAGGCTGGGCGGCCCCTTCAGCGGCGATACCCAAGAACAACGGCCACGCCTTCATGGGCAGCCTGACGGTACTTGCCGACGGGATGCCCTTCTCGGGCGGCGGTGCGCACCTGCACCTTGACTGCAACGACGTGGGCATACCGAGCGTGCACAAGGTTCCGGGCATGTTCCTGCCCACGGGTGTCATCAACCCGATACCTCCCGCCAGACAGATACTCACCAGCCCGGTTCCCGTCCCCCTCAACCCCATGGCGGCACTCGCCCGCAAATGCACGGGGGCATTCGGGCGTTTCTACAAGAAAAAGACCAGGAAGCTGGCGGACAGGCTGCACAGCAAGGTCAACAGGACGATAAAGAGCGAATCCCTGAAGAACATGCTCCACAAGGCCATCTGTACGGTCACGGGCCACCCCGTGGACGTGGCCAGCGGCACGTTCTTCACCGACGAGGAGGACTTCTGGCTCGACGGCCCGGTGCCCCTGTCATGGGAGCGCACGTGGTACAGCCGCAGCGACTACCGGGGCCCTCTGGGCAACGGGTGGCACCACGCCTACGACATGGGCGTCGTCGCGGACACGGAAGAGGGCACGCTGACGCTCCGCATGAGTGACGGCATCCCGGTGGCCTTCCCCCTGCCTACAGCGGAGGAACCCTCGTTCATCCTCTCCGAGCGCAAGGAGGCCCGTCTGGAACAGGACGGCGGCTACTGCGTGTGGGACATGGCCGAGGACCTCTACTACCGCTTCACGCGCAAGGAGTACGATTCCGTGCGCCTGCTTGAGAGCGTGACCGACTGCAACGGCCTGGGCATCCGCTTCGACTACACGAAAGAGGGCCTGCTGCGCTCCATCACCGACAGCGCGGGCCGCCGCCTGAGGGTGGAGCACGACACGAGAAGCGGACGCATCCTTGAGATATGCGGCCCGCATCCGGAAGATCCGGAGAAAGAGATTACCCTCGCCTCCTACGAGTACGACGCCGACGGCAACATGACCCTCCAGCGCAACGCGGCGGGCGACGTGATGACATACGAGTATGCCGGAAGGCTCATCGTGAAGGAGACATGGCGCAACGGCCTTGCGTGGTACTTCGAGTACGACGGTACGGGCGTGGGTTCGCGCTGCGTGCACACGTGGGGCGACGGCGGCATATACGACCACAGGCTCACGTTCCGGGAAGGAGTGACCGAGGTGCTCGACAGCCACGAAAAGCTGACGGTGTACCACCACCGTGGCGGCCTTGTGTGGAAGAAGGTCGATGCCAACGGCGGGGAACACCTGTGGCGTTACGACGACAGCCGCCGTCTTCTCGCACAGACGGACCCGCTCGGTAACAGCACCCTGTACAGATATGACCGCTGGGGGAACTGCACCGACAGCTCCAACCCGTGCGGCGGCAGCGTGTCCGCCGTGTACCCCGGCAAGGGGAACCTGCGCAACCGTCCCGTATCCGTTACCACGCCGGACGGCGGCACGTGGGAGTTCGGCTATGACCGCTCGGGCAATCTGGTGAGCCGCACCAACCCCGAAGGTGCCGTCACGAGGATGACCTACCGCAACGGTGCGGTGGCATCGGTGAAAGACCCCTACGGCGTGGTGACGAGGCTCACCTATGACCGTTTCCATAACCTCACGGAAGCCTCCGACAGCCGGGGGAACACCTCGCTGTACGGCTACGACCTGCTGGGCAGGTGCGTGAGCGTCACCAACCCCAAGGGTGCGGTGCAGAAAAGGGAATACGACCCTGTGGGCCGCGTGGTGCGCGTGCTCGACTTCGACGGCAACGACATACGCCTGTCCTACGACGGGATAGACAACCTCACCGAATACCGTGACAACGTCCAGCACGTGGAGTACGGCTACTCCGGCATGTGGAAGCTGACAAGGCGCCGCGACCACCGGGGCGTGGTGAACTTCCGCTATGACCGGGAGGAACGCCTGCGCCGTGTGACAAACGAGAGGCTCCAGAGCTACGAGTTCGCCCTCGACGCTGTGGGCAACGTCACCGCCGAGAAAGGCTTCGACGGGGCCGTCCGTCATTACCTGCGTGACAGGGGCGGACGCGTCGTCAGGGAGACGCTGCCGTCGGGAACGGAAAGGGAATACGGCTATGACGCCTGCTCGCGCGTGACGCGCGTCTCATACCCCACGGCCGACGACCCCGACCAGACCTACGCCTACGGGCTGTCCGGCAGGCTGGTGCAGGCATCGAGGGGGGAAAGCACGGTGGAGTTCGCGTACAACTCCCTGGGACTTCCGGTCCGGGAGACGGCCGACGGCAACACCATACTCCGCACCTACGACCATACCGGCAGGATACTCACGCTTGACAGCACGGCGGGGGCCTCGCTCCGCGCCCCCCCCCACCTGCTGGCCACCGGCGGCAGCGACGCCGACGGCGCGGGCTCGTGGGAATCGGCACACCGCCACGACACGCTGGGCTTCGAGGTGGAGCGCATCCTTCCGGGAGGCGTCGTCCGCTCGTTCGCCTATGATGACATAGGCCGTCTGGTGGATGCCCGCACACGCAAGGACTCGCGCACACGGCATATGCGCCGCTACCGCTGGGGCGTCGCCGACAGGCTGTTGTCCGTGGAGGACAGCAGGCGTGGCGAGACACGCTACTCCTACACCCCGACGGGGCAGCTCGAAAGGGCGGAATACCCCGACGGCAGGGTGCAGTGGAGGAAGAGCGACCAGACGGGAAACCTGTATCCCGACCCGGACATGAGGCTGCGCCGCTACCTCGGTGGCGGACGGCTGGAGCAGGACGGCGAATGGCACTGCGAGTACGACGCGGACGGCAACCTGACGGAACGCTACCTCGGCACGGGAAGGTGGCTTGACGGCAAGAAGGACCGCTGGAGATACCGGTGGAACGCCGACGGCTCTCTGGCAAAGGTGGTGCGGCCCGACAAGAGGGAGGTGGAGTTCACATACGACGCGCTCGGGCGCAGGCTCTCCAAGAGCTTCGGCACGACTGTGACGCGGTGGGTGTGGAACGGCAACGTGCCGCTGCACCAGTGGAAGCAGCATAGGGAATACTCCGTCATGGAGGACAGGTGGAACACCGACACGGAACGCCGCGACATGACGGTATGGCTCTTCGACGAGGATTCCTTCGTGCCGGTGGCAATGATAAAGGAAGGCAGGTCCTACTCGATACTGACAGACCAGCTCGGAACACCGACGGAGGCATACGATGCCGAGGGAAACGAGGTGTGGAGCCGGGTGCTCGACATGGACGGGAACGTCATCGGGGAGACGGGCAACAAGGGGATGGTACCGTTCCTGTTCCAGGGACAGTATTATGACCGGGAGACAGGGCTGGCGTACAACAGGTTCAGGTACTACTCGCCACAGATGGGAATGTATGTCTCGCAAGATCCGATTGGGTTGGCTGGCGGAATACTCAACTTATATGGATACGTCAGTGATACATGTTGGTTCATTGATCCTTTGGGATTAAAAACATATAGAAGGAAAAATGGTAGATTTGGGAAAAAACCAGGTAGAAAAACAGAAGCAAGTAGAATTGCGGAACTCAACCATAGAAGGAGAAAAGGTGTTCAAGACGCATGGAAAGCAGAAAAAGAAATGGTAGAAAAAACAGGTAGAGGTACGCGAGAATGGACTGATGCTGAAATAGAAGAATTATTGAATACCGGAAAGGTTTCTGGGTATGTGGGACATCATATATATAGCGTTCACAAATATCCTCAAAGAGCTGACGATCCTAATAACATTCGTTTTTTAACTCCAGACGAGCATCTCGCAGAGCATAATGGAGACTATCATAACCAAACTGAAGGAAAATTAGTAATAAGAATATAAAATTATGTGTAACTTTAGGAATATACAATCTCAATTCTTAGTCCCTTTTGGAAAATTGGGGATGAGAAAACATGAAGATGGAACAGTTGAATATGGACATGCTCCAGAAATAGCTCAACAAGCTTATATGGTGCAATTATTTTCTCCACTAACAGATGTGGAATTACAAAAATTGGAGGAACAATTAAAAATACAAATTCCAATGCAATATTATTGCTTTCTTTCAAAAGAAAGCAATGGGTTAATTCTCTTTATGGGCTATTTTAGTCTTTATGGGTATATCAGATGTATTGACAGAAATTCAAACTCTATACCCCAGCCTTTTCCTATTGATGTTCCCAATGTATATGAAAAACCTAAAAATAGTAAAGACTCATATTTCTTTATTGGTGGGTATCGCTATGATGGTTCAAAATTATATATAGATAAACTGACTGGAAAAGTTCACTATTGCAAAAGAAGAGATGCAACATCGTTATACTGCTGGGACAGCTTTGAAGATATGTTAATATCAGAAATACCTCGAATATTGTCCCTCTTTGATGAAAAAGGAAAGCTAAAATGTCCAGCATCCAACACTTTACCTGCCTAAATTAAATAACGATAAAAACTGACAGTTATGGCGGACACAGGCTATTTCGACAGCGT
>OBVG01001003.1_pt1 | contig 13615 bp, 10 predicted proteins | sample 1501271 | NCBI WGS metagenome assembly OBVG01 (sample SAMEA2579934, study PRJEB22360) | human gut metagenome | biome: human gut; feature: human-associated habitat; material: faeces | place: Denmark | collected 2008/2010 | reverse complement strand
AGCCTTGATGTCTTAAAGACGGCCGTGATCTACGGCGCCGATGCCGTATATCTCGGCGGTGAGGCATTCGGACTCCGCGCCAAAGCGAAAAACTTTACGAACGAAGAGATCATGGAGGGCATCAAATTTGCCCATGACCACGGCGTAAAGGTGTATATCACAGCGAATATCCTCGCGCACAACGACGACCTTGCGGGTGTTGAGGAGTATTTTGAGGAGTTAAAGACGATCCGTCCGGACGCTCTCATTATCTCAGACCCGGGTGTTTTCACCATCGCAAAGCGGGTACTCCCGGATATGGAGATCCATATCAGCACCCAGGCGAACAATACAAACTATGGAACATATCTCTTCTGGCATGAGCTCGGCGCAAAGCGTGTGGTTTCCGCCAGAGAGTTATCTTTAAAGGAGATCAAGGAGATCCGAGAGCATATCCCGGAGGACATGGAGATCGAGAGCTTCATCCACGGCGCGATGTGCATTTCCTACTCCGGAAGATGCCTGCTCAGCAACTTCTTTACGGGCCGCGACGCGAACCAGGGTGCCTGTACCCATCCGTGCCGCTGGAAATACTCCGTTGTGGAGGAGACGAGACCGGGCGAGTATATGCCGGTATACGAGAATGAGCGAGGAACCTATATTTTCAACTCCAAGGATCTCTGCATGATCGAGCATGTGCCGGAGATGATCGACGCCGGAATCGACAGCTTTAAGATCGAGGGCCGCATGAAGACGGCGCTCTATGTGGCGACAGTTGCCAGAACCTACCGCAAAGCCATCGATGACTATCTGGAGAATCCGGAGAAATATAAGGCGAACATGGAGTGGTACAAGGAAGAGATCGGAAAGTGCACTTACCGTGAGTTTACCACAGGTTTTTACTTTGGAAAACCGACGTCCGAGACCCAGATCTACGACAGCAACACGTATGTAAAGAACTATATCTATCTCGGAACCGTGGAAGAGCGCGATGCGAGAGGATTCGCGAAGATCGAGCAGAAGAATAAGTTCTCCGTCGGCGAGACCATCGAGATCATGAAGCCGGACGGAAGAAATATTTCCGCCCTCGTCCGCGGCATCTACACCGAGGATGGCGAGAGCCAGGAGAGCGCACCGCATCCGAAACAGGTCCTCTACATCGACTTGGACGGGGAAGTGGAGCAGTACGATATTCTGCGAAAGAAAGAGGCGGAGTAAGAGATTACCGGGTGGCGATTTCCTGAGTAGAAATGTTCACAGCACGCAGAGCTGGCTGGGATCCTGCGGGGCTGGAGGGAAACATTTTCAGAGTTGACAGAATTGCAGATAATAATGTGAAAGACTGGAAAGGAGGCATAATTGTGGCGGTAGTTTTTGGCATCCTTGGAATATTATGCCTCATGTATTACGGCGTGATCGTGATCTACTCCGGCGCGGGAACTTCATTCTCGGCGATCTGGATCATTCTGGCGCTGGGATTTTTTGCCGCGGCCGCGGTGATGAAGTTTTACCCGAGATTCCGAGACAAGGTTCCGGTGCAGCTGGAAGTGGCGGTGATCACGTTTTTTTCAGCCATCGCCTTTATTTTTGTCGTGGTGGAACTCATGATGGGTTTCAGCTCCATCACCTTCCAGAAGGAGAGCGTGAACTATGTGATCGTCCTCGGCACCCAGGTGCGCGGAAACAAGATCAGCCGCACCCTGGAGCGGCGCCTGGATAAGGCGGTGGAGTACGCGGCCTATCACCCGAACACGGTGTTCGTCCTTTCCGGTGGACAGGGCGAAGATGAGGATGTGACGGAGGCATCCGCCATGTACCGCTACATGAAGAGCCGCGGAGTCCAGCTGCTTCTTGAGGAATCATCCCGCAGCACTTACGAAAATATGGTATACAGTAAGATTCTGATTACGGAAAGAGAACGTCTCCGCCGGGCAACGCTGCGCGCGGCCATGGCGGAATATGGTTACCTTCTTCCGCCGGATGAGGAGATCACGATCCGCGTGGGCATCCTCACCAGCAATTTCCACGAACTCCGGGCAAAAGGAATCGCAAGACACGTCGGAATCCCGAATGTCAGCGGAATTTCCGCGAAGTCGGATCCGGTGCTTTTTGCACATTTTTGTGTCAGAGAGTGTTTTGCGATATTAAAAGATAAATTTGTGGGAAACATGTAAATAAGGGCATCAAGGTCAGGAATCCGACGCAAGCTTGCCTGCAGGAGAGGGCATGACCTTGAGACCCGCCAAAAACATGAGTAAGCAGCCATTTTTTCGCAGAAAAAATGAGCGGATTACGAATGTTTTTGAGGGTGCTATGTGCCGGTGGCACATGATCAGCACCGACCGGAGCGGAGCGCAGACGTGGAAGCACGAAGTGCGGAGCGATCCGGTTACAACTATAGCCTAAAGCACAACAGAAAGGACATTCAGATATGGAGAGCCAGATTGAATCAGTCAAAGCCCTTGACGCGTACCGGCTTCGGCAGGTAAAACATATCCCGGAACTGAATTCCGACGGTATGATCTTAGAGCATAAAAAAACAGGCGCAAATATATTCCTCATGAGCAACGAGGACAATAATAAAGTATTCTGTATCGGTTTCCGGACGCCGCCGTCAGACAGCACCGGCGTTCCGCATATCATCGAGCATACCGTGCTCTGCGGATCTGATAAATTCCCGGTGAAGGATCCATTTGTGGAGCTCGTCAAGGGATCCTTAAACACCTTCTTAAACGCCATGACTTACCCGGATAAGACCGTTTATCCGATCGCAAGCTGCAACGACACTGATTTCCAGAACCTCATGGACGTTTACATGGACGCGGTCTTCCACCCGAATATCGGAAAAGAGAAGAAAATCTTCATGCAGGAAGGCTGGCACTACGAGCTGGAAGAGCCGGAAGGCGAGATCACCTACAACGGCGTTGTATACAACGAGATGAAGGGCGTGTTCTCCTCCCCGGAGAGTGTCCTGGACAGCTATATCCATACGGCAATGTTCCCGGATACCTGCTACGGCGTGGAGTCCGGCGGAGATCCGGAAGACATTGTAAAGCTGACCTACGAGGATTACCTCGCGTTCTATCATAAATATTATCATCCGTCCAACAGCTATATCTACCTCTACGGCGATATGGACATGACGGAGAAATTAAGATGGCTGGATGAGGAGTACCTCGGAAAGTACGACAGAAAAGAGATCGATTCTGAGATCCAGATCCAGAAGAAATTCAAGGAACCCATCGAGAGGGAGATCTTCTACTCCGTATCCGAGTCCGAGAGCCTTGACCACGCGACCTACCTTTCCATCAATACCCAGGCGGGAAATGAACTCTCCCCGAAGGAGTACGTGGCATTCCAGATCCTGGAGTATGTGCTCTTAGATGCCCCAGGCGCGCCGCTTAAGAAAGCGCTTCTGGATGCCGGGATTGGCGATGACATCATGGGCGGCTACGAGTATGGGATCTTACAGCCGTATTTCTCCGTGATCGCGAAGAACGCGGAGAGAGAGCAGAAGGACGAGTTTGTAAAGATCGTAAAGGCGGAGTTAAAGAAGCTCGCGGACGGCGGCATCGACAAAAAGTGCCTGAAAGCCGGAATCAACAACTATGAATTCCAGTACCGCGAGGCGGATTATGGCTCCACGCCGAAAGGACTCATGTACGGTCTCCAGTGCCTGGACAGCTGGCTCTACGGCGGCGATCCGATGATGCACTTAGAGTATGAGGACACCTTTGCGGCGTTGAAGAAAGGCGCGGACAGCGGATATTTTGAGGGACTGATCAGGACATACCTTCTTGACAACCCGTACGAGGCTGTTGTGATCGCGAGCCCGAAGAAGAACCTCACCGCACGGATCGAGGAGCAGACGGCGAAAAAGTTAAAAGAATATAAGGACAGTCTCTCTAAAGAGGAGATCGAGACTCTGGTACGCCAGACGAAGGAATTAAAGGAATACCAGGATACCCCGTCACCGAAGGAAGATCTCGAGAAGATCCCGATGCTCACGAGAGAGGAGATCGGAAGGGAACCGGCGAAGCTGATCTTCGAGGAGACGAAGCTGGACGGCATCACAGTGGTCCGCCACAACATGTTCACGTCAGGGATCGGTTATCTGAAGGTCCTCTTCAACACGGACCGGATTCCGATGGAGGACCTGCCGTATCTCGGACTCTTAAAATCTGTCCTTGGATATGTGGATACGAAAAATTACAGCTACAGCGATTTAAGCAGCGAGATCTTTTTAAACAGCGGTGGAATTTCCTTCTCCGTGACATCTTACCCGGATCTCACAAAGGCAGGAAGCTTCACAGGCGTCTTTGTCTGCAGCGCGAGAGTGCTCTACGAGAAGCTTGACTTCGGCTTCGAGATCCTGGAAGAGATCCTTAACCGCTCTGTTCTCGATGATGAGAAGCGGTTAAACGAGATCCTAAGCGAGGGAAAATCAAAGTCCCAGATGAAACTCATGGGATCCGGCCACACGGCGGCAGTCGCGAGAGCCACATCCTACTTCTCTGACACCTCCTACTATAACGATATGACAGGCGGGATTGGATACTTTAAGTTCCTGGAGGACTGTGCGAAGAACTTTGACGAGAAGAAGAGCGAGATCATCGCAGGTCTGAAGCGTGTGATGGAAGCTCTTTTTACAAGGGAGAACATGACCGTCAGCTACACGGCGGACGACGAGGGATTCTCTTACCTCGGGAATGCTATGAAGAAGCTCTCTGAGAAACTTCCGGCGGGCAGCGGAAAAATCTATCCGTTTACGGCACCGAAGGAGAATTTAAACGAGGGATTCACTTCCTCCTCAAAGGTCAACTATGTGGCACACTGTGGAACCTTCGCGGGAAGCGGATATTCCTACACAGGCGCGCTTCGGATCCTGAAGGTGATGTTGAGCTACGATTACCTCTGGATCAACATCCGCGTGAAGGGCGGCGCTTACGGCTGTATGAGCGGCATTGGACGTTCCGGCGAGGGATATTTTGTCTCTTACCGCGATCCGGAAGTGAAGAAGAGCGATGATATCTATCTCGGCATTCCGGCTTATCTGGAGAACTTCGAGGCGGATGAGCGCACCATGACCAAATATGTCATCGGAACCATCAGCGATATCGACACACCGCTGACTCCGTCCTTACAGGGAAGCCGCGGACTCTCCGCATGGTATTCCGGAGTGACGGACGAGATGCTGAAGAAGGAGCGCGAGGAGATCTTAAACGCGACTGTGGAAGACATCCGCGCCCTTGCACCGATCACGAAGGCGATCCTTGAGACTGGCGCGGTATGCGTGGTCGGAAATGAGGATAAGATCAAGGCAGACAGCGAGATATTTAAGGAGATCAAGCCGCTGTTTGCATAATACCAAGGGAAAAAAGGCCGGAACTTCGACGCAGGCTTGCCTGCAGGAGAAGTTTTGACCTTTTGGCCCGCCAAAAGCATGAGTAAGTAGCCATTTTTCGAAGAAAAATGAGCGGATTACGAATGCTTTTGAAGGTTGCGGGAGCACGCAGTGCGGAGCAACCTGGTATGAGAGATTACCAATGCTTTTGAAGGTGCTATGTGCCGGTGGCACATGTCCAGCACCGACCGGAGCGAAGCGTAGATGCGGGAGCAATTCGGTATGGGAGAGATACATATAAAAGAATTAAGGAGATTTCATGAAAAAGGGATATAAATCTGGTTTTGTGACATTGATCGGACGCCCGAACGTTGGTAAGTCCACGCTGATGAACCACCTGATCGGACAGAAGATCGCGATCACATCGGAAAAACCGCAGACCACGAGAAACAGGATCCAGACTGTGTATACAGACGAACACGGGCAGATTATCTTCCTCGATACACCGGGCATCCACAAGGCAAAAAACAAACTCGGTGAGTACATGGTGAATGTTGCGGAGCACACACTCCGCGAGGTGGATGTGATCCTGTGGCTCGTGGAGCCGGGGACCTACATCGGTTCCGGTGAGCAGCATATCTTAAAGGTGCTGCAGACGGTAAAGACACCGGTGATCCTTGTCATCAACAAGATCGATACGGTAAAAAAAGAGGACATTTTAAAGACCATCGAGACCTACAAGGACGCGTACCACTTTAAAGAAGTGATCCCGGTATCCGCGATGAAGAAGACGAACACCGATACCCTGATCCACACGATCTTCCAGTACCTTCCGGAAGGTCCGCAGTACTATGATGAGGACACTGTCACAGATCAGCCGATGCGCCAGATCGCAGCAGAGCTGATCCGCGAGAAGGCACTGCGCATGATGTCCGACGAGATTCCCCACGGAATCGCGGTCACCATCGAGCGCATGACAGAGCGTGACAATGGTATCTTTGACATTGATGCCACGATCATCTGCGAACGTGAGTCCCATAAGGGAATCGTCATCGGAAAAGGCGGCCAGATGTTAAAACGCATCGGTACCTCCGCCAGGATCGAGATCGAAAACCTTATGGACACGAAGGTCAACTTAAAGCTCTGGGTCAAGGTCCGCAAGGAATGGAGAGATTCCGAGCTCTACATGAAGAACTACGGTTATAATTCGAAAGACATTTAAGATATGAGAGAACAGGTGATTCTGACCGGGATGGTCATCAAATCCGCCCCGGCGGGCGAATACGACAGAAGACTTGTGATCCTGACCTGTGAACGGGGAAAGATCACGGCTTTCGCCAGAGGCGCAAGAAGACCGGGAAGCACGCTGATGGCATCATCCGCGCCTTTTGTATTCGGCACGTTTGCCCTCTATGAGGGCCGGGATGCCTACTCTCTCGTCTCTGTGGATGTACAGAACTACTTCCGGGAGATCACGGAGGATATGGAGGCGGCGTGTTACGGCTCCTATTTTCTGGAGTTTGCGGACTACTACGGGAGAGAAAATCTGGAGGCAGTGGAGACCTTAAAGCTTCTCTATCAGTCCCTCAGGGCGCTCTTGAAAAGCGCGATCCCCAATCGCCTTGTGCGGGCAGTCTTCGAACTGAAACTCATGGAGATCAACGGTGAGTATATGGAAAAGCCTCTGGGAAGACTGGAAGATTCCACGATCTATACATGGGAGTACGTCCTTGCGTCGCCGGTGGAAAAGCTCTATACCTTTACGGTCACAGAGAAAGTTCTGGAAGAATTTACGAAGTGCGTAGCGGAAAATAAGCGGCGATTCGTAGATAAAACCTTCCATTCACTTGACATTTTGGATGTTCTTGTATATAAATAGGGTAATCCTTAAAAATAGCGGACATCTGTGCGGCTTATTCGTACAGTCGGAGATACCGGAATATCCGTGCGTAACGATGAAGGTACTGAAGCGTTGCGGATTTTTAGGGATAAGGAGGAATTCATGAAAAAAGGACAGACGGCAGCAGCCATTCTCCTTCTTTCGCTTGCCTTAAACGGCTGCGGCGGAGGAAACGGAACGACCGCATTTGCCCCGACGGAGTCCAGCCTTTATGTCACAAAGGAAGGCACCGTTACCAGCGCAGATGTGGAGACTTACGAGAATGATTACTACAGTGCTGATGAATTAAAAGCTTACGCAGAAGAAATGCTGGGCGTGTTTGAGAGTGGAAATCAGTCCGGAAGCAGCGAAAAAAAGGCTGAGATCGCGGAATGCACCGTGAAGGACGGAACCGCAAAGCTTCTCATCACATTTCCGGATGCGGAGGAATATCTTCGTTTCGCGGAGGAATATCCGGATACTGAGAGTGGGATCCGGATTGAGAGCCTGGATGTCGTTTCCGTTCCGGATGGGGTGGAAAAGGGCTATATCGTCGGATCCACGTTCTACAAGGCGGGAGACGAGAATACCGAGGTCTCCGCTGTGGATATAACAAAACAGAAAAAGCTCTATGTGGTATGTGTGAAGGGCAGCGCAAAGATCCAGACAGACGGACAGGTCCGGTATGTGTCTGAGGGTGTGACCCTTAACGGAAGTATGGCCGAGACACCGGAAGGTGAGACGTCCTATATTATATTTAAATAGTGAAAAACTGTTCAGCCGGTCTGCGCGTTTTCCTGCGCCGGCCGTAAGAAAACACTGTTTGAAGGGCTGGACAGTTACAATAGAAGAATTACTCTGCCGCGCAGACCAGCACGGACAGAAAGAGATCAAGAGGAGAGTCACAATGGAAAAGACAATGGAAAAAATTGTAGCACTTGCGAAATCCAGAGGCTTTGTATATCCGGGTTCCGAGATTTACGGAGGTCTTGCAAACACATGGGATTACGGCAATCTGGGCGTAGAGCTTAAGAATAACGTAAAGCGCGCATGGTGGAAGAAATTCATTCAGGAGAACCCGTACAACGTAGGTGTTGACTGCGCGATCTTAATGAACTCCCAGACATGGGTAGCATCCGGACATATCGGCGGTTTCTCCGATCCGTTAATGGACTGTAAGGCATGTAAAGAACGTTTCCGTGCCGACAAGCTCATCGAGGACTACATGGCAGAGAAAGGCGTTGAGCCGGAGACTCCGATCGACGGCTGGAGCCAGGAGCAGATGAAGAAGTATATCGATGATAACCAGATCCCGTGTCCGAGCTGCGGAAAGCATGACTTTACTGATATCCGTCAGTTCAACTTAATGTTCAAGACATTCCAGGGCGTTACCGAGGATGCAAAGAACACGGTTTACTTGAGACCGGAGACAGCACAGGGTATCTTCGTAAACTTCAAGAATGTACAGAGAACATCCAGAAAGAAAGTTCCGTTCGGTATCGGACAGATCGGTAAGTCCTTCCGTAACGAGATTACACCGGGTAACTTCACATTCCGTACCAGAGAGTTCGAGCAGATGGAGTTAGAGTTCTTCTGCAAACCGGGTACAGACCTTGACTGGTTCGCATACTGGAAACAGTACTGCATCAAGTGGCTGCAGGATCTCGGCATCAAGCCGGACGAGATGCGCGCCCGCGACCATTCTCCGGAAGAGCTTTGCTTCTACAGTAAGGCAACCACAGACCTTGAGTTCTTATTCCCGTTCGGCTGGGGCGAGCTCTGGGGAATCGCGGACAGAACCGACTATGACCTGACGCAGCATCAGAATGTATCCGGTCAGGATATGTCTTACTTTGATGATGAAGTAAATGAAAAATACATTCCGTATGTAATCGAGCCGTCTCTCGGCGCAGACCGTGTGACACTTGCATTCCTCTGCTCCGCATACGACGAGGAAGAGTTAGAGGGCGGCGATGTCCGCACCGTTATGCACTTCCATCCGGCGATCGCACCGGTGAAGGTTGGTATCCTTCCGTTATCCAAGAAGTTAAACGAGGGTGCAGAGAAGGTATATGCAGAGCTTTCCAAGTACTATAACTGTGAGTTCGATGACAGAGGAAATATCGGTAAACGTTATAGAAGACAGGATGAGATCGGTACTCCATTCTGCGTAACCTATGACTTTGATTCTGAGACAGACGGAGCTGTAACCGTTCGTGACAGAGATACCATGGAGCAGGTTCGTATCCCGATCGCAGAGTTAAAGAGCTATTTTGAGGAAAAATTAAGCTTCTGATTACTGGAAAAATCAGTGATTAGGACAGGATGAGGCGGCTGGATCTTATGTCAGACCGCCTCTTTCTTCTATAAAATAGAAAAAATGCGATAGTTTGAGTATGAAACTGTCCGCGCAGGAAAGACATAAAGGAAAGAAAAACAAGATGGAAAAGAAGAGAATCATCCTGGCATCCGGTTCCCCAAGACGGAAAGAACTGCTTCTGCAGATCGGAATCGTCCCGGAGATTATCGTGAGCCACGTGGAGGAGAAGATCACATCGGATGAGCCCTCGGGGGTAGTTATGAGCCTTGCGGAGCAGAAAGCCGTTGATGTTGCGGAAGATATGCCGGAAGGCGCGGTAGTCTTAGGATCTGATACGGTCGTTGCGGCAGATGGAAAGATCCTCGGAAAACCGAAGAGCCATGAAGAGGCATATGAGATGATAAAAAGACTCGCGGGACGCAGCCATCAGGTCTATACGGGCGTGTGCATCGTGAAAAAAGGAACTGCGGGAGAGAAAGATACCGTTGTTTCTTTCTATGATGAGACGGACGTGAACGTGTCCACGATGACAGAGGCGGAGATCCGTGAGTACGCGGATTCCGAGGAGCCCATGGACAAGGCGGGATCTTATGCGGTCCAGGGATTTTTTGCGAGATATATTGAGGGATTAAAGGGATCCTACGCGAACGTGATGGGACTTCCGGTGCATTTAGTGTACCAGAAATTGAAAGAACTTGGCGCTGTGTAGAAGTGGAGACAGAAATATGGGAAAATGGAACCGATGGGGACGGACGCTTAGCGTAGTCGTCCTCGCGGCAGCAGTCGTCTGCGGATGCGGCGTGAAGGAAACGCTGCTTTCCGGCAGAAAAAGTGAAAGAGAGTATGGGAAAGCCGAAACCATGGTGATCGTCACCACGGAGCGGCTCCGTTATGAAGAATTATATACAGACAAGATCTGGGATACGGTGGTGGACGAGTCTGGAACTACCTTCGAGGAGACATTGCTGTCCCAGATCCATGATTTCTTAAAGGAATTAAAGACCATGAGCCGCATGGCGGACGAGGAAAAAGTCACGCTCTCCGGAAAAGAGCGGGAACTGGCAAAACAGGCAGCGGCTCAGTACATGAAAGAACTGAAAAACGCCGGGGAGAGTTCCGAAATCGACAAAGATGTGGTAGAATCTTTATATGAAGACTACTGGAAGACCGAAAAACTGGTGGAGACGCTGACGGGCAGCGTCAACCTGGAAGTCAGCGACAGCGAGGCGAAGGTCATCACCGTGGATGAGATCGTGCTCTCCGATAAGGACCAGGCGGATGAGGCGTTAAAGAAAGTCCAGATGGAAGGAACCGACTTTATGACCGTCGCAAAGGGGGTCTCCGAGGATCAGGAGATCGAGAAGAAGATCTCCAGAGGCTTGAGACCGGAGGCTTACGAAAAGGCTGCTTACGCCCTGGCCACAGGGGAGACCAGCGATGTGATCGAGGCAGATGGAAAATATTATATCCTGCGCTGCGTCAACGACTACGATGAAGCTGCCACAAAGGCCCGGAAGGAAGAGATGGTCCGGGAGAAGAGGAATGAGGTGTTTTACGAGACCTACTCGGAGTACGCGGCGAAGGTTCATCTCGCGAAGGATGACAGCCTGTGGAAGAATCTCTCGATAACAGATGGAGAGAGGACATCGGCGGACTTTTTCGAGATATTTGAAACAGTATGTAAAGGTACAGACAGTTAATTTCTTAAAAATCTTCACCAGGTCCGTACAGCTGTAATGACACAAGAGTATATTTTAAGTTACTGTACATGGGTAGGAATTTTCTGAACTGAAAATTCCGTACAATACAGTGGTGGTAGTGGATTTTGCCGATTCGGAATGCGAAGCATCGGCAAAATCAGTTACTGTTTGCGCAAAGCGTGAACAGTAACTATTTTAAGCAGGACAGATATGGAACAGGTAAAAAGTTCCAGACATAATCAGGGAAACAACATGCGGAGGTAAATAATGGTTGCATTAAAGATCGAAGAGCAGAAAGCGTTTACGGCAGGGCTTTTCATCGGGGAGATCTTTGATAAATTTCTGGTGCGGGAAGCGGAGATCGTGACCTACAACCAGTTCACGATCGACGGAAAGGTCCGTCAGGGCTATTTTTCCGAAGAGGAACTGGAAGAAAACAGGATCGAAGAGTACTCTTCATGGAAGACCTTAAAGCCGGTCTGCTACTCCTTAATAAAAGGAAAACGGCTTCCGGAGAGCTTCCGCATTGTATTTCAGATGCCCCCATCCGCCAGAGACCGGTTCGTTGCCGGAAAAATCCCGGGAATCTATCCGGATCAGGTCGGCGGGCTTTACATCAATATCCAGTATGAGAACCACGAGATGATCTGCGTTACAGGGACGTCCATGAAGCAGTTTACCTTGGACAGGACGTTAGAGAACGAGTGGGATGAGAATGTAAAGAAGTTCTTAAAAAAGAACGGGGTAGTCTTCAGTTAGGCAGCCGGTTCCTGCGGGCAGCAGGGAACGGGATGAGAAACTTGGGGAAAGGGGTTACTTATCATGAAAAAATTTGCAGAGCTTCAGTATGTCCGTCCGGACATGGAAAAAATCTTCGCGCGCGTATCGGGGGATATCGCAGTGTTGAAGGAAGCAAAGAACTACGAGGAATTTCGGAATGCCTATATGGATTATGTGGAAGCCGACACAGAGCTTGAGACATCAAAGACTGTCGCCCATATCCGGAATACGATCAATCTTTTAGATGAATTCTATGAGGCGGAGATGGTATATTTCAACAGCCAGATGCCGAAATATGAAATCCTGAAAAAAGAGATGGGCGAGGTGATCGTGGCATCTCCGTTTAAGGCTGAAATGGAAAAAGAATTCGGCGCGATCCTGATCCAGAACATGGAGGCCCAGAAACAGCTTTCTGACGAATCCATTGTGGATGATCAGGTGAAAGAGGCGGAGCTTGTCAGCCGCTTTATGAAAACGCAGGCAGCTGCTACCGTGGAATTTAAGGGAGAGCAGATCGGAAACTACGGACTCTTAAAGATCATGCAGAGCACAGACCGTGTGGAGAGAAAAGAGGCGTTTGAGGCATGGGCAAAGCTCTATGAGGGAATTGCGCCGACGTTAGAGGAAGTTTATGACGGTCTTGTAAAGGTCCGTGCCGGTATGGCAAAGAAGCTTGGATTTAAGAGCTTTATTCCGATGGGATATCTGCGCCGCCGTCGTTTTGACTATACGGAAAAGGAGCTGGAGGTATTCCGGAAACAGGTCCGCGAGGTCGTGGTTCCGGCAGCGGCAAAGCTGTACGAGCGTCAGAAGGAAGCTCTTGGGATCGATACACTCTATTATTATGACGAATCCATCGCTTCTCCGTCCGGAAATCCGGTTCCGATCGGAGATAAGGAATATCTTGTCGGCGAAGCCCAGAAGATGTACCGTGAGCTTTCCAGGGAGAGCGGAGAGTTCTTTGATTTCATGATGGAGTACGAGCTTTTCGATCTGGACTCCAAGCACGGAAAACGCGCCGGCGGATACTGTACGACACTCCCGCAGTATCATGCACCGTTTATTTTTTCAAACTTTAACGGAACCGACGCAGATGTCAATGTTCTGACCCATGAGGCCGGTCACGCGTTTGCAGGATTTACAGCGGCAAAATACCAGAAGACCCCGGAATTATGTCATTCCACCAGTGAGATCAATGAGATCCATTCCATGAGCATGGAGCTCTGGACCTATCCGTGGATGGAGAATTTCTTTGGAGATAAGGCAGAGGAATACCGCAGAGAGCATTTGGCAGACGCTCTTATGAAGATCCCGTATATGCTCTGCGTAGACGAATATCAGCATAAGGTATTTGAAAATCCGGAAATGACCACAATGGAGCGGAGAGCAGTCTGGAGCGGTCTGGAGAAGATCTACATGCCCTGGAGAAATTATGCAGGAAATGAGTTCCTCGAGAGTGGAGCATTCTGGATCAAACAGCAGCATATCTTCCTGTATCCGTTCTACTATGTAGATTACGCGATGGCACAGATGGGCGCCTTTGAGTTCTACACAAAGATGAAGGAAGACCGGAAGGCAGCCTGGGCAGATTACTATAAGCTCTGCGCGGCGGG
>OBVG01000994.1_pt1 | contig 13840 bp, 10 predicted proteins | sample 1501271 | NCBI WGS metagenome assembly OBVG01 (sample SAMEA2579934, study PRJEB22360) | human gut metagenome | biome: human gut; feature: human-associated habitat; material: faeces | place: Denmark | collected 2008/2010 | reverse complement strand
GCCTATGTTTTCTTACGGTCAGCGCAGCAAGTGCGCAGACCTACTGAACAGTTACTATAATTTAAACTTTTTCGTGTTCTCATCAGCAGGTGTGAATTCAACGCAGTGACGATCCCGTGCTGTTGATCAGCTGTCACCTGCGTGTCACTTCAGTTGATGAAGATATGTAAAGCTATATTCGGTATCGTCGGCAAACACCGCGTTCATATCCCGGATCATATCCCCCAGGCCCATGGTCTCCTGGAACATGTTCTTCCCGGTACACCAGACATTGCCCTCTTTCACTGCCTTGAAATCCGCAAAAAGCTGATTCTTTGCGCAAAGCTCATCGATCGCGGTGAGTTCCCCGTCAATGGTACTGTTGTAGATCAGCACATCCGCATCCTTCGCGGCGGCATAGAAGGACTCAAAATCCATGTTCATCGTTGAAAGTGCGTTCTCATCAGAACCGGCATTCCCGGGAATGTAAGTTCCGCCTGCCAGGGCGATCATTTTTGCGATATAGTCCCCATTCTTCCTGACATTGACGCTGCCGGAATTCGTCACATAGAAAAAAGCGGCCGTTTTTCCGGATGGTTCCATGTCGAGGACATCGGACAGAGCGTCCATATTTTCGCGAAATATCTGTTCTGCCTCAGCCTCTTTTCCCGTCAGGACACCGTAGAGCCGGATCCACTCCATTCTTCCCAGGGGATGGCCTTCATAGCTGGACCGCTCCACGAGAACCGGGATCCCAAGGCGTTCCAACTGTTCTTTTACCTCGGGAGTATGGTAGATCATGGTGGACTCCACGGCGAGACCGCAGTCACTGCTTAAGATCTTCTCGTAGTCCGGAGCGCTGTACTTTCCGGCATAGGCAATTTTTCCCTCTTCCATTGCCGTTTTTGCTTCCGGCAGATACCATCCGGTGTCCTTTGTGCCGGAGAGCGCAATCAAATCCATTGCGTCCAGGTGAATGAAATCATCCATAGCGGATGTCGCCACAAGATAGATATTTTTTACCGGTTTCTGGAGGATTTTGATGGAATCCGGCAGTCCGACCGGCGCGGACATCCCTTCCGGCAGAAGAAGGAACTGGTCTGTATCCCCGATGGTGATGAGCGAGATGTCATTCTCATAATAATCCACGGAAAACTGATCCGCATAGAGAAGATCCATGGAACTTACCAGGGACATATTGCTCCAGCTGCGGGAAGCTGTAGCAGCTGTCTCCGTTTTTGGGGCTGCCTCAGTGTTGCTGCCCGCTTCGTTTTGCCGGCTGTCTGCCGCAGCGGTCTGTTCCCCAGAGCCACCGGCAGAGCTTCCCTCTGCGTCTTTCCCGGTGCACCCAGCACATAGCATGACTACACTCAAAAGAATCACGGTGAGGCATCTGACATACCGCCTGTACCTCTTATCTGTCTCCCGCCTTCTGCGGAATAAATGAATTCTGTTCTTGTCCATACCGTGTTATTGTTTCTGTTCTTCCAGCGTGCTGGAATCAAAGGTCAGCGTGTATTCGATCTCATGCGGAGTGCTCATGGCCGTCGTGTCGGCGTAAACAGTCAGCGGGCTGTCAAAACCAGTCACCGTGATCACAAAGGTGGAATTTCCCTCCGTATTGACCGGAAGAAACTTCTCCTCGTCCACCCGCATATAGTCGTAGTTGGAGCTACTCCAGATGATCGTCGCTTCTGCCTTTCCGTCCTTTACCTCGACCACCGCCGGGGACTCCACAGACGCACGGCCGGACCCGCCGGTCAGAGCGGCTTCTACCGTATAGGTTCCATCTGCGAGACCGAGATCTTCCACAGTCTTTAAGGATGTATTGAGAAACGCATCTGCCGGGATTCCCGATGCCTCAAAGACGAGTTCTCTGTCATACCATTTCTCTTTCTTCTTGCTGAACGCGGTGCACGGAAGCACCTCATTTAATGTCTTCACCGGGACCGTAAAGCTGTGGGTCCCATCAGAATTCTCTTCAAAGGAGATCAGGTCGGATTCCGGAACCTTCGATGCCTCCTCGCCGGTTCCCATGTAGACATAGAGATATCCGGTTCCGCCCATGGTCATTCGCGCGGTCATCGCGCCTTCCTTGACGGTCAGGGCACAGGATATGATCTTAAACATGGAGGAACTGGACTCTACGGAAATATCGTAAGTTCCCTCTTTCAGGTCCGCTGCGGATACCGGAACGAGGCCCACGGTGTCAATCGTCTGTTCCGCAGCGGTCTCATTGCCGGAGGCAACGGCGGCTTTTGATTCAACGGCAGCAGTCGTCTCCACCGTAGTTTCAGCCTTGGTTTCTGCAGCAGAGGCAGACGGTGTCTCAGCCGTGCCGGACTGTCCACATGCTGTGGACAGGGCGCAGACCGCCGCGAGCGCAAATGTAAACTGTTTCAATTTATGCATAAAATTTTTCTCTCCCTTCAAATTATCAGTGCAGTGCCTGTTATCAGCATTCTGGCTGCTTCAGATAAGTCAGCATCACTACATTCCTGTATCAGAAAAAGGCGGTCGAATCATCGACCGCCCATAGTGAGCTATCTTATTTTGCGAGACTGTCAATGGCAGCCTGGGCATGCTGCACAAAGAGCTGCTGGATCGGCTCGAGTTCACCGAGTCCTCTTACAAGGCAGGTAACCTCATAACCTGCAGCCTTAAACTGGCTCTTCCAGGAATCGTCATCGTCACCGGCCATATCGTTGTTCGCATGGTCACCAGCTACGATCATAAGCGGCTCTAAAACGACCTTCTTGTAGGAGCCCTCTTTTACCTGTGCAATAACATCCTCACAGGACGGAGTTGCCTCAACAGTACCTACATAGTAGTTGTCAAAGCCCTCTTCCTTTAACATATCCTGCATTTTCTGGTAAACAGCATTGGAATCGGCCTCTGTGCCATGACCCATGAAGCAGATCGCTGTCTCGCCGTCATCATACTCCTTTGTTGCGTCTGTGATTGCGGAGATCACAGTCTTGAAGTCATCATCGGAAGTTAAAAGCGGCTCGCCGACAGCGACACTCTCGAAGGCATCGGAGTTTTCTGCTAACTCATTTACAAGATCTGTGTACTCAAGACCATTCATAAGGTGGGTCGGCTGTACAACAAGATTCTTGACACCGTTGTCGATGGCACGGTTTAAAGCCTCTTTCACGTTATCGATCGCAATATTGTCTCTTTTCTTTACATGGTCAATGATGATCTGGCTTGTGAAACCTCTTCTAACGGAATAGTCCGGGAATGCGTTCTCGATGGCGTTCTCGATAGCGCCGACTGTCAGTCTGCGGCTGTCATTATAGCTTGTACCAAAGCTTACTACGAGAAGCTCATTCTCGCCGATCTCATCCTGATTTCTTGTGTTATCCATGGAAGCATCTCCTGTATCGTAATTCTCTTCGTCCTCTTCTTCAGCCTCTGTCACTTCTGCTGTAGTTTCCTCCGCGGTTGTCTCTGCGACTGTAGTAGTCTCTGCAGCAGTTGTTGCTGCTGTCTGGCTTCCGGAGCATCCGGAAAGGCCTGCCGCTGTCATAACGGCATAAAGGTTTGCTTTTCTCATTTACTCTTCTCCTCGCTTGAAAAATGAATTTTCAGGTCCCAGCCTGGTTCTTTTTTCTCCCAGCAGACATCCGGCAGGTTTCCTGGCTCATCCATCATCGCACATGAGACGCCTTCCCGGCAGGAACTGCCAGTGACTGTCCGTTTGTGACGGACAATGTTCATGTACTCCGGATCTACAGTGACGGGCTCGCACAGGCTTTTGACCTGTTTCCCTTTTAACTCTCATGACGCCTGGGCATATAGATAAAACAACAGCCCGGTGGTTCATGACAGCACCGCATGTATATGGACCTGTAACGATTATCATAACATCTCCGCAATAAAAAAGCAATCGGATATCACGGAAAAACCTTGAAACCCAAGGAGTATTTCCGTAATACCTGACTGCTGATGTGCTAAAGCACGGTCTGATACCTTTAGTGCGCCTTCCGGTTAATAAACTCCGCCTTCGTCTTGGAGTATGTAAACTTCTGTCCGCTGTAGAGACCATAATATCCCGACAGCGTAAAGCTGATGGCGACCGCCACCGCAAAGTACGGCATTGCCTCAAAGCCAAATAGCTCGAATCCCAGGAACATGGTCGCGATCGGGCAGTTTGTGACACCGACAAAGGTAGCGAGCATTCCTGCTGCCGCACAGAGGGACGGTTCGAAGCCTGTGAGCAGTCCGAAGGTGCATCCGAAGGAAGATCCCACCGCCAGTGTTGGAACAATCTCTCCGCCTTTAAATCCGCCGCCCAGGGCGACTGCCGTGAAGATCATTTTCAACAAAAATCCAAGATATGCTGATTCCCCGTCAACCGCTTTCTCTACAAGGTTGAATCCGGCTCCGCAGTAATCCCGTCCGAAGATAAGTGCCAGCGCGATGGAAAGTCCTGCCGCAACAAGGATCCGCACATAGACATTCCCGATCTTATTCTTATAGAGATGCTGGGTCTCATGGAGCAGGATGCAGAAGCAGACACTTAAAAGAGCGCAGGTAAGACCAAGACCAACGGTGTAGAGCGCCGGGACAAGAGAAAACTCCGGAATATGAAGGATCAGGAAGGATTCGCCGTGAAGACCGAGAGCTCCTGAAATCTGCACCCCGATAAAGGAAGCAAATACGCAGGGAACGAGAGCCGCGTAGTAGGCGACACCAATGCTGATGACCTCAATTCCGAACATGGCTGCCGCAAGCGGCGTCCCGAAAATCGCACCAAAGCAGCCGCTCATGCCGCTCATGATCATGACTTTCTTATCTCTCTCATCCATATGGAACACATCGCCGAAATAATTTCCGATGCATCCGCCGATCTGTAAGGCCGCTCCCTCTTTTCCGGCGGAAGCACCTACAGCCTGGCTTAAGATCGTCGAGATAAAGATACAGGGCAGCGTTGCCATCGGGATCCGCTCGTCCGAGGAGATGGACTCTAAGATCAGGTTCGTTCCCCTGTTTCCGAGCTCATGGAACATCTGGTGAAGCAGGACGATCAGGACGCCGGCCACAGGCATCAGGTACAGCATAAAGCTGTGGGTCTTAAACAGCCGCTGGGCATAGATGACCCCGTATCCAAACGCCGTTCCGATAAGGCCACAGACGGTTCCCATCACGATGGAGATCGCGGTCCAACGGATAAAATACAGGATATTCTTATTAAGCGCTGTCTTAGTTTCGCTTCTGTACATACATTTTCCCCTTTATTAAGTAACAAATTGCCAGATATCCAGGCATATCTTGCCCGGATCTGCCTGGACATCTGGCAATAAATGAATATTAGTAACTATTCAGTACCTTCATAGTTACGTGCAAAAATCCATTCCAGATCAGCTTCGCTGATGGGATTTTTGCCTTCCAGCCTATGTTTTCTTACGGTCAGCGCAGCAAGTGCGCAGACCTACTGAACAGTTACGAATATTACATATAGATTCCGTTCGTCTTAGTGATCACCGGGCAGTAGCCTGCTGCCTCTAAAGCCTTGATGATCTGATCCTTATGCTCGGTTCCGAAGGACTCGAGAGTGATCGTGAGCTCTACGCCTGCGGTACGGTTTACGTTGGCAAATACGTTGTGCTCCAGCTTGATCACGTTGCCCTGCTCCTTTGCAATCAGTGAGGAAACAGCTGCCAGCTGACCCGGCTTATCCGGAAGCATAACGCTTACGGTGAAGATACGGTCTCTCTGCATCAGTCCATTCTGGACAACGGTAGCCATGGTGAGAACGTCCATGTTTCCACCGCTCAATACGGATACGACTTTCTTACCCTTAAAGTCAAGATGCTTTAAGGCCGCTACAGTTAAAAGTCCGGAGTTCTCGACGATCATCTTGTGATTCTCTGCCATATCGAGGAAGGATAAGGTCAGTTCAGAGTCGTCCACGGTGATCACATGATCCACGTTTGCCTGAAGGTACGGGAACAGCTTGTCACCAGGTGTCTGTACCGCGGTACCGTCGGCGATGGTATTGATCTTTGATACCGTTGTCACCTCTCCTGCCTCTAAGGATGCCTTTAAGCAGGCAGCTCCTGCCGGTTCAACGGCGATGACCTTGATCTTCGGGTTTAAGAGCTTTGCCAGGGTGGAAACGCCTGTGCAGAGTCCGCCGCCGCCAACCGGAACGAGGATATAGTCTACGGTCGGGAGCTCCTTGATGATCTCCATGGCGATGCTGCCCTGACCGGTAGCCACCTCTAAGTCATTGAACGGGTGAACAAAGGTATATCCGTGCTCATCAGCGAGCTCATAAGCGTGGGCGCATGCCTCATCGAAGACATTTCCGTAAAGGACAACTTCAGCACCGTAGGATTTCGTGCGGTTTACCTTGATGAGCGGTGTGGATACCGGCATAACGACTGTCGCCTTAACGCCTGCAAGCTTTGCGGCGTAAGCGACGCCCTGTGCATGGTTTCCGGCAGATGCTGTGATCAGACCGCGGGAGCGCTCTTCCGGTGTGAGCTGGCTGATCTTATAGTAAGCGCCGCGTACCTTGTAAGCACCGGTACGCTGCATGTTCTCCGGTTTAAAATAGATCTTGTTTCCGTAACGCTCAGAGAAATATTCGCTGTAGATCAGCTTTGTCTCCTGTGTCACTTTCTTTACGATCTCGGAAGCTTCTTCAAATTTTTCGAGGCTGAGTTCCTGCATTTCCATTTGTATTCTCCTTATTGTTACAGCTTACGCTGTCATTTACTGTATAATGCCGTGGACAGCCGCGTCTGACGCAGGCATCTGACAGGGCATATTTTTCGGGTTATTCCGGCTGCTTCGCGAACAGGGCCTTCACAAAGTCCTCGGAATTGAATTTCTGTAAGTCATCGATCTTCTCTCCGACTCCCACATATTTTACCGGGATGCCGAGCTCGGACTGGATCGCAACGGCGATGCCGCCCTTTGCGGTTCCGTCAAGCTTTGTGAGGATGATGCCGGTGATATCAGCTGCTTCCATAAACTGGCGGGCCTGTACCAGGGCGTTCTGTCCTGTGGTTCCGTCGAGGACTACGAGAGTCTCACGGTAAGCTTCCGGGTATTCTTTATCGATGATGCGGTTGATCTTCTTAAGCTCCTCCATGAGGTTTTTCTTATTGTGAAGTCTTCCCGCCGTATCGCAGATCAGCACATCCGCATTTCTGGATTTTGCTGCGGAGATGGCGTCGTAGATCACGGCAGCAGGATCGGATCCCTCTTTCTGGGCGATCAGCTCCACGCCCGCGCGGTTCGCCCACTCGGCAAGCTGGTCGATGGCTGCGGCACGGAAGGTATCAGCTGCGGCGAGGACGACTTTCTTTCCCTCTGCCTTTAACTGGTCCGCAAGCTTTCCGATGGATGTGGTCTTTCCGACACCGTTGACACCGATGACAAGAACAACAGATTTTCGGTGTTCGAATTCATATGCGTTCTCACCGAGGTCCATCTTGCTGCGGATGCTGGCGATCAGGGCTTCCCGGTACTGCTCCGGGTCCTTGATATGCTGTTCTTTTACGTTCTTCTTGAGGTCCTCGATGACCGCCATGGTGGTCTGGATCCCCATATCGCCCATGATCAGGGTCTCCTCAAGCTCCTCATAGAAATCGTCATCAATCGCGGAGAAGCCGGAAAAGATGGAATCCATTCCGGACACAATGTTTTCTCTGGTCTTTGTGAGACCTTCGACGAGGCGCGAGAAAAAGCCTTTTTTCTTCTCTTCCATACGAATCCTCCCTATTTTAAATCATTTTCAATCAGGTTCACGGAGACAAGCGTGGATACGCCTTTCTCCTGCATCGTGATTCCGTAGAGACGGTCAGCGGCGACCATGGTGCCTCTCCGGTGTGTGATGACGATGAACTGGGTATGTTTTGTCAGTTTATGCAGATATTTTGCGTAGCGGTCCACATTGGAATCGTCCAGGGCCGCCTCAATCTCATCTAAGAGACAGAACGGGGACGGTTTTAAGTTCTGGATCGCGAAAAGCAGAGCGATGGCCGTCAGTGCCTTTTCTCCGCCGGACATCTGCATCATGTTCTGGAGCTTCTTTCCCGGCGGCTGGGAAATGATCTGGATTCCTGACTCCAGGATATCTTCATCCTCGATGAGCTCCAGACTTCCGTGTCCGCCTCCGAAGAGTTCCCGGAATACCTTGTCAAACTCTGCCCGGATCATGGCGAATTTCTCTGTGAACTGCTTCCGCATCCCGATATCCAGCTCCTCGATGATCTTATAGAGGGCATCCTGTGCCGTAATAAGGTCATCGTGCTGGGTCTTCATGAACTCGTACCGCTCTGAGATCTCCTTGTAATCCTCGATGGCATTGACGTTGACATTTCCAAGACCGCGGATCGCGTTTTTCCGCTCGGCGATCTGGCGTTTCATATCCGCCGCATTATTTAAAGTCTCATCCCGCAAAAGCTCAGCTGTCGAATAGGTCAGGCCATATTCATTCCACATATAGTCCACCTGCGCATCCTGGCGTTCCGCGAGCTTATCACTCTGGTTCTGGAGGCGGAGAAGCTCTTTGTCCAGGTCAGAGATCCTCGCGGAGAGCGCTTCCCGCTTCTCAAAGAATCCCTTCTGGGCTTCATTCTTTGCCGCTTTTTCATCCTGAGCGGCAGTCATCTCCTGGTAGTAGGTTTCCGCGTCTTTTCCGGCATTCTCAATCTTCTGCTTTAATTCTTCAATCTGTGCGAGGCGCTTCTCCACCTCGTTTTTACTGTCCGTGTGTCCGTCCCGCAGGGACATTTTTTCAGTGAGAAGACGGTTCTTCTCCTCTTCGAGACGATGGATATTCTGGTCGAGGAAGGAATCCTGCTGTTTTAAGTTCGCGGCTTCCAACTGGACTTCGGAGAGCGCCGCGGATGCGTTATCCCGGTCCGCCTTCGCCTGCTCTAAAGCTGCGGAATCCGATTCGATCTTTTCATTCCGGTCGGTATTTTCCTGTTCCAGACGCTTCATCTCTCCTGCGATGGCAGCGAGACTGTCCCGCAGCTCGTGGATCTGCTCTTCCAGCTGACGGTTCTCCAGGTTCATATCCGCGGAGGACTCGTAGAGTTCCTCTTTCTTTCCCTCCAGCTGCTTCAACGCGATCTTTGCCGTATTTTCTTCCAGATATTTCTTCTGAAGGTCACTCTTTACATTTTCCAGTTCGCCGCTCTTTTCCTGGAAGATCCCTTCCTGGAATATGGTCTCCGCCTGGATCTTATCGACGGTGGTCAGGGCTTTCTTACAGGCTTCTTCTAATTCCTCCATCTCCCGCTTTCTTCCAAGAAGGTTGCTGGAGTTTTTAAAGGCACCACCGCTCATGGATCCGCCTGGATTTAAGAGATCTCCTTCCGGCGTTACAATACGGATGGAGTGGCGGTATTTTCTCGCAATGGCGATGGCGTTGTCAATGTGATCCACCACGAGGACGCGGCCGAGAAGGTATCTCGCCAGGGTCTGGTATTCCGGCCGCACATGGACGAGATCCGCGGCGATTCCGATGGCACCAGGTTCTTTTAGGGCACCCGGTGTATTAAATCCATTTCCCGCCGAGATTGCGGATAATGGAAGAAATGTGGCACGTCCGAACCGGTTCTTTTTCAGGTGTTCGATCAGTACCTTCGCGGTCTGTTCAGAGTCCGTGACGATGTTCTGGATCGATCCGCCGAGAGCAGTCTCGATAGCGATCTCATATTCCTTCGGAACATCAATGAGGTCCGCCACAACGCCGTGGATGCCTTTTACCCGGTCACGGACCTCCATGACACGCTTGATGCTGTTTCCGTAGCCGTCATAGCGCTCCGCCAGGTTCCTTAAGGATTCCAGCTTTGTGTGAGCCGTGTGGTAATCCTGTTCCGTGTGGCTTAGGTTTCTGTTTAAGCGGCGGATCTCTTCGTTTGCCGCCTTTGCTTCCTCTTCCAGGGATTCTGCCTGGGAAAGAAGTTTTTCAATCTCGGCGTCGATGGCTGTCAGGCGCTCGTTCTGCTCCGCAATCTGGTTATTCCAGTTTTCCTCGTCGCTCTTGACCTTTAAGAGCTTTTGGGCGACTTCGGATCTGCGGACCTGTACCTGCTCCAGCATCGTATCATAGCGCTGTTTCTTTACGGATAACTCTGATTTTTCATTCAAGGCCGCGATCAGCGCACCCTTTAAATGCTCGATGGACTGTTCAAGGCTGTCGGCGTGGGTGCTGGAAATCTTTAAGGCACCTTCCGCATCGGAGAGATGTTCCAGGACTTCCTGGATCTTATTTCCGAGAGCCTCCCGCTCCTCTTTGAGAGCTTCCTGCTCTTTATTTTTCGCGGATAATTCCTCGTCGATGGCAGCAGTCCTGTTTTTAATGTGTTCCGCGTTCAACTCCTCGGCATGGATCTGCTCCCTTAAGACATTGATCCGGCCTTCCAAGTTCCCTGCGGACATCTTCGCTTCATTCGCGGCGTTCTGCTTTTCGGAGATCTTTTCGTCCAACACGCGGACCGCCTCGGAGATCCGGTCATATTCCTCTTTTAAGGCTTCGGCAGCGGCTTTGGATTCCTCCATATCGCCTGTTACCGTGTGCTCTTTTCTTGTGAGTTCCAGTTTCTGGTCCTCGATGGCTTTTAAATCAGCGAGGAAGAGATTTACATCGAAACGTTTCAACTCTTCCCGGAGTCTTAAATACTCTCTCGCCGTCTCAGCCTGCTTTGCGAGAGGTCCTACCTGTTTTTCCAGTTCGCTTAAAATATCAGAAACACGGACGAGATTCTGCTTCTCATCCTCAAGTTTCTTCTGGGCGATGGCCTTTCTTCTCTTGAATTTTACGATTCCTGCCGCCTCATCGAAGAGTTCCCGGCGGTCCTCAGGACGTCCGCTCAAGATCTTATCGATCTGACCCTGTCCGATGATGGAATAGCCTTCTTTACCAATACCGGTATCATAGAAAAGCTCGTTGATATCCTTTAAGCGGCAGGCACTGCCGTTTAAGAGATATTCACTCTCACCTGAGCGGTAGATCCGCCTGGAAACTGTGACCTCGTCGTAATCGATGGCAAGCTGGTGGTCAGAGTTATCCAGTGTGATAGCCACATAGGCAAATCCCTGGGGTTTTCTCATCTCCGTACCGGAGAAGATCACATCCTGCATGGAGGAACTTCTGAGCTGTTTTACCTTCTGTTCACCGAGCACCCAGCGGACTGCATCGGCAACATTGCTTTTTCCGCTTCCGTTCGGGCCAACGATGCCGGTAATTCCGTTGTGGAATTCAAATATGATCTTATTAGCAAAGGATTTGAATCCCTGTACTTCGATACTCTTTAAATACATGCGTTAATTTTCCTATTTCTTAAAATACGTGATCTGTGTCTTACTGGATCTTACAGATTCCGTGGTAGGCGGCAACCTGTTCCGCCGCTTTCTTCGTACGTCCGAGACCTCTTCCTATCTCCTCATCCCCGATTTTTACGCAGACCTCAAAAGACTTGTTGTGGTCCGGCCCCTCTTCCTTGAGAAGTTCATAGACAAGCGTTTCTTTGTACTTTGCCTGAACCATTTCCTGCAGGATAGTTTTGCTATCGTAAAAGAGCTGTTTATGTTCAATATCATTCAGAATAAAACGATGGATGAACTCTTTTGCATTAGCAAGACCACCATCCAGATAAATTGCGCCGATGACCGCCTCCATCGCGTCAGAGACAACAGACGGCCGCTTCCTTCCGCCGGTCAGATCCTCGCCTTTTCCGAGAAGCAGATAGTCGCCAAGCGGTATCACATCCGCACAGTAAGCCAACGTCGGCTCGCAGACAAGGCTGGCACGGAGTTTCGTCATCTCGCCCTCCGGCATAGACTCGTATGTGTGGAACAGGAAGTCGCTGGAAATCACCTCGAGCACGGCATCACCAAGGAATTCCAGACGTTCATTGCAGCGTGTCTTATCCCAGTGCTTTTCGTTTGCGTAGGAACTGTGAGTCAGGGCGTGAGTCAGAAGTCCTGGATCCTTGAACTGGTAACCGATCACTTCCTGAAGTTTTTCAAGTTTTTCTTTCATGATTAGCCTTTCTTTAAAAGAAGGTGTCCCTGTGAAGAGACACCTTTTCCTGCGATTAATTTAATGCGTTTTTGATTGCCTCAACAGCATCGCCGACACTTGCGATCTTCTCAGCTTCCTCAGTCGGGATCTCAATGTCGAACTCTTCCTCGATACCCATAATAATCTGGAATACATCCAGGGAATCTGCGCCGAGATCATCAACGAATGTAGTGTTCATTGTGATCTCCTCCGGATCGATATTGAGAACCTCTGCGATGATCTGCTGTAATTTTTCAAACTCCATAATTTCCATCCTCTCCTGTTTTGCTTAATAATTTAGATTTAGTTTTATAATGTGTAACGGTTCAGTCCGCAGCGCAGATAACGCCCGGCCAAACGGTTATGCTTCTGTCTCTTCCGGGGCAAGGCACCCTTTTATTTTATCAGAAATCTCATTCTCCTTAAAGGAGATACACTGGATGATCGAGTTCTTGACCTCTTTCGCCTTTGAACTTCCGTGGGTTTTCACGACGAGTCCCTTTAAGCCTAAGAGCGGTGCGCCGCCGTACTGGCTCGCGTCGAAGCTCTTTAACGTAGATTTTAATGCCGGTTTGATGAGAAGCGCACCGATCTTGCTTCTGAGATTGCTCATCAGGCCCTTCTTCACCATCGTCATCATCGTCGCGCCCACACCCTCGTAGAGCTTTAAGATCACGTTACCCACAAATGCCTCGCAGACGATCACATCCGCGCCGCCGTGGGGGATCTCACGAGCTTCGATACTTCCGATGAAGTTTATATTTTTACACTCTTTTAAGAGCGGGAATGTCTCTTTCACAAGGGTATTTCCCTTTTCCTCTTCCACACCGATATTGACGATCGCCACACGCGGATTCTCGATTCCCATCACATATTTCATATAGAGGGAACCCATCTGGGCAAACTGTACCAGGTGAGACGGTCTCGCGTCAACGTTTGCGCCGCAATCGATCAGAAGAGAGACTCCCTTTTCCGTAGGAATAAGCGGTGCTAACGGCGGGCGTTCCACACCTTTGACACGTCCGACGATGACCTGTCCGCCAACGAGAACAGCTCCGGAGCTTCCGGCAGATACAAAGCCGTCCGCTTCCCCGTTTTTTACGAGGTTCAGACCGACCACAAGGGAAGAATTCTTTTTCTTACGGATCGCATTGACCGGCGGTTCTCCCGTCTCGATCACTTCCGGGGCATCAACGATCTCAATCTGCTCTATTTTATAGGTATATTTTGAGAGCTCTTTCTCGATGACATCTTTCTGTCCAGTTAAACAGACGGTAATGTCTTTTCGTTCTGTGACCGCATCGACAGCACCTTTTACGATCTCTCCAGGGGCGTTGTCCCCGCCCATGGCGTCTACAGCAATTTTTATCATGTTTTTCTCTCCAATTCCTGTCCGCGCTCAGAAAAGCGTTGATAAATATTTCCATAGCACGGAGCATCCCATCGAACGGCGTAAAAACGCACTGCCGCTCTCCGGGACTTTTATAGTAATTAATATACTAAATACCTTTCATAAAATCAATACCTTTTTCATGCAGTTTTCATGAACAGGGAATGACAGGTTTTTGGAAAAAAATACCTTATATAAAGAAGAAAGAGATAAAAAAGCCATGATGATCGGTCTAAGATTCAGATCGTATTATCATGACTTTTTCTAATTCATATGCCCTTACCACTTATCAGACCTGTCCTTACCAGGTTCCTTACGAGGCATGCATATCCGTTTAACGGCTTCTTCGCATTTTATTCCTGCACAAGTTTATGGATCATCCCGCTCACCTGTGGCGGGTTTGCTTTTCCTTTCATCTCCTTCATGACCTGTCC
>OBVG01000985.1_pt1 | contig 14034 bp, 16 predicted proteins | sample 1501271 | NCBI WGS metagenome assembly OBVG01 (sample SAMEA2579934, study PRJEB22360) | human gut metagenome | biome: human gut; feature: human-associated habitat; material: faeces | place: Denmark | collected 2008/2010 | reverse complement strand
TTCCCCAGAAGCCCCCACTTCAAATTTCTTCAAAATTAAGTGGTGGGTAATTCACTGTAAAAGTATCTGGCTGTCTATTGTATCCCTAACGCGGACAGTCAGGCATTGGGAAATTACTGAAGATTCTTATAAACCTCAAAGCTCGGCTTCTTATTTCCGTTCACATCGATGAGGCCGAACGCATAATGCGCATCCAGAAGTCCCTGCTCATCCTTCATGCGGTTTAACAGGAATGCCTCAACATATGGATTTGCCTTTGCTGTCTCGTAAGCCTCTTTGATGCACTGAGCCTGGAGATCGAGGCACTGGCCGTTGTGGGCAGGAGAATCGGATGTGAAGCCCTGCTCGGAGAGGATCAGGTGGCGGACTTTTCCTGCCGGGGAGAGCATGTCTGCCTGCTGCATGTAGTCGGTCAGAATGTGGAGATTCTTCAGGTTGATGATATAAGTATCTGCTTTCTCCAGTGTGTAGATATCATCGGTGAAGACCGGATCCTCGAAGGTCTCCGGATATGCGTGCCATGCGATGCCGTAGTCGGTATCTTTCAGGCGGCTGTTTAACCGCGGGATCATGTCCATAGCGCCGTACTTGAAGCCCTCGACCTGTCCGCAGTTCCAGCGGAAGTCAAACGGGATATAAACATTTGCCAGCTTGTTGGATCCTTTGATGGTGTCATACCAGGTGCGGAAACCGGTCGCGTAGTTGGAGCAGTAGGTATCAATGTCCATCTGACCGATATAGTTCCATGCCTGACCGTCATTGATCTCATTGCCGATGACCCAGTTGGAAACGCAGTCCTTGAATGCCTCTGTGACGCGCTTGGCGGCATCTCTTATGGACTGGACGCCTGCATCGTTTAAGGTGTTGAACGCGTAGTAGCTTGCGCCGGTTGGCTGGGATACCGGAAGAAGGGACGGGCTGTAGCTCGCTGCCGCCCAGTCGTTCAGGACGATCAGTGTCACAGTGACACCCGCCTGATCAAGCTTTGTGTAGAGATCCTGGCAGACAGATAACTGGCTGCTGAATGCCCAGGACATTGGAAAGTTTAAAACGACCTGAGATGCGCCCACCTCGAGGACATCCGTGATCTGGGCGTGCTCGTTGATCAGAACGCCCTTGATGGACTTCGGAGTCTGGTAGTGGTCGGCATAGGCCGGAACAGCCATAGAAAAACAGAGTGCAGCAGATAATGCGGCTGCAGCGATACGTTTAATCGATTTCATAATAATTCTCACCTCATGTAATGAACCGCAGTGCAGAGACAGCACCGGTGAACAGCGTCCTGCATCCGGGTAATGTTATTACATTTACTATACCGTGAGATGGAATGAAAGTCAATGGGATGGGAAGAGTCGATAGAAGTGTGAAAAAAATGCGGAGATCATGGGTAAAAAAATAGGAACCGCAGCCGTTCCTGCGATCCCTAAGGGGAGTATGGAAAGTATCAATTTTTTAGGGGGACCCATCGGAGTTACCTCCGACAGGTATGAGTATGAAAAAGCTTTGTGTGTTCAAGTGTAACACTTGAAACAAAGGCAGGTTATCCTTTCGGATAACGTAATTATATTATATAGACAAAATGTGTCTAAACTGTGAGTAAAAAATTAAAAGAAAGTAAAATTACTTAACGAATAATGAAGATCCGTATCGAAATATGGCCCAAATTGGCACATAGACAGACAACAAATCCTGCGCCGAGGATTTCCCGGAGATCTGCCGCATTTTTGCCGAAGTTTGGCAGGAAATTTGAACATAAATTGTCCATAAATATCTGATATACTATATAATAAATTGGTATCAGAGAGGCCAAAAGCTTTTGATCCCAACATCTTGAGATAAGAGAAAAAGAAAACGGGGAGGTTCACAATGAAGAAAGAAAAAATGATATTAGTACCCGCAGCGTTTCTTATGACAGCAATGCTGGCATTTCCGGTTATGGCATCGGAAAAGATCGAGGAGGTCACGATCGATATCAGTGCAGTCCTGACAGATTCCGACAACCTTGAAGTTGAGGCGGAAGTGTCGGATGACGGCTGTTATGTGGATGAGGTGACAGTCACAAATACACCGAGCGGAGACTGGAACGACAGCACAAAGCCGAAGGTAAAAGTTACTCTTGGCGCGGAGAGCGGATATACGTTCTCCACCGGACTCGGTAGATCCGATGTATATCTCGGAAATGATGATCAGACGGTGACATCTGTTTCGAGAAGTACTTCAAAGCTGTCTGTCTATGTGACACTCCCGAAGATCGAAGATATCGACACGGACTATGATTCTGATGATGATATGGAAGTATATGATCTTTTCTGGGATGACAGCTACGGCGGGGTCGCATGCTGGGAGGGATCTGATTCCGCAAAGAAATATCAGGTCCGTTTATATAGGGACGGAAGCGCAGTGGGTTCCACATATACGACAACGAATGATTACTACAACTTCTGCGGTTCCTTCACAAAGAGCGGAAGTTATACGTTTAAGGTAAAAGCGATCCGGGGAAACAACGAGACAAGCTGGCAGGAGTCTGACTCCAAAGATGTCAACAACAGCGAGGCATCCGCAATCTACGCGAACCGCACAGCGGCAGCAAAGTATTACGGCAGCGGTTCCTCGGAATACAACAATCAGACAAGCTCCAGTTCCTCTAACACCGCAGGCGGCGCATGGCTCCGCGATAACAACGGCTGGTGGTGGTGCAACCCGGATAAGACTTACCCGGTTGCGAACTGGAAGCTGATCAACAATGTATGGTATTATTTCAACCAGTCCGGATATATGACAGAGAACCAGTGGGTAATGAACAACAACCGGTGGTATTACTGCGGAGTGTCCGGCGCGCTGGTCAAGAGCCAGTGGGTACAGACGAACGGCGCATGGTACTACTGCGGAGCTGACGGCGCAATGCTCACGAGCCAGATGATCGGCGGACAGTATTATGTTGATAAAAATGGCGTCTGGGTGCAGTAGAATAAAAATTTCAAAAACCCCTTTAAAAACAAAGGTCTTTCGTATATAATAAAAACTGATATTTCGCGCCCTGAATAAAGCAGGGTTTTCTGATAGAGAGATAAGCGAGGCACATCCCACCGATGGGATGTGGAAATGGATTCAGGAGATTTTCAGTTAGAGAGACAGGAGGAAGACGACAATGATGATGTCCAACGACATTGGAATTGACTTAGGTACCGCCAGCATCCTTGTATACATTAAGGGAAAAGGCGTTGTTTTAAAGGAGCCGTCCGTAGTAGCACTGGACAGAGAGACGAATAAAGTAATTACCTTCGGTGAGGAGGCGCGTCTGATGATCGGACGTACTCCGGGTAATATCGTTGCGGTAAGACCGCTCCGAAAGGGCGTTATTTCCGATTATACCGTAACCGAGAAAATGTTAAAATATTTCATCAACAAGGCGGTAGGAAAGAGAACTTTAAGAAAACCGCGTATCGCGGTCTGCATCCCGAGCGGAGCGACTGAGGTTGAGAGAAAGGCCGTTGAGGACGCAACTTATCAGGCAGGTGCCCGTGAGGTCTGCATCATCGAGGAGCCGGTTGCGGCAGCAATCGGTGCCGGAATCGATATTTCCAAGGCATGCGGAAACATGATCGTAGATATCGGAGGCGGTACTGCGGATATCGCGGTGATCTCCCTCGGCGGTACGGTCGTAAGTACATCCATCAAGACGGCCGGAGATGACTTCGATGAAGCCCTTGTTCGCTATATGAGAAAGAAACACAATCTTCTGATCGGTGAGAGAACCGCCGAGGAGATCAAGATCAATATCGGCGCGGCTTACCGCCGTCCGGAGCTTGTGACGATGGAAGTCCGCGGAAGAAACCTTGTGACAGGTCTTCCAAAGACGATCGTTGTTACATCCGACGAGACACTTGAGGCGTTAAGAGAGCCGGCGATGCAGATCGTAGACGCTGTACACAATGTATTGGAGCGCACACCACCGGAGCTCGCGGCTGATATTTTTGACCGCGGAATTGTTCTTACCGGCGGTGGCTCCCTGATCTCCGGACTTGACGCCCTGATCGAGGAGAAGACCGGAATCACGACAATGATCGCGGAGGAGCCGCTTACAGCGGTTGCGATCGGAACCGGTAAGTTTATCGAGTTCGCACACGGCGGAAAAGGCGCAGAAAAATAAAAATGGCAACTGTAACAGGCTATGTGGAAAGAATCAAATACCGCAATGAGGATAACGGTTATTCGGTCTTAAGCGTGGCGGACGGGGGAGAAGAATATATCCTCGTCGGCACATTTCCCTACATCAGCGAGGGAGAGCGGATCGAGGCGACGGGCCGGATGGTGGAACACTCCATCTACGGTGAACAGCTTGCGGTGGAGAGCTATGAGATAAAAGCTCCCGAGGACACACTGGCAATTGAACGGTATCTCGGCTCCGGTGCTATCAAAGGCATCGGAGCTGCTTTAGCTAAAAGGATCGTAAAGAAGTTCAAGGCGGACACCTTCCGGATCATGGAGGAGGAGCCGGAACGTCTCGCTGAGGTCAAGGGTGTCAGCGAGCGCATGGCGATGGAGATCAGCAGCCAGGTGGAGGAAAAAAGAGATATGCGTCAGGCCATGGTGTTCCTTCAGCAGTACGGGATCTCCATGAACCTTGCAGTGAAGATCTATCAGCATTACGGTCCGGGAATGTACTCGGTGATCCAGGAAAATCCGTACCAGCTGGCGGACGATATCCAGGGGGTGGGATTTAAGATCGCGGACGAGATCGCGGCGAAGGTCGGTATCTTTACCGACTCCGATTACCGGATCCGCAGCGGCCTCTTTTATGCCCTGCTCCAGGCGACGGGAAACGGCCATACATATCTGCCGGAGGAGGAGCTGTTTGCCAATGCGTCGGCACTCTTGAACGTTGAACCGGAGCATATGGAAAAGCATCTGGTGGATCTCCAGATGGAGAAGAAGCTGGTGGTGAAGGAAAAGGATGGGAAACGGATCGTCTACCCGGCGCAGTTCTACTATATGGAACTCAATACGGCGAGAATGCTGCATGACCTGAATCTCCACTCGAAGATCGATGAGGACGACGTGAAAAAGCGCCTGAAAAAGATCACGGAGGCGGAGAAGATCGAGCTGGACGAGCTTCAGGAGCAGGCGGTCATGGAAGCTGTGGGTAACGGTCTCCTTATCATCACCGGAGGTCCGGGAACCGGTAAGACGACAACCATCAACACGATCATCCACTATTTCGACCAGGAAGACATGGACATTCTTCTGGCTGCTCCGACGGGCCGTGCGGCGAAGCGCATGACGGAGGCGACGGGATACGAGGCGAAGACAATTCACAGACTTCTGGAGCTTACGGGCGCTCCGACGGTTGATCAGAAAAACAACGGCAATTCCGGCGAGAACCGGCTGGAGGGCATGCATTTTGAGCGGAACGAGGAAAATCCTCTGGACGCGGATGTGATCATCATCGATGAAATGTCCATGGTGGATATCAGCCTGATCCACTCACTCTTAAAGGCGGTGAATGTAGGAACGAGGCTGATCCTTGTAGGTGATGTAAACCAGCTTCCCAGCGTGGGACCGGGAAATGTTCTCCGGGACATGATCGCGTCGGAGGCGTTCCCTGTGGTGAAGCTCACAAAGATCTTCCGTCAGGCGGCCCAGAGCGACATTATCGTCAATGCCCATAAGATCAACGACGGGGAAGCGGTTCCTTTAAATAAGAAGAGCCGTGACTTTCTGTTTATCCGGCGCGATTATCCGGCAGATATTGTGAAGGATATGATGGTCCTCGTGCAGGACAAGCTTCCGAACTATGTCCATGCCGAGATGTCGGATATCCAGATCATGACGCCGATGCGGAAAGGCGCTCTCGGAGTCGAGGCGTTAAATAAGCAGCTTCAGGAGAAGTTTAACCCGCCTGCGCCGAATAAGCAGGAGAAAGAGTCCGGCGGAACGATCTTCCGTGTGGGCGATAAGGTCATGCAGATCAAGAACAACTATCAGATCGAGTGGGAGGTCCGCAACCGCTACGGAATCCCGGTGGATAAGGGCGAAGGCGTTTTCAACGGGGATACGGGGATCATCCGCTCCATCAACAGCTTCGCGGAGACCATGGAGGTGGAATTCGACGAGCGGCGAATGGTGGAGTACAGCTTTAAGCAGTTGGAGGAGCTGGAGCTTGCCTACGCGATCACGATCCACAAATCCCAGGGAAGCGAATATCCGGCAGTGGTGATCCCGGTCCATTCGGGACCGCGGATGCTGATGACGAGAAATCTGATCTACACGGCGGTCACAAGGGCGAAAGCTTGCGTCTGCCTCGTGGGAATCCCGGAGGTGTTCCAGGCGATGGTGGATAATGAGGTGGAGCAGAAACGGTATTCGGGGCTGAAAGATCGGATTCTGGAGATAACATGAAATTCAATAAAATTCTTGATGTTCTATATCCCCGCCGCTGTCCGGTATGCGGGGATATCACTGGCGGCTTCGGGCGGATGATCTGTCCGGAATGCCTTCGGAAACTTTCGTTTGTAAAATCGCCGGTATGTAAAAAATGCGGAAAAGAGATTGAAGATGAGAGCATGGAGTTCTGCCCGGACTGCATGCGCCATCCGCGTGCCTTTGAGTACGGGATTGCCCTGTTAAATTACGATGAGACGGCGAGGCATTCCATGGCGCAGATCAAGTACAATAATAAGAGAGAGTACCTGGATTTTTACGGGACAGCTCTGACGGCACGGTACGGACGGACAATCCGCCGGATGCAGGCGGATGCCCTGGTCCCGGTGCCGGTCCATGCCACGAGGAAAAAGACCCGGGGATTCAATCAGGCAGAGATCCTGGCTCGGGTCATCGGAAAGAAGCTGGGGATTCCGGTGATGCCGGAAATGCTGGTGAGAAATAAGAAGACACTGCCGCAAAAGGATCTCTCGGCGGCAGAGCGGCTTAAGAACCTTTCCGGTGCCTTTGCGGCGGGGGAGATCCCGGAGGGGATCAGGAGCGTGATCCTTGTGGACGACATTTATACAACAGGCAGTACCATCGAGGCGTGCGCGAGAGCCCTGCGGGCATCGGGAATCAGCCGGGTCTATTTCGTTGTGATCTGCATGACCGGAGGAAGATAGGACAGGAAAAAAGTGATATGCATACAGGTTATAGAATGAGAGGGAATGCATAAATATGCAAAAATACATGCATAAACGCTTGCTTTTTGTATAGGCCTGTGGTATAGTGGGTCTCATCGAAAAAGTTGCAAATCCGTATTGGGTTAGAGGAGGAAATATTATGAAAAAAGCGATTGCATTATGTTTAACCGCTGCGATGGCAGCATCACTTCTTGCAGGCTGCGGCAGCAAGACTACAGAGACAACGGCAGCAGCAGAGAATAAGACAGAGACAACAACAGGTGCGGCTGCAGAAGAAAAGAAAGATGAGGCAGCAGGAGTTGTTAAGGTGATCGAATATGATCTTACGGATGAGCAGTATGCATTCGGCGTGGATAAAGACCAGCCGGAGCTGCTGGAGCAGGTAAACGCATTTATCGCAAAGATCCAGGAGGACGGAACCTTCAATGAGATCTGCGATAAATATTTCAGTGACGGCGAGCCGGCTGCAGTAGAATCTGCAGAGTATGATGCTTCTAAGGATCAGCTGGTTGTTGCGACAAACGCATCCTTTGAGCCGTTTGAGTATGTTGACGGCGACAGCTACAAGGGAATCGATATGGAAATCGCAGCTTTGTTCGCACAGGAGCTTGGCAAGGAGCTTGTAATTGAAAACATGGACTTTGATGCAGTATGCTTATCTGTTGGTCAGCACAAATGCGACATCGCAATGGCAGGCTTAACGATCAACGAGGAGAGAGAAGAATATGTAACCTTCTCCGATCCGTATTATAAAGCATCCCAGAGACTGGTTACACTGGCAGATGATACGGCTTTTGATGACTGTAAGGATGCAGCTTCCGTAGAAGAGGTTCTTAAGGGCTTAAGCGCGAGCGACAAGATTGGCGGACAGCAGGGAACCACAGCACAGTACTTTGTTGAGGGCAGTGATGACTGGGGCTTTGAAGGATTTCCGGCCGAGTGGGTACCGTATAAGAGTGCATCTCTTGCAGTTCAGGATATGATCAACGGCAACGTGAAGTACGTGATCATTGATGCGGCTCCGGCAGAAAGCATCACAAAGGCGATCAACGCAATGCAGTAAAAATATTGGAAACACCGGTCAGAAAAGCGGGGGCAGGATACGGTTCGCTCCCGCTTTTTGACTGTATTGGAACATGGCAGGAAACGCTGTGTTTTTGCTATCTGGAGGTATTATGGGAAACTTCGGGAACAAATGGAACAAGTTTGTACAGATATTTATTGAGAAAAACGGTTACGTCAAAGTTGTGCAGGGTCTGCAGAATACGCTTCTGATCGCGGTAGTCGGCATGATTATCGGTGTTTTGATCGGTACCATCATCGCGACGGTCCGCGTCCTGCCGAAATATAAGACACTTCCGCGGGCGCTGAACGCGGTTTGCAGCTTCTACGTAGGTCTCTTCCGCGGAACCCCGATGGTCGTGCAGCTTCTGATCTTCTACTACGTTATGCTGCCCCTTATGGGGATCAAGCTGCCGGGTGTCCGTGTTGCCATGGTGGTCTTTGGATTGAACAGCGGCGCGTATATTTCCGAGATCATGCGAAGCGGTATCCAGTCCGTTGATCCGGGACAGCTTGAGGCGGGACGTGCAGTCGGTCTTGGCTTTGGTCCGGCGATGATCCGGATCGTGATCCCGCAGGCAGTGAAGAATATTCTTCCGACTCTGGGCAATGAGTTTATCGCCCTGATCAAGGAAACCTCCGTTGTCAGCTTTGTCGGCGCGGCGGATCTTTATGTTGCCTTCAACTATATCGGAAGCAACAGCTACGAGTTCATGGTCCCGTATCTTGTCATGGCGGCGATCTACATCGTTCTCGTGCTGGTGATCTCAATTCTTGTTAAACTGATGGAAAGGAGCCTGAAGAAGAGTGATAGACGTCATTGATCTGAAAAAAACATTTGGTGATCTGGAAGTCCTGAAGGGAATCAATGTGACCATCAATAAAGGTGACATCGTTGTAGTCATTGGCCCGTCCGGCTCCGGAAAAAGTACATTTTTAAGATGCTTAAACTGTATGGAAGATCCGACCTCCGGCAGCATCATTTTTAACGGCGTAGATATCGCCGATATGCGCGTGGACATCAATATCCACCGCCGCCATATGGGCATGGTATTCCAGCACTTCAACCTGTTCAACAATATGACTGTGATCGAGAATATCATGATGGCACCGGTCTATGTGCGCTGTAAAGAGCTAAAGAAGGCAAAGAGAAAAGGAACGCTGGCACCTGATGCGCCGAAGACAAAGGCAGAGATCAAAGCACAGGCGAGAGCGGAAGCTCTGGAGCTGTTACGCCGCATCGGTCTTGAGGATAAAGCAGACGTTTATCCGTCCACGCTTTCCGGCGGACAGAAGCAGCGTGTGGCCATCGTCCGCGCTCTGGCGATGAAACCGGATGTGATCCTCTTTGACGAGCCGACGAGTGCCCTTGACCCGGAGATGGTAGGCGAGGTACTGGATCTCATGAAGGAGCTTGCAAACGAGGGAATGACCATGGTCGTTGTCACCCACGAGATGGGCTTTGCGAGAGAGGTCGCAAACCGCGTGCTGTTCATGGACCAGGGAAGGATCCTCGAAGAAGCTCCGCCGGAGGAATTCTTCGCGCATCCGAAGAATGAGAGAACGAAGGAATTTTTATCGAAGGTCCTGTAAATATTAGATAATGAAAAGCTTCTTGTTGCCTGAAAGATGGAAACGAGAGGCTTTTTTTATTTACGCGACAACTGACCAAAGTCCGCTCTTGCGCAAAATCTTGTTCCCAATAGTGCCCCTTCTCCTTGGCGTGCCAACTACACAGCAGCAGGGAACTTTCAGAAAGCAGTGCCTGGATACAGGGATCTGGTTCCTCTTGGCTCGCAGGTGAATGCGTTGGAAAAAAGATGATGCTTGTCTGAGCGAAGCGAGTTGCATCATCTTTTTTTCGTCCCTAGCAGTCGCCTGCAAGCCTAGAGGAACCTTCCCTGAATCCCACAAGCACTGCTTTCTGAAAGTTCCCTGCCCCGCCAATCAACTAAAACTCCACGAAAACTCTTATTTCTCAAGGAAATGCTTGACGCGCCGCAATTCTTATGTTACAATGTTCGGGCGAATGGAAGATATAGGTCTTTTTTTTATGCTCAAAAAACGATAGCAATCAGATAGAAAAAGGACCGCCTTACAAAGAATTTAAACGGAGGTGGAAGTCGTGCGCACTAAGATTACACTGGCATGCACAGAATGCAAGCAGCGCAACTACAACATGACGAAGGATAAGAAAACTCATCCGGACCGCATGGAGACAAAGAAGTACTGCAGATTCTGCAAGAGACATACGATGCACAAAGAAACTAAGTAATCCGGTTTGCAAGAAGGACGTGAATTTATGGGAGAAACGGCAAGTAATGAGAAAGCCCCTAAAACGGACTTTATCAAAGGCTTAAAAGCTGAATTCAATAAGATCATCTGGCCGGATAAGGATACGCTTACGAAAGAGACCGCTGTAGTAGTCGTATCAACAGTAATTCTGGGGATTGTTATCGCAGCCCTTGACCTGATCATCAAATTTGGTCTCAATATTGTACTTGGTTAAGGATGAGGTGAAGATATGTCAGAAGCACAATGGTATGTTGTACACACTTATTCCGGATATGAGAATAAGGTAAAGGTTGACATTGAGAAAACAATCGAAAACAGAGGTCTTCAGGATCAGATCTTAGAGGTCTCCGTCCCGCTGGAAGAAGTCATCGAGCTTAAAAACGGTGCTCAGAAGCAGGTCGAGCGTAAGATGTTCCCGGGCTATGTGCTGATTCATATGATCATGAATGATGACACATGGTACGTTGTACGGAACACCAGAGGTGTGACCGGATTCGTAGGACCGGGATCCAAGCCGGTGCCGCTTTCAGAAGAAGAGATGATGAGCCTTGGCTTTAAGGCACCGGATGTCGTTGTAGATTTCGCCGTCGGAGATACCGTCGTTGTTACGGCCGGCGCATGGAAGGATACCGTCGGTGTCATTAGAACCGTCAATGAGTCCAAGCAGTCCATTACAATCAACGTCGAGATGTTCGGCCGTGAAACACCGGTGGAACTGAGCTTTTCTGAAATCAAGAAGATGTGACCGTAAACGGACTAAGATCCGGACCGGTCGTCCGTACCTTTTTTAGGAAAACGGACTTTGTGCCCGCGTGGGAGGGAAATCCCCGACATTACCACATTATTTAGGAGGTGCCTAATTATGGCAAAGAAAGTTACAGGTTATATTAAATTACAGATTCCTGCCGGCAAGGCAACACCGGCTCCGCCAGTTGGACCGGCTCTTGGACAGCACGGTGTTAACATCGTACAGTTCACAAAGGAGTTCAACGCTAAAACTGCTGACCAGGGCGATATGATCATCCCGGTTGTTATCACAGTTTACGCTGACAGAAGCTTCAGCTTCATCACAAAGACTCCGCCGGCTGCTGTATTATTAAAGAAGGCTGCAAAGATCAAATCCGGTTCCGCAACACCGAACAAAGCAAAGGTAGCTACTCTTACAAGAGCTGAAGTACAGAAGATCGCTGAGCTCAAGATGCCAGACTTAAACGCTGCAAGCATCGAGGCTGCTACAAGCATGATCGCTGGTACTGCTCGTTCCATGGGTATCACCGTAACAGACTGATCGTAAGCAACTGAATGGAGGACGGACCTCCATATACAGCAACAATCACGTGGGAGGGAGGACTCCCGACACTACCACAGGAGGTTTTTTATAATGAAAAGAGGAAAAAGATACGTAGAAGCGGCAAAAGCTATCGACCGCGCTACTCTTTATGATACAGCAGATGCAATCGCATTAGTTAAAAAGTCTGCTGTTGCTAAATTTGATGAAACAATCGAGGCTCACTTAAGAACAGGCTGTGATGGCCGTCATGCTGATCAGCAGATCCGTGGTGCAGTAGTTCTGCCGCACGGAACAGGTAAGACTGTTCGTATCCTTGTATTCGCAAAAGGACCGAAGGCTGATGAGGCTCAGGCTGCAGGCGCTGACTTCGTTGGAGCAGAGGATTTAATCCCGAAGATCCAGAACGAAGGCTGGTTAGATTTCGATGTAGTTGTTGCTACACCGGATATGATGGGCGTTGTTGGACGTCTTGGTCGTGTACTTGGACCGAAGGGCTTAATGCCGAACCCGAAGGCTGGTACCGTAACAATGGACGTTACAAAGGCTATCAAAGAGATCAAAGCTGGTAAGATTGAGTACAGACTCGATAAGACAAACATCATTCACGTGCCAGTAGGTAAGGCTTCTTTCACAGAAGAACAGTTAGCGGACAACTTCCAGACGCTTATGGATGCAATCAACAAAGCAAAACCGAGCACAGTAAAGGGCGCTTACTTAAAGAGCGTTACTCTTACTTCCACAATGGGCCCGGGCGTTAAGTTAAACGTAGCTAAGTTAACAAACTAAGCGGAAATGTCACCTGACGGTGACATCCCCCTATTGATAAAAAAGACAACACTTTTTTGCAAAAATTGATTGACAATCCGAATATATTATGATAAAGTATTCGAGTATTGAATGCCGAAGACAGCAGGTGCCGTAAGGCGTAAGGTAAAAACACCTGCCGAGGAACGTACAAAACTCACACAGAATTTTGTAAACCTCTCTGTCTGCGGACGGAGAGGTTTTTTTCCGAAAAGCGATATAAAATGCTGTGACGGCGAATCCAATACTAAAATAAAACAGGAGGTAAACCATTCATGGCAAAAGTTGAATTAAAGCAGCCGGTAGTTGCTGAGATCGCTGAAGTCCTCAACGGAGCAAAGTCTGCTGTAGTCGTTGACTACCGTGGATTAACTGTTGAGCAGGATACTGCTCTTCGTAAACAGTTAAGAGAAGCTGGTGTTTCTTATAAAGTATATAAGAACACAATGATCCGCTTCGCTGCAAAGGGAACTGAGTTCGAAGCACTTGAGCCGCATCTTGAAGGACCGACAGCACTTGCTGTTTCTAAAGAAGATGCAACAGCTCCGGCAAGAGTATTAGCTGAGTTCGCAAAGAAAGCTGACAAGCTTGAATTAAAAGGCGGCGTTGTAGAGGGAACATACTACGATGCAGCAGGTATCGGTGTAATCGCAAGCATCCCGTCCAGAGATGTTCTTCTTGGAAGACTTCTTGGAAGCATGCAGTCTCCGATCACAAACTTCGCTCGTGTTCTCAACCAGATCGCAGAGAAGAACGGCGAGGGTGCAGAGGCTCCGGCAGAGGCTTAATTGCCAACCCGGATCTGCAAACAGAAAAACGCATTGCGTGATTCTGTTTCAGGCAGCATGAATATGCTGTTATATCAATTGTGAAAACAAACGTGAATATAAAATTATATGGAGGTAAATTATAATGGCAAAGTTAACAACCGCTGAGTTTATCGAAGCTATCAAGGAATTATCCGTATTAGAGTTAAACGAATTAGTAAAGGCTTGTGAGGAAGAGTTCGGTGTATCCGCAGCAGCAGGCGTAGTAGTTGCAGCAGCAGGCGCTGGCGCAGCAGCAGAGGAAGAGAAGACTGAGTTCGACGTTGAGCTTACAGAGGTAGGCCCGAACAAGGTTAAAGTTATCAAAGTTGTTCGTGAAGTAACAGGTCTTGGCCTCAAGGAAGCTAAGGACGTTGTAGACGGCGCTCCGAAGGTTCTTAAGCAGGGTGCATCCAAAGACGAAGCTAACGACATCAAGACAAAACTTGAGGCTGAAGGCGCTAAGATTACTCTTAAGTAATTTGACGATAAAAATTCCGGACAGCAGCTATGAGGCAGAATGTGCTTGCACATTGTGACTCGGAGATATTGGACGGATTAACCGCATGAGCAAGAGATCCGCAGGAAGGTGACTTCCTGCGGATTTTTTTGTTTAGCAGGAAGTCACCTTCCTGCTAAACAAAAAGGC